>Ga0207027_1175_pt1 | contig 9175 bp, 7 predicted proteins | sample Alteio_BWMinCont_43_FD_153280 | JGI IMG/M metagenome (GOLD analysis project Ga0207027, IMG submission 153280) | Enriched cells from forest soil in Barre Woods Harvard Forest LTER site, Petersham, Massachusetts, United States -... | ecosystem: Environmental > Terrestrial > Soil > Temperate forest >... | reverse complement strand
TCCTTTAATATTATTTACAAAAATATAAATAAAGCAGTCATCAATTTAAATACCGCGCATTTTATGATTCATTTTAACAAAATTTAACAAAATATGGTTTAGTAAGTTATAAATTTAGTTTGATAACACAATTATTAATATTTTAGGTTGATAATTGTACTTTTAAATATTGGCCAATACAAAAAACATAAAGTGTCAAATCATAAAGATATTAAAAAATTAACAGTCGCAGGGCTGCTTATCAGTTTAGGAATAATTTATGGTGATATTGGTACTTCGCCGCTTTATGTATTCAAAGCTATTGTTGGCTCCCAGCAAATTACAGAAACACTGGTTCTTGGGGGTGTATCCTGCATATTCTGGACACTTACGCTGCAAACCACATTGAAATATGTGGTTATTACATTACGTGCCGATAACAAAGGGGAAGGTGGCATATTCTCCTTGTTCTCGTTGGTGAGGCGACGGGCAAAGTGGTTAATTGTGCCCGCAGTTATTGGTGGTTGTGCGCTATTGGCCGACGGTATTATTACACCCCCCATATCTGTTTCTTCGGCTATTGAGGGTTTAGAATCTTATTATCCTCATTTGCACACCGTACCAATAGTTATTTCAATACTAACGGCGCTTTTTATTATACAGAAATTCGGCACATCATTAGTCGGAAAAGCTTTCGGCCCGATGATGTTCATCTGGTTTACCATGATGGGGGTGCTGGGTATAATATATATAGTGCAAATGCCTATGATAATTAAGGCTTTAAACCCTTATTATGCATACCTGATATTAAGCACAAATCCAAACGCATTTATCATTTTAGGCGCTGTATTTTTGTGTACTACAGGCGCCGAAGCACTTTACTCCGACCTGGGCCACTGCGGTCGAAAAAACATCCAGATAAGCTGGATATATGTAAAGACCAGCCTGGTACTCAATTATTTGGGGCAGGCGGTTTGGCTGTTACAACATAACGGCAAGGTGATGGACCTTAACCTGCATAATCCGTTTTATGAAATAATGCCCTCGTGGTTCCTGCTTTATGGTATTGGCATAGCAACGGTTGCCACTATTATAGCCAGCCAGGCGCTTATTTCAGGTTCCTTTACACTCATAGCAGAGGCTGTACGTTTAAATTTATGGCCAAAAGTAAGGATTAACTATCCTACCGATCAAAAAGGGCAATTGTATGTGCCCAGTGTTAACTGGTTGCTGTGGGCGGGGTGTGTAGGCGTTGTCTTACTTTTTAAGCATTCCGATCACATGGAAGCTGCTTATGGGTTAAGTATTACCATAGCCATGCTGATGACCACCCTCTTGGTTTCGAACTTTTTAAGGAGAAAAAAACTGCCCACCTATATAGTCACGATTTTTTTAGTGGTCTACTTATTTATCGAAGGGTCGTTTTTAGCTGGTAACCTTGTGAAATTTGTTCATGGCGGCTGGTTTACCTTATCGGTAGGCCTGGTTTTATTTACCATAATGTGGACATGGCATACTGCCCGTAAGATCAGGAACCGTTTTGTTAAGTTTATTGAGATTGAAGATTACTTCAGTATCATTAAGGAGTTGAGTGAGGATGAAACGGTACCTAAATATGCATCGCAACTGGTGTATTTAACAAGCGCGAATTTCGACTCCGAAATAGAATCAAAAATTATTTATTCCATCCTGCAAAAGCAACCCAAAAGGGCCGATGTTTACTGGCTGGTACACGTTGATGTTGTTGATGAACCCTATAAAAAAGAATATGAGGTGAATTTTTTGGTGCCAAATAAATTAATCCGTATTGATTTTAAGCTCGGATTCAGGGTTGAACAACAGATAAACCTGCTGTTTAGAAGGGTTGTTGAAGACCTTGTAAAAAAGGGCGAAGTAGATATTACCAGCACTTATAAATCATTAAACAGGCATAAAATTGTTGGTGATTTCAGGTTTGTAGTTATTGAAAAGGTGCTCTCACGATCTCACAACTTATCATTTTACGAAAGCTTTATAATGGCTTTTTACGTGTACCTTAAAAAAGTAAGCCTATCAGAAGAGCGTGGTTTTGGCCTCGACCTGAGTTTTGTTACTATTGAAAAAGTTCCCTTAATGCTTACGGCGCCCGAAACTGTCGAGATATATCGTGTGCGTTAGTAATAATATTAAACCAACATTAATTCAATATTCCTTCAGATTGTTGTTTTACTTTTATAGCAACAAGACTTACCCTCAATGTTAAGTTTGCGTTAAGTATTTGGAAACTGCGCAAACTGGGTCGTGCATAATTTGTTGTAAATAAAACATCAACCATTGAAAAAAATAATATTTGCCCTGTTTTGCCTGCTCGCATTTGAAGCAAATGCCCAGATTATTAAAGATACGACGAAGAAAAAACTTGGCGATACTATTAAGAAAGACCTTTTAACTGCACCAGATACGGTAAAAAAGCTGCATAGCAACCCTCGTTCCCTTATTGCGCCTGCTGTGTTGGTTGCTTATGGCGCTTCGTCTTTTTTTATTAAACCCGTACGCAATCTTGATTTTTATATCCATGGCAAGTACGAAAGATACACCCCGAATTTTAATACAAATGCAGAAAGTTATTTTCTTTTTGCACCAGTGGTAATAGTTTATGGTTTAAACATGGTTGGTATTGAAGGCAAAAACGTGTTTATTGACCGTACTGCGCTGTTAGGCCTGTCGGCCGGGATATTAGGCGTTACCGAATTAAGTTTAAAACATGTAACACATAGGTTGCGGCCTAACCTGGCTGATTACTACTCGTTTCCTTCGGGGCATACCGGCGCGGCTTTTCTCGCTGCCGAATTCTTAGCCCAGGAGTATTCAGAAAAATCGCCCGTTTATACCGTGATCGGTTATACGTTTGCTGTAACCACCGGTATTTTCCGGATGGCCAACCGCGATCATTGGTTTAGCGATGTTGTTGCCGGGGCAGGTTTCGGCATCCTGTCAACCAAGGCGGCATATTTAATATACCCATATATCCGCAACGCTTTAACGCATACCGACAAACAAGGCCGAAAGGCAATGGTGATGCCAACCTACCAGGACGGTGTGCCGGGGCTGGCATTTGCGATGCAGCTGTAGGGGAGTTGTTGGAATGTTGTAAGGTTGAAAAGTTGTAAGGTTACTTGTAGCTTCGTTTGGTTTTTTCAGGCTTTCGACCACAAAAACAACATTGCAACCTTTCAACTTTCCAACATTCAAACAACATCCTACTTATACCTTATCTTGTATATCAAAATGATACTGGCAAAAATAAGCGTGATGGCATTAGCTATGGCTACCGGCCAGCTCGACGACATGATGCCGTATAACAGCCAAAAGAAAGTACCAGCGGTAAAAATAGCGTACATGGACAGGGAAATTCCCGATGTATCTTTTGTCTGGATGGTTTTGAGAGCCTGTGGCAAAAATGATACCGTAGTACCGAATGCAGCCACATAGCCGATTATATCAGTTAATTTCATAGATTCATTAGTATCGCTACCCCATTTATTAAATACATTAAAAATTGTTCTTATAAAATCAAATACCAGGGAGCGACATTCATTGCCTATCTGAATTAAATCATTGCAAGGCCTCTTTACCGAGTTTACTGTGTTTATTGCTGTAATTAAAATAAACAATAAGCCCAATAATAAGCCATATTATAAAACGCAACCAGTTAGTAGTCCCTAACTCAGTCATTAAATAAAAGCACGATATTAATCCAAGCACTGGAATTAACGAATAGTTTTTCACAAAACCTGCAATGGTAATACCTAAAACCAGGATAGTAAATGCAAAATATGGCAACCTTTCCCTCATCACTTCCCATTTTGTCAGATTTGGCTGACTACTATCAATCATCCCAAAAAAGTTTTTGAAGAAATCGGGAAATTGTATTTGTGTAAAAACAATTGCGGCAATTAATATTATAGGGACAATATACTTACTGTTTATATAAGGTACCCGAAACCTGCCGACATGTTTTTCGGTCCGTGGAAGCATCAATATTCCGCCACAAACTAATACAAAAGCAAATAAAGTTCCTATACTGCATAAATCTGTCACCAACGCCGAATCAAGAAATAATGAGGGTATTCCAACGACCAATCCTGTAATGATTGTAGCAAAGGATGGCGTATGAAATTTTGGATGAAGTTTTGAAAATCTTGGAGGTAATAAGCCATCACGGCTCATGCTCATCCAGATGCGAGGTTGCCCGATCTGAAACACCAGCAACACAGAAGTGGTAGCAACAACTGCACTTAGGGCGATAATACCACCCAGTATATTCAAACCTCTTTCGTTAAATGCACGTGCCAAAAAATCACTTGTATTTAGCTTCGAATAATTGACCATGCCGGTTAGCACAAGCGCAATTAAAATATACAGTATTGTACAAATGATTAGCGAATAAAACATCCCCCTGGGCAAATCTCTTTGAGGGTTTTTACATTCCTCTGCAGTTGTTGAAATTGCATCGAAACCGATGTAGGCGAAAAATACAGCCGAAACACCTTTCATTACACCGGCAAATTTATTAGGTAAAAATGGAACCCAATTTGCAGGGTTTACATAATAAAAGCCTATCGCTATCACCGCAACTACCACCAATAGTTTAAACAGTACCATCATGTTACTGGCCTGCCGGGATTCCTTTATCCCGATATACACCAGGTAGGTGATAAAAACTGTAATTGCCAGGGCTGGCAAATTTAAAATAAATGGAATTGAGCCAATGTGCGGCGCATTGATCCATGTGTTGTGCAAATCCAAAAAATCGGCTGCACCAACTGTATCATGGCCTGCAATTTTTTCCAAATATTGAGTATTTCCGTTCTTTGCTTCAAAAAAACTTGTGCTCAGGAACTCGGGAATATGCAAACCGATATTATGCAAAAAACTTGTCAGGTTACCCGACCAGGAAATAGCAACGGTAATATTTCCAACTGCATATTCCATCACCAGGTCCCATCCGATAATCCATGCTATAATCTCACCAAATGCGGCATATGAATAGGTATAAGCACTTCCTGACATCGGAATTCGCGAGGCAAATTCAGCATAGCAAAGTGCAGAAAAAGCACAGGCTACTGCGCATATCATAAACAAAAATATCACTCCGGGGCCGCCGTCAAAACATGCTTTTCCAACTGTACTAAATATGCCTGCACCAATAATAGCTGCAATCCCCAGCGCTGTAAGGTCGCGTACCCCTAACACTTTATTTAATGAAACCCCGTGACCATCATCCAAGCCGGCTTTTGTATCCTCAACTATCTTTTCTATTGACTTTTTTCGGAATATATTTTTTGCCATCTAATTTATCTATACATAAAACCAAACATAGCCATTTTTTTTAATTCAATAACTATATGCTTATTTTGCGCCATGAATATCAGCATAAAAGATGTTTTACAACGGATAAGGCCGTTTATTTTCCTTTACCTTATATTATTGTGCTGTTGCCTGGTGATCAAGATCCTGTATACAAAGGATGAGATTTATTTTGCTGTTAATGCCCGGAACACGCCATTTCTTGACAGCATTGAACCTTATATTACAGATTTGGGCAACGGCTGGACTATCGTAGTGCTGGCCGCATTACTAACTTTGTACAGCTACCGGGTTGCATTTTTAACCATTACCACTTTCCTGGTAACGTCCCTTGCGGTACAAATAGTAAAGTTTATTTTCGATGCACCAAGACCAAAACTTTACTTTAAAGATCAGATCAGCAAGCTGCATTTTGCAAAAGGGGTCGATATTTTAAGTACGCATAGTTTCCCCTCGGGCCACACGTTAACAGCCTTTGCAACAGGTGTTTTGATCACTTACCTGGTGAAAAACAAAAGATGGGCCGGCATACTTGTATTTTACGGGGTGATGGTAGGTTTTTCGCGCATGTACCTGAGCGAACATTTTTTTGAAGATGTTATTGGCGGTTCAATTTTAGGTGTTTTCCTAACCATAATCTGGATTCGGTGGATTGATAGCAGGAAGTTTATAAATACACCCGGATGGAACAGCGGACTTTTAAGTCCAAAGTCGTAAGTCTTTAGTCTAAAGTCAAAAAAATCAGGCTTAAATCAAGTTCAAAGTCATAGGTCTATGGTCTAAAGTCAAAAGTTCAGAAAATACAGACTTAAGACTTTAGACTACCGACTTAAGACTTAGCTTACTGCTACTTTTTTTTTCCTCGCAATCATAACTATCACCAGTATTATAACCAGGGCTGCCCCGCCAAAAATTTCAATTTTATTCACGGTCGACATGCCTGTTGCATTGGATAAATACTGGTCGTTCCGCTGCAATTCCGGGGAAAGGCGGATGGAGGAAATATAGGCCTTGTACTCATCCTTTATAAGGTCTTTCCTGATTTCGGGGTACACATATTCAAATGTATAAGTTGCATTTTGAGTGTACAGTAACACGAAGTTACGGTACTGTACATCGCCGCTGCCATTATCGGTTTTTAATACAAATGTTTTGGCTTTTAGTGCGCCGATAGTGGTATCGCGCAAATTTTCTACACCGCTCCCGGCCGATTCGCCCTGAATGCCCTTGATATAGGTTTTTAAAACTTTGTTAAGGTCCTTTTCCTTTTTTAAGGGTGTATTGTTTTTCGCATTTGGCTCCAATAAAACTACCATGTAGCCATATAAAGCATTGGCCGAATATATAGTACGGTCGGTAGTATCCTTTTTTTGGTAAGCTGCTGGTAATGAAATGGTAACCAGGCTATCGATTTTAACTGGTTTGTTAAGCTGGCAGAACCCTGATATTGCCATGAACATAAGGGTTAAACTTAAAAATATTTTCTTCATAATATGTTAAACCCACGAAGCCCGAAATGGTTTAGATTTTGAGTTTATAACAGATATTATGTGATGCTATTATGACATATAAGTTAGTATTACAAGCAGTTAACTGGGAATAATAAAAATGACTAAGGGGCGAAAAAAGTAGCCTTGTAGTGCACGGTCGTGGTAAATAGGCGGAAATATTTTTCAATTAAATATCCTGGACCTTATTTCATGAACAGAAATTTTATATATTGGATGTGGAATTAACGGCTTTAAAAAATAGCGCCTGCCGTCAATAATTTTTACACCTTAACACCATATTTGTGATCAGAACCCAATTGCTTTTCCGCAAACTTACATTTTCAATTATTGTCTCGCTTTTTAGTTTAACAGCTTTTTCGCAGCAATCAGATTACAGCCTTTTATGGCGAATCAGCGGGAATGGTCTTAGCAAACCCTCATACCTTTTTGGTACTATGCATGTTAAAGATAAGCGTGTTTTTAATTTCAGTGATTCGGTGATGCTGGCTTTACAAAGCTGTTCGCGTTTTGCATTGGAGGTTCATCCGGATACCGTGATCAGTAAAATGTTTGCCATACTGCAAAACAATGATTCCCTGCGCACTATTGATAAGCTGCTCGATTCAAATCAATATAAAAAATTAGCCAAAAAATTTAAAGAAAAAAATGGCTATACAATGGGAAAAACAGATCCAATTTTATTGGAATCGTTAATGGAGCCGGATGAAGATAAACCCGATGACAAAGTTTCTTTTATTGATGTTTATCTATATGGGATAGCCCGCACTATGAATAAAAATATTTTTGGTTTGGAGGATGCCTCGGCACAATTCGATGAATATTTTGGATCAGGCGATGCCATAAAAGAAAGATTACTTGACCTGCTTGATGATGACATTGCCGCAAGCAAAGATGAAGGCCGGGAGGAGATGGTAAAAATTTACAGTACAGGTAATTTAGATGCTATTTATAAATACGCACAGGAAAGCGGTATGTTGGATACTGTAATTACCGCCCGCAATAAGGTGATGGCCAGCAGTATGATAAAATACATGACAAACGAATCACTTTTTACCGCCGTAGGTGCGGCGCATTTGCCCGGTCCTGATGGCGTAATTGCATTGCTTAGAAAAGCCGGATACCAGGTAGATAAGGTAAAAGCATCGTTTACGGGCATTGCGGCTACCTACCATATTGACTTTTTAAAAATGAACTGGCCCGAATATCGCGATGACAATAAAGGCTATTCCATAAATTTCCCGGGTACCCCAATTAAAAATGAGCTCAACGGCGCCCGGAATATTATTTACCCGGATATGGCGAATGATATTTATTATGGGCTATACGCGATCCCGAAAGGTTCGGCCGATGAACCTGCAAACAGGGAAACGGTTATTGCCAATACCATTGATTTTTTAAGCAAAAACAAAAATAATAGTATCCTCAGCAAAAAAACTTTTTTATATAACAAGGTACCCTGTACCGAATTGCTGATAAAAACCAATACAGGTTATATGCGCCTGCGCCTGGTACTTGCAAATAATTTGCTGTATTACTATTATGTAGGGTCGAAGTTGTCACCATCAATCAATATGCGGGCGCGTTTTTTAACATTTGTTTCTTTTCTAATCGTTAATAATTCGCGGCCCTGTATGCCGCCAACGGTTATTGTATCAACTTTTATTAACGAATCCCGGTAATCTGCCAAAAGATCAGTCATTTTTTTATAGAGCGAATCAACGTGTTCTATCCTGTAATACGGGCTGATCTTTGAATATTCAAGATCAAAAAGGCCACCAGATGCCGGGTTAGTTGAAAAACAAACTATAGTGTGGTTGAGATAACTCTCGTAGCTTTTTGAACTATCGGGCTTAACTTTTGGCTTCGAAACCATTTGCACCTTAAAGTTTTGCCCTTCAGGCTGATAGGTATAATACTGAGGTTCGGCATAAGGCGAAAAGTGGAAGGAGCTAAAAAAGATATCCTTCGGATCATCGCTTTTCAAGTCACCGGCCACCGCTTTTATTAACATATAAACCCTATTCCCTCTTACATATAATCTTATTATAGCGTTAACATTGCCGGTCAATAAAGCCTTTACCTCGCGGCCTTCATAGCCGCTCATCCATATTTTAACAGGCCCGGCCAAAATTTTTCCTTTGCCCTTAAACTCATCTATCAAACTGCTAAACAGCACATCCTTATTACTAAGAAAAGTTCCGGCAGGATAGTCATTATATCTAACCAGGTATGTTTTCCCAGTAAGCGAATCGGTGCTTAAATACATGTTAATGGTAAAACTCACCTGTTCATCCTGAATTTTTGAAGGTATTTCCTTGCTCATCACTTTGGGTTCT
>Ga0207027_1006_pt1 | contig 9180 bp, 6 predicted proteins | sample Alteio_BWMinCont_43_FD_153280 | JGI IMG/M metagenome (GOLD analysis project Ga0207027, IMG submission 153280) | Enriched cells from forest soil in Barre Woods Harvard Forest LTER site, Petersham, Massachusetts, United States -... | ecosystem: Environmental > Terrestrial > Soil > Temperate forest >... | reverse complement strand
AGTAGTTCCGCGCGATGAGCACAGACTCATTATAACGTCTAACTGCGCGCCCGGTCACTTAACGAATAGCTACGCTATCTCACTACGTGAGGCGAACAAAGTTCGCGGGATGGAACATCCCAAGTTGAAGGCTTTCGGGCCGCTGAAAGTAGTTCCGCGCGATGAGCACAGACTCATTATAACGTCTAACTGCGCGCCCGGTCACTTAACGAATAGCTACGCTATCTCACTACGTGAGGCGAACAAAGTTCGCGGGATGGAACATCCCAAGTTGAAGGCTTTCGGGCCGCTGAAAGTAGTTCCGCGCGATGAGCACAGACTCATTATAACGTCTAACTGCGCGCCCGGTCACTTAACAATTTTTGGCCGCTTGCAAACTCATTTTTAATGGGTGTGGTTCCGCGCGATGGATACAGACTCATAATCATGTCTAACTACGCGCGCGGTCACTTAACAATTTTTGGCCGCTTGCAAACTCATTTTTAATGGGTGTGGTTCCGCGCGATGGATACAGACTCATTATAATGTCTAACTACGCGCGCGGTCACTTAACAACATTACGCAAAATCATTTTCAATGGGTGTAGTTCCGCGCGATGAGCACAGACTCATAATCATGTCTAACTACGCGCGCGGTCAACGAATAGCTACGCTATCTAACTACGTGAGGCGAACAAAGTTCGCGGGATGGAACATCCCTATGCATCATTTCTTGACATTGCGTTTTATGGGGGGATTGAATGCACTTGCTGCGTCCTATATTGGTGTACTTGCGCCTAAAAAGACTCTACCTGTATTGGGCGGGATTCTGATTTTAGCAAGTGGATACAATGTCTACAAAATGATCAAACACTGGAATAAATCTAGAGGCTGTTTGTGATGATATATTTTTATACTTGAGACAAATAATAAGTCTTTGATTGACGTTGATATTTTACAAAAAATTGAAATAAGAATACTTTGTATGGCTAGAATGTATTATAATCATTAGGAGAATATGAGTAGACTGGTACGTTATATTTGTGGTTTGACTATTGATGACGTGATGTTTGTAACATATAGTATATCTGCTGTCGGCACAGTGGTTGGTGCATCTTATGGACTTCAATTTCATGTGAGAAGGAATGTATTGATGAATATGGATGCAACTGACAGTCATGGTAATTTGTCAATCTATGATCCGTCATATCATCAAAATATGATTGTTCGTACGATATATACATTACCATATGGAGCATTAAGTATGCTGGTGTTTGGATTTGCTGGATTTTTGTCTCCAATTGTTATTATGCCGTCTGTATGTGTTGGTGCTGTTATCGTTCCATTTGTCGTTCCGTACTATTTCTGGAAAGAATATATCAATCATAAATCTAATGACAATAACGAAAAACTTAGATAATTATTTTATAAAAAATTAGATCGTTATGTTATTTCATTATTATGTTTGTCTACGATTATGCATCCATATGGAATTTTTGTGATGCTGTTGAACACAAATTTATGATGTCGTCGAAAGGCGTAGCCTTCTCACTACGTGAGGCAAACAAAGTTTGCGTGATGTTTCACATCACATGCCGAAGGCATTCGATGAGCCGTTTTGACTATATAAATTACATTATTGGTTGGTTATTTCAATTTTTTATCTAGTTAGCAAAAAATCTTTGAATAGGAGTGCTGTTAGTCTATCATGTTCAAATTTTATTAGTTTATGGGCTTCATCCATCTCAGTTATTTTGTGCGTAAGTTCGAGTAGCTGTTGTTTGTATTGTTCTTTGTCGGATTGTGTTGTTTGTTTTGCGGGGATTGGTTTGGTGGATGGTGTTGAACTGGAGGCTGTTGTAAACGAAAAAACATTTGTACATCTGTCGATCGTTTCATGATTTAATTTGTAAGTTATTCTTATGAGATATTTTGTGTGGTGTCTAAGATTATGAATGTGTATATTGTAGGTGTTTGATTCTGATGGATTTGTGAGTTTGTTGTTCATGTGGCGTAGAAAAGTTGGATTTTTGTTCCATGCCCCCGCGTGCTTTACTGGACGATATTCGATTATCACACTGTCTTTTATAATATTGTCATTCAAGAGTTGGAGTTTAAGATCGAGTTGTCTGTTTGCAGTACATATGGATTCATCCGGTGCATTTAATTCAACTAGAATATCACAATCTGTTTTTAGTTTTAGTTTTGTTTTTCGTTTGTTATTTGCGTTAAGTGTTTGCGCTGATGTTTTTTCATGATGTTCTTCAATTTCTGGAATGTCATTATGTTCTTCAATTTCTGGAATTTCATTGTGTTCTTCAGTTTCTGGAATTTCATTGTGTTCTTCAGTTTCTGGAATGTCATTGTGTTCTTCAGTTTCTGGAATTTCATTGTGTTCTTCAGTTTCTGGAATTTCATTGTGTTCTTCAGTTTCTGGAATTTCATTGTGTTCTTCAGTTTCTGGAATGTCATTGTGTTCTTCAGTTTCTGGAATGTCATTGTGTTCTTCGGCTTTGTTATGATTAAGTTTTAATAATTTGTGAGGTCGTTCTATTGCAGTTCTTTTGTTTGGTTCTGTGGTAAACGTTGTTGCTGGTTTTGACTTTGACTTTGACTTTGACTTTGGTTTTGATTTTAGTTGTTGAGATTGATCTGGTCGTGTTGTAAACGAAAAATTATTTGTACATCTGTCTCTAGTATCATGTTTTAGTTTGTAGCTTACTCTGATATCATAAGTCCGGCAGCTTCTGAGATTTTGAATGTTTACATTGTAGATATTTGATTCAGATAGAATTTTAGACAGAGATATTTTTTGTGGTGCCCATGATGTATAATTAGTTTGGCGATATTCGATGTTGACACTTTCTTTTATAATGTTGTTGTTTAATAGTTGAACTTTGAGATTAAGTTGTTTGTCACGTGGACATATAGATGCATTTAATTCAATTGTAATGTCACCGGATATTTTTAATTTTTTTTTATTGCGCATGTTGAGCATTTTTATTTGCATGGGTGTTAGCGCTGTGTCGGGAGTTGTTGATTCTGGAAATTCATGTATTTGTGCGTCGGAGATTTCGGTTATATCATGTGTCTTATCGTGTAATGTTGAAATGATGGACTTTGATTTTTCTGATTCGTGAGAACTTTGTGGGTGGACGGCTTTTGCTGAAATTGAGAAATCTGGAAGATCATATGGATTATGTATATTGATTTGCTGACTTGTAGCTATATATTGTTGATACATACATGCAAATGCAGATAATTTTTGGATATTTGATTGCGTTAATCTTATATTTGATGCTGGAATTGTTGTATGTTTTGGAATTGTTGTATGTTTTGAAACTGGAGCTGAAACTGGAACTGGAGTTGGAGCTGGAACTGAAACTGGAACTGGAGTTGGAGCTGGAACTGAAACTGGAACTGAAACTGGAACTGGTGTTGGAGCTGAAACTGAAACTGGAACTGAAACTGGAACTGAAATTGGAGCTGGAACTGGAGTTGGAGCTGAAACTAAAACTGGAACTGGAACTGGAGTTGGAGCTGAAACTAAAACTGGAGCTGAAACTGGAGTTGGTGCTGTACTAAGAATCGGTGCAGAATTTAATATTGGTATAGCGCTTGTCATTGGTGCAGTGCTTTTTAGATTTGATGAAACATTTAATATTGGCGCAGTGCTTTTTAAAATTGATGGTGTGGCATTTAAAATTGGTGCTGTACTTTCTAAAATTGGTACGGTGTTTAAATGCGTTGCTATTAGACTTGATAATTTGGATTTTGGTGGTGCTACTAGCATTGATAGTGTTGGTTTTGCTGACATATTTATAGATGTTGAAATTGGAGTTGTAATTGTATTTGTTACAGATGTTGTGGTTAAACTATTTAAATATGATGTTGGAATATTTGATGTAGTTGTTGATTTTTTTAAATGCATAGCATCATGTGACATGAAATAATCATATACTAAACTCTTTAAAGTAACAACTGGCGCATTTATTGGTGGTGCTGATGCTGGTACTGATTTTGTGATAGTAGATGGTGATGGTACTGGTTTTGTGATAATTGAAGATGGTACTGGTTTTGTGATAATTGAAGGTACTGGTTTTGTGATAATTGAAGGTACTGGTTTTGTGATAATTGAAGGTACTGGTTTTGTGATAATTGAAGGTACTGGTTTTGTGATAATTGAAGGTACTGGTTTTGTGATAATTGAAGGTACTGGTTTTGTGATAATTGAAGGTACTGGTTTTGTGATAATTGAAGGTGGTGATACTAAATTTGGAATAGTTGTTGGTGCTGTATCAGTTATATTCTTTTTTTTCGTTGGAGGAGAACAGTTTGATAGCATTGGTCTCTTTAAAGATAATGATAGATTTCGTTTGGGTGGCTCAGGCATGGCTTTCTTAAAAAATACAGGCGTCGTACTTTTTGCAGATGGTGCTAAATTTTCTAAGGATACATGAGTTGTTGTGTTATTGATAGATTTAGATGTTTGATTGGTTGGTGCTAAATTTTCTAAGGATGTATAAATTGTTGCGTTATTGATAGATTTAGATGGCGTCGGTATTGATATTACCATAAATTCAGGAAATGTAGTTGTTAGTTTTTCGATCGGTTTGGTTGGTTCGCGCTGACTTTTGGGAGCATAACTTAAAAATGATGCACTTTGCGGTTCATCGTTGTCATCAATGTAAATAATGTCGTCCATAACAATTGGATTATTTTTTGGATGCATTTTAGTATCAACGTCAGTATCGGTATCAGTATCGTCATCTATCACAAGTTTTCTTGGTCGCGATTTCGTGTTACTTGACGAAGATTTTTTAATTATGTTTGTTGTATCAATTTCTCCAAGCAAGTTAATAATGTCTGTCATGGTCGATCTTGTAGTTTAGTGTTAGTGTTAGTAGTTACTTTTATGGGATGTCAGAGTATAGAAAAATCAACTTTTTACAGGTATTAGTGCGGCATCATACGATCTTTTTTATTGAATTTAGATAATGTTGTAGACATGTTTTGTTTATAGTGAGTATGAAATGATATATAAATTACATTATTGGCTGGTTATTTCAATTTTTTAGTTAGTTAGTTAGTGAGTATTATTTTTTGAGGAGAAGTGATGCGAGTTTATCATGTTCGAATTTCAGTAGTTGGTGAGATCTTTCCATTTCAGTTATTTTATTTGTAAGTTCGAATAGCTGTCGTTTATATTGGTTTTGATCTTGATGGTCGGTCTGTACTGTTTGTTTTCTAGTACTTGGTTTGTGGAATGACATTGAGCTGGAGTTTTTTGGGCCTAATGTTGAAAATTCAAAATCATTTGTACGTCTGTCGATAGTTTCGTGATTTAATTTGTAATTTATCCTTATGACATATCTTGTGTCGCATCTAAGATTTTGAATTTGTACGTTGGATTCTGATTGGATTTCTGGTGGGTTCGAAGATTCTATGTTGCTGTTGTGTAGAAAAGTTGGAGTTTTTATGTTCCATGCCCCATGATTTGATGAACGATATTCGATCATGACAGAGTCTGTTATAATATTTTCATTTAAAAGTCGGAGTTTGAGATTGAGTTGACTGTTTATTGAACATATGGATTCATCCGGTGTATTTAATTCAACTAGAATGTCACAATCTGTTTTTAGTCTTGAGTTTCGTCTGGAGCGCACGTTGAGCATTCTTAGTTGTGCAGCTGTTAGTGAATCGTCGTATTCTTCAGTTTCTGGAATTTTATTGTGTTCTTCAGTTTCTGGAATTTTATTGTGTTCTTCAGTTTCTGGAATGTTGTTATGTATTTCAGTTTCTGGGATGGATGATTTTACTGAATTTATGTTTTCAGTTTCTGATTTTGATTGTGGTTGTTGATGTGTTATAGGATTGACTTTATGAGATATATTTGATATCAATGATGGGAATGAATAATTTTTTGTGCAACGTTCTATTGTTTCATGTTTTAGTCTGTAGGTTGCCCTTACAATATATTTTAGATTATTTTTTAGGTTTTTGATGATCCAATTGCATATGTTCAAAGATGTGTCTGGTAAAGGAATTTTTATTGATTTCCATTTGTATGTGCCAGATGAACGATAATCTAACATTATAGATTCACGTATGATGTCGTCATTTAGAATTCGAACTGTTATATGGAGTTGTCGGTAGATTATAAGATTCAGTGAGATTCTAAATGCATCTTCAGCATTATTAGATGATGATTCTGTGTTTAGTTCTAGTGTGATGTCATGATCAGTTTTTAGTTTACGTTTGTTGCGAGCTTTGAGCATTTTAAGTTGCATCGGCGTTAGTGATTTTGTTTTTGTTTGTTCTTGAATGTTGTTGGTTGCATATTCGGTGTCATCAAATTCTGGATCTGGTTCTGATTCTGGAATGGAAGACTTTGATGGGTTGTAATCTAATAATTCTGGTTCAAATGAACTTGGTACATCGAATTCTAAATTATCATCATCCGGATTGCGCGAATTTTTTTGTTGGTTTGTAGAAACATATTTTTGATACATGGATGCGAATAAAGATAATTTTTGAATATTTGAAAGTGTTGATGTTGGTGTTGTCACTATTTCGGAAATTGATGTCGTTTTTGATATTGGTACAGTATTTTCAATAATTGGTATTGTATCTTCAGTGATCAGTACGATGCTATTAATAATCGGATCAGTACTTGAAGAAATTGGAGCAGTGTTTGAAGAAATTGGAGCAGTACTTGAAGAAATTAGAACAGTGTTTGAAGAAATTGGAGCAGTACTTGAAGAAATTGGAGCAGTACTTGAAGAAATTAGAACAGTGTTTGAAGAAATTGAAGCAGTACTTGAAGAAATTGGAGCAGTACTTGAAGAAATTGGAGCAGTACTTGAAGAAATTGGAGCAGTACTTGAAGAAATTGGAGCAGTGCTTGAATGTGTTGCGATCATATTCGATAATTTTGATGGTGCTACTAGACTTGAAAATGGTTGTATGGATGTTAAAATAGGTGTTGTGACTGATACAGTTGCTGGATCATTTAGATATGCTGGTGCTGAACTGATTAGTATTGGAGTATTTGATTTTTGTAAACGTATAGCATCTTGTGCTTTGAAATGATTGTATAGTATATCCTTTAGAGTGACGAATGGTGCAGTTGTTGACGGCGGTGGTGGTGCTATGACGGGAATTTTCTTTGGAGGAGAATAACATGATGGCAATGGTCTCTTTAAAGATATTGATAAGTCACGTGCTGGAGGTTCTTGCATGGCTTTCTTAAAATATGATGATGCTACACTTGTTGTAGATGTTCTGGGGATTATATAAGGTGATATCTCTAAAGATGTTTGAGTTGTTGCATTGTTGATAGATTTTGATGACGCCGGTACTGATATCATCATAATTTCAGAAGTAATAATTGCTGATTCGGGAGCTGGAGCCTTGTAATGTTCATGGCTTACATGTGGTGTGCTATCTGAGTCATCGTCAATGTAAATGATTTCACTCGTCGATAATCTTTTTGGTTGTGATTTCAGATTACTAGTTGACGATCGTTTGATTGTGCGTATTATATCAAATTCTCCAAGCAAATTTATAATATCTGTCATGGTCGAGTTGTGTAGCGTTGGTTAGTTAGTTACTTTTATGGGCTGTCATAGTATATAAAAATCAACTTTTTGCAAGTATAGTGCTATATGTTCGTTTGAGTGATATTTTTTTAGTGTATGTGCGGAGAGTGGCTGGTAGAATAGTAGGTAGAATAGTAGATAGAATAGTAGGTAGAATGATTGGTAGCATTACGGCTTCGTCGTGGACTTCGATAGCTTTATGAAGAGTTCTAAAACAATGCATTTCAGATTGTCTTTTATATGAACCATGTTTGTAACTACAGTACATTCTATATTCGGTATTGGGTTGCAGATCTTCTAAAAGTATATTGGAGTTGTCATCAATTAGTTTATAATGTTTTCCTATGTGTTTAGTTCCATACCAAAATATTAACTCATTCTTGTTGATTTCAGGATTCATTATGTTTATTTTAAGACATAGATCTGTGTCGGTAATGTATATTGGAGATATTGATAGTTCTTCGAGTGTTATAATCGTTGAGGTGTTGATCGTTGAAAATACGTAATTGTCTGATATCATGGGTGAACCGTTGAGACTGTAGATGCATCTTATTATATATCGCGTGTTGGGGATTAAATCGTTGATTATGAATGTGTTTGAGTCAGTTAGTGCTGGGTATCGTTTCCATACATTGTAACTGAAATAAATTGATTTGGAGGTATTTTTTGATAGAAGATAATGAAAGTCATCCCATATGCTAGAATATTCTATAATTAGAGTTTTGATGTTGATATTGACAGTGCTTGGTGTTATTACTTCTAGATGGAGCATGTTATCGAAGGGCTTCGCCCTCTCACTACGTGAGGCAAACAAAGTTTGCGTGATGTGAAACATCACAAGCCGAAGGCTTTCGATGTAGGTTATTTGGAAAATGTTAGAAAAAAATATTATGCGAGTGGTGTTGTTGGCGTTGGCATGTAACACATCATAAGTTTGGATAGGAGTAGGTGTTCGATTTTTGAGAATTTTTTTATATTTCGTAATCTATGTAGATTCGTGTACGGTGCGTCTCTTAGCTGTAGCGTTTCTTTGTTTTCGTGTAGTGCGTAAAAATCTGCTGTTTCTTTATAATTTAGGAATTCGGATGTTGACATTGTGGATAAAAGTTGTTTGACACGCTTGGTGCATAGATATGCTATTGCGAAATGTAGTTGTTGATTGAGGTCGGTTTCTTTTAGGAATATGTAGTGGTTCATTAGTGGCGATTTGTAAATACCTGAGAATGGAAATAGTAAGCGGCCTTCTGATATGAATGATTTTAGAGATGTATTGCATGTGCTGCATGTATCTCCTAGGCTTTTGCATATGTCGTGAAGACAGTTTAGATGGATTTTATTTTTGCATATGCATGTACAATCGATTAGTTCTCCGGGATATGTTGATAGACATATGTAGCATCTATCTGTATCTGGAGATGTATCTTTGTCGATGTAATTTTGAATAAGAGTTTTATATAGTTTTGTACATCTGTTGTAGTTACAATAGTCTAGCATCTTGTCTGTGATTAATTCTGGATATTTAGGACATAGGTATTCTAGTAGTTCATAAAATAGATTTAGTGCGATGGGATTACATGGAATTACTGATCGTAGTTTTAGCA
>Ga0207027_1173_pt1 | contig 9295 bp, 8 predicted proteins | sample Alteio_BWMinCont_43_FD_153280 | JGI IMG/M metagenome (GOLD analysis project Ga0207027, IMG submission 153280) | Enriched cells from forest soil in Barre Woods Harvard Forest LTER site, Petersham, Massachusetts, United States -... | ecosystem: Environmental > Terrestrial > Soil > Temperate forest >... | reverse complement strand
TCCTTTTGCTCTGGGGCGGAACCGTCCTGATGGGTTTTTTCATTTCTTATCTGAGTGCCCGCCGCACTTTGCTCCGTGTGGAACGCATCACTGAAACGGTGGCGAGAATCGGCAACGAAGACTTTGGAGAACGATTACCTGAGCCTGTAAATTCAGATGAAATCTCAAGGCTGGCTAAAACGTTCAACCGCATGCTGGACAGAGTTCAATCTTCCGTTGGCCAACTTCGCTCCGTAACCGAAGCTGTTGCACACGACCTGAGAAGTCCGGTCACTGCAATCCGGGGCATACTCGAATCGGCACTGAGCGAAAGATCGCCGGACCGTTGGCGGGATTCGGTTGCCGAATCCATCGAAGGCCTGGATAGACTCCTGCAATTGCTGGACACGGTCCTGGATCTTGCGGAAGCACAAGCGGGCGCACTGCATCTGAATCGGAGTGCGGTTGATTTGACGGATGCCGCGAGAACACTGGTCGACCTCTATCATCCGGCGATTACCACAAATCATCATGAGTTGGTAACAGATCTCGAGCCCCACGTTGTCATCGACGCGGACTTGCCCCTGCTGAACCGCGTAATCAGCAATTTGCTCGAAAACGAGATAACCCACTTGCCCACCGGATGCCAGATTCGCATACGTTTGCGCTCGCATCAGGGGGCAGCGGAATTGTCTATTGAAGATAACGGCCCCGGATTTCCTCCGGAAATAGCCAATCGCGCATGTGAACGGTTCGTGAAGGGCAAAAATTCCTCCGGCCACGGCCTCGGATTGGCGTTTGTAGATGCGGTCGTCCAGGCGCATGGAGGTTCGGTTCAAATCGCGGAACGGCCCGGAGGCGGCGCCCTGATCCGTCTCTCCCTGCCAGCCCACGTTCTCCAGCCCGCTCTTTACGCCGAACCGCGCGTATAGCCTCCATCCCCGCGGAACAGGATATGCACTCACCAGCGACTGAATGCCGCCAGCTTTATTTCTCCGTCCGCCATTTCATTTCCACACGAACGGGCACTTCGTTCTTTACAGGAATGGCGAGCAGGGTTGGCGGGTCTATCTTGAAATCTGTAAGCTTCAGCGGGATGGTGCCCGTAATCAGCGTGTCACTCCCCTGCACCAGATATTGAAATGCAACCTGTTTGTATTGCACGGTCTGGCCCGCAAACTGAATCTCCAAATCCGCAAGAATTGCCGATGAAGTTGGTGCCTCTTCAGGTAAGCGAGTGCGCACGACGATCATCGGAAATTGGCCGCCGCGTGTCACTTGAAGCATGTGCAGATCGCGATTGCTGTCGCCGGAATCGAATGACTTGACGGGAACGGCTATCAAGAAATCGCATTGTCCGGCCTGGCAAACACCCTTGCCTTTAGCGGCGTGGGTAATGCCCTCAGATTGATGCAATGTGTGAGAGACGTGGTACGTGAGGGTGGATTGCTCGAGGAGCCACTGCGAGTCCGCGGGAGCGACGCGGGCAAAGATCAGAAGTAAGAAAGCTGCGAAGAAATACTTGCGCATAATGGTCCTAAAATTTGAAGGAAACAGACAGGATGGAGGCGCCGTAAGCTACCGCGGTCACGATCGCCACGGCCCCATGGGCGCTAGCGATTCCGTGAACCTTTTCACCTTTGCTTTTTTTGGTCGAAGGCAATGGCGCCGAGAATCGGTGTCAAAATCATGCCGGGTCCATGAATCCAAGCGAGAGCCTTATGGACACGGATTTGCCCCCGAGTTTGCGTCCCTTGAATCTTTGGCGCACGAATCGCGTAGTAGGCGCTCATGAAATACAAGTCGCCGGTAGCCGAACCTAAGGCTAGATGAACCCAGCGGTCCGTTGAGCTGGTGCCCTTTCCAGCAGCGCCAGCCCCTAAAATAACCGTGGCGATCAGAGGGGCGGTATCTATCAAGCCGAGGCGCTGATGAATTTTGAGCATGTGCGAACGTCTGTCGAGCCTCGCCTGATCCTGAGCGCTTCCTTGGGTCTGACTCGGAGAAAAGCCGAGATCTCCCAACAAAAGTACCTGGCCCAATCGGAGGTCCGCCGTGTTGTTAACGTCGGCGATGATCGTCACTTTTATGGTGTTCGTGCTATGACCTGGCGCGGTTACCGCGAGCTCGTAATCGCCCGGCGTCAAGTTGGATACGCGATACACACCGCTCGAATCGGTTTGAGTTTCGATCGCCTGTCCGGTGGCAATGTTCGTTACAGACACCTTCGCACTCGGAGTGATCGCGCCCGTCGTGTCAGTGATCGTGCCTGTCAGTGTGGCGCCCGCAACCTGTGCGCGCACTGGAAGCGCAATCACAAAAGGGAAAACTAGAACGATCAGTTCGAAAAAGAACATCGCTAGCTTGGAACGCATAGAACCTTTTTCCCTGTACGCGTTGTGTGTTGCCGTAAGCATGAGCCTCACCTTCTAATCGGAACCGCATAAACTGTCAAAACACGAAGCGTGTGATGCAGCGGCCATCCTTCCGGTATGAAATATGAACAATCCTTCATCTGCGCGACATGCTGCATTCATTGTTGTTGGTTCCGGTTATCTGTGGTCTCTAGAGAGGCATTGGACGACAGAACTGCCCTAGTCCTGACGCTGGAGGATGCCCTAGACCAGAGTTGCTTTAAGCGGACCGCATGCAAGGCACTGGGGTCCATTGTGATACCCAACCCATACGAGTGCGTGGCCATGTCGTATGCCGGAGTAATCGTGAATGCGCTGTTATTGCTGTCGTCAGAGTCCGAATGTCGCCGGTACACGTACCCGCCAACCAGATAGCCGATTGCGGAGCCTACTACAGCGTCGGACGGAAAATGATTCCTGCTCGTGACACGAGCCACACTCACCCCGGCAGCAAGAGTATAAAGACCCAGATGAAGCCACCGATGCCCGGGTGTTTCGTCGACAATGACACGCGAAAACGCCCAAATAACGGTTGCGTGCTCAGACGGAAAGGAACCGTTCGTTGTATAAATAAGAGCGCCATCAGGCCAGAAACGCCCCTGTCCAGTTCCCGTGTACGGTCGTTCTCGATTGGTCGCGAGTTTCAGTACTTCGGTAACCACGCTTGCATCCGCAATAGCCTCAAGCGAAAGTACGCCCGTCTCGCGAGCCGTTTCGCTGTGCGTGATTCTCCCAAATAGGTAGGTAGCCCCCGCAGCACCAACAGCCCCATAGGTGCCTAGGTCCGAGAGGTCGTTGCTGATTCGAATACGATTCGGTGATGTACTTACGTGCTGTAACGCTTGCACATCGTAGTGTAGCGAAACCGCCGTGGCACCGGCGAGCGGCAGGAGCCAAATGGCATCCTGCGCATGAAGGCGAAAAGGGCTAGTCCAGATACCGGCCTGATCACCAAAGAAATCCTTTACGCAAGCTTTGAGCTGTGACACATCACAGCCGCTTGGCTTATAGCTAGGGCCGCCGGGAGGATCGGTTGTGTCGTTTGTTGAATTGGAAGAATCATCATTGGAAGACGAGATTAAGCCTGCCGTGTCATAGGACGACGTTTCTTGTTGGGCAGGTTGAGCCGCTAATGGCCGGCACAAAACAGACGCAACTAACCCGATCGAAAGCCACTTGGAGCGACTGCCAAAAAACTGAGTTAATAAATTCACGCTGTCCCTATGTACACAAGTTGTGACCTTGTGCAGCCAGTTGCCATCTCTACGCTAAAGCCAAGCCGAAGCTTGAGCGGATAGTCGCCCGGATCTTTCCATCGAATCCGACACCTATCCGGCATTGGATGTTACCAGCTTAGGATGAAGTTGCCATGTCCCGTGGATGACAAATTGTCCATTTACGCTCGCGGCTGACAACACGTCAAAGGGAACAGCTTGGTTTCGACGGTCGGCTTGGAGACTAAAGATTATTCGCGGGAGGCCGATATCAGAGTCAGGAAGGAATCAAATGTCCGTAAACCCGGCACGTGGTACTACGCAGGCCTCTTCGCCGGATCATCCTGTAGTGAATCCGCAGCCCCCTGCGAGTTCCACGAAAAGTAGCTCCGCCATACCCGAAGATACCGTGACCCTTAGCGCAGCAGCAAAAGCAAAGCAAGCGGGGTCTTCCGGCGACGTTGATCGTGGCGGTGATTCAAAGTAGGTCAGGTCGCGCTGCATAGTTGTCCCGTACGCCGCCGAGTGACAAGAGGTGACCTCGGAATGCCTCGCTTTGTGGCTCGATCTCTCCCAGCCACCCCGCCAGTTTTGTCGTTTGATTTCAGTGACTTCCAGATCGTTGTAGTTCATGCGCGACAATCCCGGAAGGACCGTCTAGGGCGTGCCCCGGGGGTACTGACCCATATAGGACAGTTTTATTTTCGGAACCCGGTCATAGTTGCTGAGAAGGGATCGAGGCAATCGAACAAAGCGCAGTCCCACGAGTGACCGCCAGCAATGCTGGTTTGCTGCTTATCGAAACGACCACTTAGGGCATCGAGTGGCGCCCGGGCGGGGTCGAGCAGTCGAATGCCATTTCGAAGCTGGGGTCGAAACGGGGAGAACCAATCTGAGGTGCTCCGGATGAAAAAGAAAAGCACCAAGAATGTGAAGAATGTGAAAAAGACCAGCCAGGCAGCGGACCGACAACTCGTGGATTTGCTGAAGATGTTGGCACGAAATCAGCTCGCGGCCGACAAGCCGGAAAAGAGAAAGACTCTCGGTTAGAACCGCGGACGCCTCGCCCAGGTCCCTTGATGTAACGCGGACCTTCTAAGCAGTTTCCTACCCAATAAGACCAAACCTCGCAGGGACGCTTGCGTTTGCGCTCGAGCGTCAAGAGGGATTGCATTCCGCGCCGCAGGCTTTCGGGGTCTGAGAGATCTCAACATGGTGTTTTCTTTGTACCTGCGCGCTACGTGTTCTGGCGAAATAAAATCGCGTGCAAATCTCATTGCTGCGCGCGACTTGCGTAGTGGAGATAAAAGGGAGAATTTGGCCGGCCGGCAATCGCGGAAGGGCGATTCGCTTCTCCTCGCGTACTGTCCCATCCAGAACAGCTTTATGTTCAGAAATGCGGCCATAGTTGTTAAGTCGGCTTAGCCAGTCTGGGAATCGATTGCAAAAGGAAAGTCCCGTAAGGAGAGCGAACATGGTTCGGAAAATCATCTACATCGTGGGCGGCGTAGTTGTGCTGCTTATCATAATTGCCGTTGTTCTTCCATTTGTTATCGATGCGAACAAATTCAAGCCGCAAATCGAATCGGCGGCGGACCGCGCGCTGGGCCGCCAAGTAACACTTGGAGATATCCATCTGGCGCCGTTTTCCGGCGGCGTAACGGTCAAGGACATTTCTATCGCGGAAGATACAAAGTATGGTTCCGGGGCATTTTTGACGGCGAAATCGGTCGCGGTCGGGGTTGAAATGCTCCCGCTGATCTTTTCCCGTCAGCTGAACGTTACGGACGTCACCATCGATGAGCCCGAAGTGACTCTGCTGCGCGGAGCTTCCGGCGACTGGAACTTCTCGAGCCTGGGGGCCAAGAACGCTTCTTCAACATCTTCCCCGTCGGACCTCTCGGTGCAGAAGATCCAGATCAAGAACGGCAAGCTTATCGTCGGCAGCACGGGCCCCGATACCAAACGGCGTGAGTACGATCAAATGGATCTCACAGCCACTAATATTTCCTACACGAGCCAGTTTCCTTTCCAGTTCTCGGCCGTAACACCGGGAAATGGCAGCATCAAGCTGGACGGAAAAGCCGGCCCTTTGAATCAGACCGACGCGGCGCAGACGCCGGTGCAAGCGAGTCTGGGAATCCATGGCGTCGATCTAACCTCGACCGGATTCGTCGCTCCCTCCTCGGGAATCGCCGGCATGCTGGATCTTACAGGCGCGCTCTCGTCCGACGGTCAGACAGCGAACATCAAAGGAACAATCACCGCAACCAAGCTGAAACTCGTTCCAGGCGGCTCGCCGGCTGGTCAGCCCGTGCAGGTGGATTACGAGGCTGACTATGCCCTCAAACCGCGGACCGGGATGCTGAAGCAAGGCGACGTGCGCATCGGCAAGGCGATCGCCCATCTGGCGGGAACGTTCAACAATTCCGGCGCGACTACTTCGGTGGCCATGAAGCTAAATGGGACGGGGATTCCAGCCACGGATTTGGAATCCGTTTTGCCCGCTGTAGGGGTTGCGCTGCCGTCGGGCGCGTCGCTCAAGGCCGGTACCATGGACGCAAACTTCACGATCAGCGGACCCTTGGATCACCTGGTGACCACTGGGCCAGTGAAATTGTCCAACGGTATCCTCACCGGATTTAACCTGGGCGAAAAATTGGGCGCGCTTTCGTCGTTTGCCGGCATTCCCAAGGGATCCAACACGACGATTCAATCCTTCAGCTCGGACCTGCGTGTCGCTCCTGAAGGTATTCGCGCGGACAACGTGAACTTGGTCGCGCCCCCGATCGGAAGCATCACCGGCAGCGGCACCATCGCAGCGGACCAAAAGCTAAACTTTGAAATGATTGCGCACGTAAGCGCTTCCAGTAGCCCCATTGGCGCTCTTTCCGGAGTTGCCTCCACCGTCGGCGGCCAAAAAGGCGGCAGCGGCATCCCCTTTAAGATCGAAGGAACCACCTCGCAGCCCTTGTTTATTCCCAATGTTGGCGCTGTGGCAGGGAATTTGGCGAAAGGGCTCGTTGGCAGCGTGCCGGCGGCCGGGCAAGGTATCCAGAGCCTCGGCAGCCAACTCGGCGGGCTTATTGGCAAGAAGTAATACATCGCGCTTTGGCGTGTGAACCCAATCGAGTGCCGGGCGCCTCTCTTCATGTCATTTTCTTTTCGCGCTGCGGAGCGCCCTGGTACGAAAACTCGGGCCGGCCATGTGGATCGACGATCTTGATCACATCCCCGCGCTCAGAAAGGCTCACTTGTTTTCTCCTTTCTTCGGTCTACTGCCCCTATTTGCCGTTTTCGCGTGCGATCTTGCGCAACCGTTCGATTCCCAGCCTCCTTAAGCGGGCCTCATAACGCGCCCCGAGCAGACCCGCCGCTCCGCTCAGTACAGCACCATCCACGTAAGTTGGACTGTCCTCATTCAGTACCAGGGACCAGTCGAGCGATTATTCCCTACAGACCAATATGTATATGTGCCTGAGCTTTCATTTGGAATTGGCGCGGCTTTTTTGGTTTCGGTCAAGAACTCAGGTGGGGGGAACATGTACAGTACATTTCGACTCAAGAGAAAACTTCAGATCGCAGCGGTTCTTGCCGGGTTGTTATTCGCGGCGAATCTGTCGGCACGCACGACTGGTAAACCGCACACTGCGAGCGCAGGTTCTCCAAATGGTGCAGCTCCGCTGCGGGTGGACATGCCTACCAAGGCGGCTTGGGTTGGAAAGATCGAGATTCCGGCTGTCGGTGTCGCGACGCCAGTGCTCGAAGGTGACGATGCACGCGTACTCCGGCTAGCCGTTGGGCACATCCCGGGCACCGCTGTTCCCGGTCCATCCGGGAACGTAGGCCTTGCAGGCCATAACAATACCTTCTTTCGTCCGCTGCGAAACATCAACGTAGGAGATGAGATTCGGTACATCACCACGGCCGGCGCGTTTACGTATCGAGTGGTTTCTCTCCGCGTTGTTCTTCCCAGTGCCATCGAGGTCTTGAACAGCACGCCGCAGCCGACGCTAACTTTGGTTACCTGTTACCCGTTTAATTCCGTAGGCGCCGCCCCCAAGCGATTGATTGTGCATGCCGAGATGGTCACCGCTGACCCCAACCAAACCAATTAGCGGCACGGAGTCGCTTTCCGGAAGCACATCCTATTCAGAACTCTGTCGGGATGATTGTTCCCTGCTATCTGCTTGTCCCCCCGGCCCTTCTTGCTCTTTCTGAATCGATAGGACTCTCTCGAGAAGTTGCCAGTCTTCACGTACTACTCCCCCCGATATCTTTGGAACCGACCCATCCTCGAGAACGAATCGGAGACGGGTTATCAGAAACTCGCGCCGCAATTCGAAAGGCGCGTCGCCATTCAAAAAGCTATCTCGCGAAATGCCGATTCCAACAGATCCGTTGCCGAACGGCCCCTGCAAAACGAGATGGCCACTCTCATCGGCACTCAGTTGTGCTTTCGCCCGGAACTCTAGCCAGGAGGCGTCTTGGTGTCTTGATTTGTCTTCAGGAAAAGTCCGTGACAATTCGTCCAGTTGTTTTCGGTACGCATAGCGTTGGTCGACTGTCAACGGCGGCTCGAAGGTGCCATCCAGATCGAACATCATCGCCTTCTTCTGAGGGTTGAACCGTCCGTCGACAATGTAGGCCAACGCGAAGCCGCCTGCCACATACGGCTCGAAGACCGCAAGCGGAACCACATATTTCTTGGCTTTAAACACGGACTCCACTATGCCCCGGACCGGCTTACTCCGCCGAATGGTTCCGGGTACTTGAGGAATCACAAGACCGACGAATTCCAGATCTGGATGCCGCTGGCTGTATTTAACGAGTGACTTTGCGGTACGTTTGGGGGTGGTCACGCCGAGATCGGCGACGATGCCTCGCGACACTGCTTTCGGGTAATAGAAATTCACGATCTCCCTGACAAAATCCGCGCAATTGCGTGACAGAACTCTGTACAAACTACGATTCGGACGAGAATTGAGCCAGCCAATCAACGCGTCATCCTGCTGGACTGTGGTTTCGATTTCATACGCGAAGGTGGTGCGATTGTAGGCCGATCCGACGAGTTGCACCCAATTCCCGCGCGGCGCCTGTCCTGCGGGATCGTCAGGCGCAAGATCTTCCATATTTTCGCGCCGGTATTGATCTTTGAGAAAGGCGACGATCTCGCTGTCAGCGTAGACAGGAATATTGTCCGGCGTCGTGACGGCGTAAAGGTAAGGGACCAGTGGAATGGCAATCCAGTCGTAGCCGGCAATCCCATTGTACCGGCTGATCACTACACCGTGTTCTCCGTCTCCGCAATGCCGCAAGGAAGTGTGCGAAGCCGCGCAGACACGATTGAGATAGATAGCCGCATGCCCCATGCCGCCGAGTGCGCCATCATAGCTATAGGGCTCTTCGAGGAGCACGGCAACGTCCGCGTTCGCCTGCAGGGGCACCCACAGGAACGCGACAAACAATAGGCACACTCTAGAAAGTCTCATAGTTACGGTCAGTTGGAGCGCTCTCCGATTCCAATCAATGGAACGCGAATCTTGTTCACTAAGCGGGGGATCTGGACGGCAGAATACGGTCATAAGGCACTCTACGCTTCGACCTTGCACCTTCTTTAGGGTACAAGAGCCGCGCTTTTTCATCTGTTCAATAAAGATCAGAATTAGCAACGATTCCCGCCGCATA
>Ga0207027_1172_pt1 | contig 9339 bp, 5 predicted proteins | sample Alteio_BWMinCont_43_FD_153280 | JGI IMG/M metagenome (GOLD analysis project Ga0207027, IMG submission 153280) | Enriched cells from forest soil in Barre Woods Harvard Forest LTER site, Petersham, Massachusetts, United States -... | ecosystem: Environmental > Terrestrial > Soil > Temperate forest >... | reverse complement strand
GCTTAAATAGAATATAAAAATGAAAACATTAGTAACAGGAGGCTGCGGTTTTATTGGTAGCCATTTGGTTGATAGATTAGTAAATGACGGGAATGAAGTTATTGTACTTGATAACCTTAGTAGCGGTTCACTAAGGAATATTGAACACCATAAGGGTAATCCGAAAGTTCAATTCCATCATGTTGATATTGCTGAATATGATAAGATATTGCCTTTATTTAAAGGTGCTGAAAGAGTTTATCATCTTGCAGCCTTGGCTGATATTGTGCCATCAATAGAGCGCCCAATGAATTATCACCGTTCAAATGTCGATGGTACTATTTGTGTACTTGAGGCTTGTCGTCATCAGAATGTACAACGTATAATATATGCTGCATCTTCGTCTTGCTATGGCATACCTGGTAAATACCCTACACCGGAAACGGAAGCTATTTCTCCCCAATACCCTTATGCGCATACAAAATACGTGGGCGAAGAATATTGTATGCATTGGCACCGAGTTTATGGCCTGAATGTTACTGCACTTCGTTTCTTTAATGTATACGGACCAAGGGCAAGAACATCGGGTACTTATGGAGCAGTGTTTGGTGTTTTCCTGGCTCAGAAACTGAACAATAAACCATATACTGTTGTAGGTGATGGTAAACAAACACGCGATTTTACATTTGTAACAGATGTAGTAAATGCCTGTGTTACAACTTCGAATACCGAGAATTGTGCAGGAGAAATTATGAATGTGGGTAGCGGAAATACATATAGCATAAACCTATTGGTTGAGCTTTTAGGCGGCCCCGTAGTATATGTTCCAAAACGCCCCGGCGAACCCGATTGCACTTTTGCCGATACAACTAAAATTCAGAAAAAAACAGGGTGGAAGCCTATTGTGAGTTTTGAAGAAGGTGTGAAAATTATGATGGATAATATTGACTACTGGAGAGAAGCTCCACTTTGGGAACCTGCCAGTATTGCAGAAGCAACTAAGGACTGGTTTAAATATCTGGGTAAATAATATGAGTAAACTTAAAAATAAAATAATTACGCTTGAGCAACTTGCAGTTGAGTGTAAGAAGCTAAAGAAGCAAGGTAAAACCATTGCTCAGTGTCATGGCTGTTTTGATCTGTTGCACCCGGGCCATATTAAACATTTTCAGGCTGCAAAGGAGCAAGCGGATGTTGTTGTAGTTACCATAACACCAGATCGCTTTGTAAATAAAGGCCCCGGCAGACCTGTATTTACTGAGCAACTTCGCATGGAAGCAATTGCTGCAATGGAAGCTGTAGATTATGTTGCACTTAATCACTGGCCTACCGCAGTTGAAACTATAAAAATGATACGGCCTGATTTTTACGTAAAAGGCCAAGATTATAAGGATAAAGAAAAGGATCTTACAAAAGGAATTTATGATGAAGAGGATGCAGTAAAGTCGGTTGGCGGCAAGTTGTATTTTACTGAAGAAATTACATTTTCATCATCAAGCCTTATCAATGCTCATTTTAACCCGCATGGATCTAAAGCACAAACCTTTGTTGACGGGCTTAAGAAAAAACATTCAGCTGATTATATTTTAGGTGAACTTGAAAAGTTGAATAAATTAAAGGTAATGGTAATAGGCGATACGATTATTGATGAATATCATTATTGCTCACCATTAGGTAAGTCATCAAAGTCGCCTACCATATCGAGCATATATATGCGTGAGGAGGTTTTTGCTGGTGGTGTTCTGGCCGTTGCTAATCACCTTGAACAATTTGCAGGAGATGTAAAACTGGTTACTTGCCTTGGCAAACAAAATATGCAAGACAAGGTAATTGGTAAAACACTATCTCAGGGGGTTGATGCTAAATTTTTTGTAAGAGAGGACGGCCCGACACCAACTAAGAGAAGGTACCTGGATAAGTACATGAACATTAAATTGTTTGAGGTTACCTTCATGAATGACCATTATATTGAAGAGAAGCTTGAGAAAGAGGTTATTGCATATTTAAAGAAAGAGCTTCCGAAATATGATCTTGTACTGGTAACTGATTTCGGGCATGGCTTCATAACTCCAAATGTTATTAAGTTCATAGAAGCTGCCGGTAAGTATGTAGCTGTAAATGCTCAAACAAATAGTAATAACTACGGATATAATTATATTACGAAGTATAACAATGTAGATTATATTTCGATAGATGAAAAGGAGTTGAGGCTGCCATTTGGTGATAACTATGGAAATGTAGAGACATTAGTGAAGGAGTTAAAGAAAGTAACCAAGGCAGATAAAATTCAAATTACACTAGGCCAGGAAGGTTCATTATGGTATGAGAAGAATAAGATATGTAAAGCACCGGCTGTTGCCAGATCGGTAAAAGACTCTGTAGGAGCAGGAGATGCAGTACTTTCAGTAACAACTCTTCTTGCATATGCGGGAACGGCACCCGAAGTAGCATGCTTTGTAGGTAATTGTGTTGGCGCTTTGGCGGTAGAAATAATCGGTAATGCGCACCCGGTATATAAAAAGGATTTGATAAGGTTTGTACAACATTTTCTGAAATAATTTCAAAGCCTGAGAATTCTACAAATTTTTATGGAATGGGTATAGTTCAAAAGGCTAGTATACGGTTAACAATATTTTCTTACTTAGGTGCAGGGCTTGGTTATCTTAACCGAATACTGCTTTTTACAAATTTTTTGTCGGCAGAACAGGTTGGCCTGATTAACATTCTGAACAATATCTCGGTAATTTATGCCCAGATAGCTGCAATGGGAATGACATCTATTAGCATAAGATTCTTTCCTTATTTTAATGATAAAAGTAAGAGACATCATAGTTTCCTTTTCTGGGCCAATTGTTTTATAACTGTTGGTTTTTTGGTTATTACCATCCTTTTTATATTCTTAAAACCTGTTTTTATTAATTACAATAGTAATTCTCCTTTGCTTAACGATTTTTATTATTATAATATCCCTTTGGCATTAGGGATACTGTATTTTCAGTTCCTGGAGTCGTATTTACGATCGTTGTTAAAAACTGGTGTTGCAACTTTTACAGGCGAATTGGTATCTCGTATACTGGTAACTATTATAATAGGATTGTATGCCTTGAAACTAATAGACTTTCATCTGTTCGTTGTTTTATACATAGTATGTAATGCAAGTCTGGCACTCATATTACTTGTATACATAGCTTATTTAAAGCAACTTTTTATAAGGCCTGAGAAGAGTGTGAAATTTAAAAGGTTGTTGAAATTCATTATTCTATATGGGATATATACAAGTACTAATGCCCTGGGAGGCACTTTGCTGGTTTATCTTGATTCATTTATGATAGCAGCAAAGTTAAATCTTGAGCAAGTTGGTGTCTTTTCAACAGTAGCATATATTGCAATGGTTCTAGTGCTTCCATTCCGATCGATACAAAAAATAGCCCACCCGCTTTTAGCACGTTATTGGAAAGAAAGGGATATGGATGGCATGAAGGATCTGTATCAAAAAACAGCATTAGTTGATATGGTTTTTGGGGGGCTTTTATTCATGGGATTGTGGGTGAATATTGATTCTCTATTCATGTTCATACCTAAAGAATATAGTACGGCTAAACATGCTTTTTTATTTCTTGGCCTTGCCAGATACATAGATATGGCTACTGGCTTGAATGGACATATATTAGTAACTTCAAAAAAATATAGGTACGATCTATGGTTTATGTTTGCACTTATAGTTATTACCGTTGCAATGAACCTACTCCTAATACCAATATATGGAATTACAGGCGCTGCACTAGCTACTCTAATAAGTATCACACTATATAATTTGTTGAGGTTGGCTTTTGTGAAATACCATTATAAGATGCAGCCGTTCACTCTTAATTGTTTGTGGGTACTAGTGATAACAGTTATTGTTTGGGCAATTGCTGAACAAATCCCGACATTTCATAATAAATATATCGATATTGCAGTACGCTCAATAGTAATGATTGTATTATATGGCGGTGCCATATTATATTTTAAATTATCTTCTGACGTAAATGACCTGGTATATAGTTATACAAAGATTAAATACTTTGCCCCGTCAGATAAAAAATAGTTGCAAATGCCTAAGTTGAATTCTATTTACATATTCATAAATAAGCTGAAATGGCTTACGTATGAAAAATGTACATCAGCAGGGGATGCTATGCTTTGGTTTTTATCTGTGCCCGTAAATATTGATTCAAAGATCAGTACGGGCAATTCAAAGATAATAATGTATGTGGGTGAGTTCCTTCCACCCCGAATTGCAAGAATGGCAAAATGGTGTAAAAGGAATGACTCATTCATAACCGTATTGCTTTGTCATAAGCGTGGTTTTGTAGATAAGTTCTCCAGCAGTGAAATAGATCATGTGATGCTTTTTAGAAACGAGTGGCACCTTAAACGGATGATCAGATCATTACCCGCTCCATATATATTGCATGGCTTCGCTCCTAAAAGTAAATATCCGTATATAGCATTGGAAACAACTAAAAAATATCATACTGCAACCCCCGTTATTACCGATTACCAGGATGTATATATATTATATTACGGTCAGGATTCTAAATTAAGGTGGTTGAAGGATGAGTTGCCTTATGAAAAACTGTGCTTCCAACTATCTGATGGAATTGTTGCGCATAGTTTAGAACCACGTGAAGGAATGAAGCTATGGGGCATAAATGATAGAAAGAAAAGATTGTTTTTTCCATTATACACGGATAATGATCTGTTCCAAAACACTCCCAAGAGGTTTTCAATGGATGATATTCATTTAGTATATGCTGGTGGTGTAATGGGCTCACACCGGGATAAAGTTCACTATGGGGCAGTTCAGTTTCATTGGCTTATTGACTACCTGACCAAGCAAAAAATACATTTTCATATTTATCCAAGCCCATCAACGTTAAGGGTTGATTATATAGAATATGAGCAAATATCAAGAGAGAACTCTTTCTTTCATTTTCATACATCTGTTTCACAGCAAGACCTATCTGGTGAGCTGGCAAAATATCATTACGGCATAATGCCCTTCTTTAGGGTGAACTCAGGCCAGTCGGACTTAAAGCATAAATATGCTACGACATTAAAGTTATTTAATTATGTCGAGTCTGGCATACCCATATTAGTTTCGGCCGATGTTATTTACCAAAGTTGGTTAGTGCAAAGGTATAAGTTAGGAATAGCTGTACCTGAAAAAGAAGACTTTGCAGATATAAGAAAACTAATAGGTAAAATAACGTATGAAACTCAAGTGAAAAACCTATTGGAAAGCAGAGAGACACTTTCTCTTAAGAAACACACTCCGAGGCTGTTGGAATTTTATGAATCTCTGCAATAAATAATTAAAGGGTTTGCCCCCAAATACTTTTATCCTTCAATAATATTTCACGTAAAAGGAATATAGGTGGCATACCGTTATCAAGCATAGCGTCATGAAACTTTTGTAATGTAAAAGCTGAACCCTCTTGTTTTTTATAATCTTCCCTTAGCTTAAGTATTTCCAGCTTGCCTATGGTGTAGAACAAATAACCCGGGTCGAATGTTCCGCGTAAAGCTTCCTGCCTTGAAGGTTTATCGCCCTGGTACCAGTTTGCCATAAAGAATTTTGTTGCAGAATCTACTGAAATACTATGACAATGTGTTTGTATAGAAACACATAAACGACAAAGGCGCAGTAATGCATCACCCGATTGTGCAAGGCGGTACTTGGCTCCGGTTATAGAATCGCCATTGTGCCCATACCCTTCATCTGCCATCATTTTTTCGCAATAGTGAGCCCAGCCTTCTATATAGGCATAGCTTCCAAATATCTTTTCAAGCTTGGTTGCAGAAGAAGCATTCAAATGAAGAAATTGCGTATAATGCCCCGGATAAGCTTCATGGATGGTTACATTGTCAGTTGTATAGTAGTCGAACTGAGATAGCCAATCAGATTTTTGTTTGTCAGTCCACTTTGGGTCCACGGGGGTTATATAATAATATGCTTCAGTAGCCTTGGTTTCAAATGGGCCAGGTGTATCCATTGAGGCAGTACTCGATGCACGGGCATATTGTGGTGTTTCTTCCACTTTCACTCTGACCTCTGACGGCATGGTTACTATTTTTTTATCAATAAGGAATTGACGTATAGCTTCAAGGTGTTTCTTAGCATCGGGTATCAGATCTTCGGCTGTAGGATGTTCTTTTTGCATGTCGTGGTATACATCCACCGGGTTCTTTTTTTGGTCTATTATTTTTGCAGTTGCATTAAATACATCTTGTTCTTTTTTTAATTCTTTCATTCCTATTTCCAGAATCTGATCTGGGGTAAGAGTTATACCCTCTACATCGAGCAGCATTTTCTTATAGTTATCTACACCAATTGCATAGTGTGTATGTGCTTTAGGAAGTTTTTCTTTTTCCAGGTAGTCGGCAAACGATTTTACTTCTTCAATGGCTTGTTTGTTAGCCTTATTAAATGAGGCCATCAGTGCAGTATCTTTTACATCTTTTAAAGCAGTAATTAGATCTCCACCTAAAAAATCTGCCGAGCCTTTTGCTACTTCTATTGCAGTTTCAATGTAAGGTTTGGCAAGCGAATCCTGTAGGTTAGCCCGTGCTGCTGCAAATATATTATGTGCTTCATTTTCAATGGCAATAATAGATTTAACACGGTTTTCTATAGGGCCGAAATTTCTTTTTACATATATATTAACATCTATTGCACCTGCATAATTCATTGGATTCTTTGTATATTCGCCTAAGTCAACAATATTAAATAGCTCATTATGAATACCCATTCTAAGAATGCGGTAGTCACGGAACATATTTGGGCTCAGTGATGTTGTATCAAATAAGGCTAATGATGAGTCAACGGATTTCAGTCGTGCCACTTCACCTGCAATAGAGCTTTTACTTAAATCAGTTGTTTTACCGTCGTATTCATGAAACCCCAACGCAACAGATGTCTGGGGCCTCCACTTAAGATAACCTTCAAGAAAATTATCGGTAAGGCTCTGGAAAGCCTGATCGCCTGAACCAGCGCCTTTTGATTCTTTTGATGTATTATTACAGCTTGCCATAATAATGCTGATAATGAAAAGATAGAAAATATGCTTCTTCATGTGATATGCGTATTATATACAGGATTTCTTTTAAAGTAAAAAGGAATAATGCCACCAAAAATAGCATTATTCCCTAATGAGTTATATTAAAATAGTTACTTGATAATTGTAACTCTACCAACATACCTGTGTTTCGATTGATCAACGCATGATTGCGCTGTAATCAGGTATACATAAGTATCCTCCTGGCATATAGCTGAACCTCCTTGCACAGTTCCGTCCCAGCCTTTACTCATATCTTGCGTGTAGTACAATAACATACCCCAGCGATCGAAAATATACATTTCAAAACCACATACATAAGTGCCTTTAGCGGTAAACACATCATTTAGTCCGTCACCATTTGGCGAGAATGCATTTGGAATGTATAAGGTAAAGAATGGGCTTATTTCAACACAATGCTGAACTTCATCTGTGCATCCGTGTACATTGGTTACGGTAAGTGTTGGGCAAAACATTCCGGTGTCCAGATAAACAAATTGAGGGTTTTGTATAATGCTCGTGCTATCAGAAGTGTCATGGAATTGCCAAAACCAACTCTTAATTCCATACGCATCGGTACTCTGATCTATAAAATAGATAGTTGGTGTAAGTATATTGGTTGGTTGCGGAGATGCATTGAATGCAGCTACAGGGTGACTGTAAACAGTTATATAACCTGGTTTAGTGAGGCTGTCGACACAACCACTGTCAGATGTTACTATGAGAGACACAGTATAAATCCCTGCTGAATCATAACAATAATGAGGGTTTTCATTTGTAGAAGTTCCCCCGTCACCAAAAGACCACATCCATGATGATAATGAAGGCGGTGGAGGGGTTTTGTCTGTAAAGTTTACACATAATGGCGAGCAGCCTTGCAATGTATCGGCGGTAAATTGAACAACAGGTAAAGGATCAAGTGTAACCAATACACTATCCTTTACTGAAGGTGTACCACAATTATCAGTTAGGGTTACTGTATATTGAGTACTAACGGTTGGTGTTGCGATCGGATCCTGACAAGTTGAACAACTTAACCCGCTGGCTGGTGACCATGAATAATTATAGAACCCGTCTCCACCGCTTCCATTTGCTCCAATTTGTGTACTGGTGCCCGGGCAGATTGCTTTATCAGGCGATACCGTTACTTTCAGTGGTGGATTTACCGTTATTACTACCGTTGTCGGAGGGCCAGGGCAGTTATTTGTATCTGTAGTAATTACAGTGTATGTGGAAGTTACTGTCGGTGATACAGTAATCGTGGCGGTTGTTTGGTTGCCTGGCAGCCATATATAACTATAGCCTGGTGTTCCGCCTATTGAAGTTACTGTAACCAAAGCAGATTGACTAATACATATGGTTTGAGGTGCTGTTGTTGAGGCCACCTGAGTTGGTTGTGTAACTCTGCCCGAAACTGTATCAACACACCCATGCGAATCGGTTATGGTAACTGTATAGGTGCCAGCTTTAAGACCAGTTGCTGAATCAGTTGATTGTAATGGTATTGTGCTCCATGAATATGTATAGCCGGGGCTACCACCTGTAACTCCTACAGCCAGGCTACCTGTGCTATCTCCGAAGCACTTGTTATTAATTATTGAAGTAATGGAATCGCGTAATGCGGTAGGCTGTGTTACTACAAGACCAATACTATCAATTTTACATCCGTTAGCATCTGTTACAAGTACTGAATATGTTCCTGCACAAACATTTAATACGCTTGCAGTGGTAGAAGATGTTGCATTGTTCCAGGAATAAGAATATGGTGTTACTCCACCTCCCGGAATGCTTCCCAGCTGGCCATTACAAGAGTTGAAACAAGTTGCAGGGAAAGCAGCAGCAGATAGTGTTAATTGTGGAGGCTGGGTTACACTGTCAATTGCCATGGCCAGGCAACCATCTGCATCCGTTACAGACAATGTATATATAGATGCGCCAAGGCCGGTTGCAATGGCATTTGTTCCACCAGCAGGGTTCCATGTATATGAATAACCTGGAGTACCACCAGTTACAACTCCGGTAAGACTTCCTATGCTGTCGTTAAAGCATTTTTCATTTATCGGGTTAATTATTGAATCATGCAGCGGCGGCGGTTGAGTAATTGTATCTATAGCAGTAGTTTTACAGCCTTTTGTATCTGCTACAGTTACAGAATATATACCGGCTGTAATGCTATCTAAATTCTGAGTTGTGGCGCCATTGCTCCACAAAAATGTATATGGCGGTACTCCACTGGCTACACCCAGTGTTATACTGCCGG
>Ga0207027_1169_pt2 | contig 9538 bp, 7 predicted proteins | sample Alteio_BWMinCont_43_FD_153280 | JGI IMG/M metagenome (GOLD analysis project Ga0207027, IMG submission 153280) | Enriched cells from forest soil in Barre Woods Harvard Forest LTER site, Petersham, Massachusetts, United States -... | ecosystem: Environmental > Terrestrial > Soil > Temperate forest >... | reverse complement strand
TTGATATCAATCATTACAAAAAAACTTGCTTGTTAAATGGATATGATGATATCGACTACCTGTTGAACATGAAGGCAGAAATAGAAAAATTCGAAACAACTTTATAACCCCCTAAATCCCCCTGAAGGGGGACTTTTTGGAGTTCTCTAATTATAAAATATCAATAATAAACTAATCTCTAACGGATTAAAAACAAAAAGGCCCCTCGGGGTTTGGTTATGAAAAAAAATATAGCAGTAATATTAGGAGACGGCATCGGACCAGAAGTAACACAACAATCCATTAAAATATTGGACGCTATTGGTGTTTACTATGGTCATGAGTTTACTTACACTTATGGTTTGATGGGTGCAGATGCAATTGATAAAACAGGTAATCCTTTGCCTGATGAGACAATTGAAATTTGTTTAAACAGCGATGCGATTTTATTTGGCGCTATCGGTCATCCAAAATACGATAACGACCCTACTGCGAAAGTTAGACCTGAACAAGGTTTACTTAAATTAAGAAAGACATTACAATTGTTTGCCAACATTCGTCCTATTACAACGTATTCTGCATTACATCATTTATCTCCTTTAAAAGATGCACGATTAGAAGATGTTGATTTTGTTGTTTTTCGTGAATTAACAGGCGGTGTTTATTTTGGCGAAAAGAAAAAAGACGAAGAAGGAACATGGGCCTCTGATGATTGTATTTATACAAAAGCAGAGATCGAACGTGTTTCTCATTTAGCTTTTCAAATGGCACAAAAAAGAAGAAAAAAATTAACCTTGGTTGATAAAGCAAACGTTTTAGAAACATCAAGATTATGGAGAAAGGTGGTGCAAGAAATTGCTCCTACTTATAGCGACGTTGCGGTTGATTATTTATTTGTAGATAATGCAGCAATGCAGATCATCCAAAATCCGAAGCAATTTGATGTAATGTTGACAGAAAATTTGTTTGGTGATATTTTAAGTGATGAAGCAAGTGTGATCAGCGGCTCATTAGGTTTATTACCTAGTGCATCAGTTGGTAATTCAACTGCTTTGTTCGAGCCAATTCACGGTTCGTATCCACAAGCTGCAGGAAAAGATATAGCGAATCCATTGGGTTCAATTTTATCTGCTGCAATGATGTTGGATTACTTCGACATGAAAAAAGAAGCTGCAAAAATCAGAGAAGCTGTTCAATGGACCATCTCCAATTTATTTGTAACAAAAGATATCGATCCGGTAAATTTTTATTTCACGTCAACAGTAGGTGAATTGATCACCGAATACGTAAGTGGCAGAATTACAGGTGATGTGAATAAAGAAAATATAGAGTTGAGAAAATCAACGATCATTTAATCTGAACCATTGATTAATAATGATTTGATTAATTGAGTTGATTTTTTGAGATTGTAAGCTCTGATCATTTCAATCAATAAAATCAAAAAAATCAATGGTCGTTCTTTGTTTTATTATAAGATAGGCGTATATTTGTTTTACAACTCTTCCACATGTTGAAAGGCAATATACTTAATGGCATCAAAAACATAGCAGCAATTATCATTGTTGTCGTTGTCATTATTATACCTATTTCTGGAGGAGGAATTTATATGTAGTATAAAAACTAAATTATAAAAAAGCCCGCCTCCAAAAAGAGACGGGCTTTTTGTTTTAGGGATAAATTTTGTCATGCTGAGGTACGAAGCATCTAATTCTAAACAAATAGAATGATTGATCAAAAATCAGATTCTTCGCTTCGCTCTGAATGACAAAAAAATAAAAAATTAAATAGAATTTTAAAATAACTAGAAACACCATAATGGAACTTAACAAACACAGTAAAACATTAACACAAGATGTTACACAACCGGCAGCTCAGGCAATGTACTATGCGATCGGATTTAAAGAAGAAGATTTTAAGAAAGCGCAAGTAGGTATTGCAAGTATGGGTTGGGATGGTAACCCTTGTAACATGCACCTAAACGATCTATCAACGACGGTTAGAAAAGGGGTGAATGATAATGGATTGCTTGGTTTACGCTTTTATACAATTGGTGTAAGTGATGGTATCAGTATGGGTACTGATGGTATGCGTTATAGCTTAGTTAGCAGAGATGTAATTGCTGATAGCATCGAAACAAATGCAGGTGCGCAATATTATGATGCCTTGATCACGATCCCTGGTTGTGATAAAAATATGCCGGGTTCAATCATGGCTATGGGCAGATTAAATCGTCCTTCTATTATGTTGTATGGTGGAACAATTGCACCGGGGCATTATAAAGGTGAAGACCTTAACATCGTTTCTGCTTTTGAAGCATTAGGCCAAAAGATCGCGGGCAATCTTAGTGAAACTGATTTTAGAGGTATTGTTGAACATGCTTGTCCCGGTGCCGGGGCTTGTGGTGGTATGTACACCGCTAACACAATGGCTTCTGCTATCGAAGCTTTAGGCATGAGTTTGCCTTATTCATCAAGCAACCCTGCATTAAGCGAAGAAAAACAAAAAGAATGTCAAGAGGTTGGCAAAGCAATAAAATTATTATTAGAAAAAGATATCAAACCAAGAGATATCATGACTAAAAAAGCATTTGAAAATGCGATGACTGTTGTGATGGTTTTGGGTGGAAGCACAAATGCAGTTTTACACTTTATTGCAATGGCAAAAAGCGTAGGTGTTCCTTTAACACAAGATGATTTCCAAAAGATCAGTGATAGAGTTCCTATGCTGGCTGATTTCAAACCATCGGGCAAATACCTAATGGAAGATCTTCATAAGGTTGGCGGTGTTCCTTCAGTAATGAAATATTTATTGAGCAAAGGGTTATTACATGGTGATTGCTTAACTGTAACAGGCAAAACAGTTGCAGAGAATTTAAAAGATATTCCAAATTTAGACTTCGATAAACAAAAAATAGTCATGCCTTTGGAAACGCCGTTAAAAGCAACGGGGCATTTACAAATATTGTACGGGAATTTGGCAGAAGGCGGAAGCGTTGCAAAAATTACCGGTAAAGAAGGTGAACGTTTTGAAGGAACTGCAAGAGTATTCAACGGCGAAAAAGATTTGATCGCTGGTATTCAAAGTGGTAAAGTTCACGCGGGTGATGTGGTAGTGATCAGATATATCGGTCCACGTGGTGCACCTGGTATGCCTGAAATGTTGAAACCAACAGGTGCTATAATCGGTGCAGGTTTAGGTAAAACAGTTGCCTTAATTACTGATGGAAGATTTAGTGGTGGAACACACGGCTTCGTCGTCGGTCATATCACACCCGAAGCTTTCAACGGAGGTTTGATTGCTTTTGTAGAAGATAATGATATCATTGAAATTGATGCTGTAAATAATAAACTGGTATTAAAAGTTAGTGACGAAATTATCGCCGAAAGAAAAAAGAGTTGGAAACAACCTGCTCTAAAAGCTACTAGCGGCGTTCTATATAAATATGCTAAGCTGGTAAAAACAGCGGCAGAAGGGTGTGTTACGGATGAAGATTAATTCTATCACGAAACATTAAAAAAGAAATTATGAGTACTGCAATTATTGAAAATAAAGATTTGAAGCCAGCTGTTAAAACAGATGCTGCAGGTAAAACATTACCATCAACCGACTTTCCCTTAAAAAAAGGTCAAGTTGGAGAGCTAACTGGTGCGCAAGCTGTTTTAGAAGCATTTATCGCTGAAGGTGTTGATACCATATTCGGTTATCCGGGTGGCGCTATCATGCCTATCTATGATGCTTTATACGATTACAACGATCATTTAAAACATATTCTTGTTCGTCATGAACAAGGCGGTATACACGCAGGACAAGGCTATGCTCGTGCCTCCGGTAAAGTAGGTGTTGTATTTGCAACAAGCGGACCTGGTGCAACAAACTTAGTTACAGGCTTAGCAGATGCGATGATCGATAGTACACCATTGGTTTGTATCACCGGACAAGTGTTCGCTCACTTATTAGGCACAGATGCTTTTCAGGAAGTAGATGTAATCAACATCACTACTCCTGTTACAAAATGGAACTACCAGGTAACAGATGCAACAGAGATCCCTGCTATATTAGCGAAAGCTTTTTATATCGCAGAAACCGGTCGACCAGGTCCTGTATTAATTGATATTACAAAGAACGCGCAATTACAAAAATTCGATTACCAGGGTTATAAAAAATGTGAGCACATTCGCAGTTATCGTCCTAAGCCAAACGTTCGTAAAGAATATGTTGAGCAAGCCGCGAAGCTGATCAACGAAGCAAAAAAACCATTTGTAATTTTCGGACAAGGTGTAATACTTGGTAAAGCTGAACAGGAATTTAAAGCATTTATTGAAAAAGGTGGCTTACCTGCTGCATGGACAATTCTTGGTTTAAGTGCATTAGAAACAGATCATCCGCAAAACGTTGGGATGTTAGGTATGCATGGCAACTACGGACCAAATGTCCTAACCAACGAATGTGATGTATTGATCGCAGTAGGTATGCGTTTTGATGATCGCGTTACCGGTCGCTTAGATAAATATGCTAAACAAGCGCAGGTAATTCATTTGGATATTGATCCGGCAGAAATAGATAAAAACGTAAAAGCTACAGTACCTGTTTGGGGCGATTGTAAAGAAACATTGCCAATGCTTACTAAATTAATAGAAGCAAAAAAACATACTGAGTGGTTAAATAAGTTTAAAGAGTTTACAAAGAAAGAAGTTGAAGCTGTTATTCATGATGAATTGAATCCCCCAGCGAGTGATAAAATGACGATGGGTGAAGTAATGAAATTCTTGAATGAGCTAACGAAAGGCGATGCGATCATCGTAACAGATGTTGGTCAGCATCAAATGGTAGCATGCCGTTATGCAAAATTCAATGAAACAAAAAGTAACATTACATCTGGCGGAGCCGGTACAATGGGCTTTGCATTACCAGCTGCTATTGGCGCCAAATATGGCGCTCCAAAAAGAACTGTGGTAGCAATCATCGGTGATGGCGGTGTACAAATGACGATACAGGAATTAGGAACGATCATGCAGTGTGAGATCAATGTAAAAATTCTAATTCTTAATAACGAGTTCTTAGGAATGGTTCGTCAATGGCAACAATTATTTCATGACAAACGCTATTCTTTCGTTGATATCGCTAGTCCTGATTATGTACAAGTTGCAAAAGGTTACAGAATACCAGGACAAAAAGTAACAGACAGAGCGAACCTGAGAGATGCATTAAAAACAATGTTAGATCACGATGGCGCTTATTTATTAGAAGTAATGGTAGGTAAAGAAAACAATGTATTCCCAATGGTGCCACAAGGATGCAGCGTTGCAGAAATAAGATTGAAATAACCCCCTAAATCTCCCTGAAAGGGGACTTGAGGAGAATTCTAGTTTAGAAAGAATGGAGAAGAGTACAGAAATAATTAAAGAAACAAGGACCCGGTTTTTGAACCTGATGAATGATCTATCAATCGATTCATTGAATAAAATACCTACTGGTTTCAATAATAATATTATCTGGAATTTCGGTCACATCATTGCAACACAACAAGTGCTATGTTATCAGTTAGCTAACGTGCACACGAAAATTGGAATTGAATATATTCAGAAATATGCAAAGGGAACTAAACCTACTGTGTATGTATCACAAAAGGAAATTGATTTTCTAAAGCAACATGCCTTAGATACTATTGAGGAGTTAGAAACAGATTTCAGAAGTAATGTCTTCAATAATTTTCAACCTTACACAACAGGGTTTGGTGTTAGGTTGAATGATATTACTGATGCAATAAAATATGTGTCAACACATGAAACCCTTCACCTGGGTTATGCAATGGCACTTAAAAAATTAGTACAATAAATGAGCATATCAACAATCGATACAAAGTGGAATGCGGATCTGTACGATGACAAACACGGGTTTGTTTCAAAGTATGGAGAAGATTTGGTGGAAGTATTAGCTCCGCAGAAGGGCGAACGCATATTAGATCTTGGTTGTGGCACCGGTTATCTTGCGGACCTGATCTCAAAATCAGGTGCAACAGTTATTGGTATTGATAGTTCTTTGGATATGATCACTAAAGCAAAGGCAGAATATCCTAAGCTTGAATTCAAAGTGCAATCTGCAACAGATTTTCATTTTGATGATCCGTTCGATGCAATCTTTTCTAACGCCACTTTACATTGGGTATTGGATAAAGAATCTGCTATTGATTGTATGTACACTAATTTAAGACGCTCAGGAAGATTAGTAATTGAGATGGGTGGGAAACATAATGTAGAAAGTATTATCACTGCACTACAAAAAAGTTTAACGACGCATGGCTTTGATAAAAATGCAGCAACACAATTATGGTACTTCCCTTCTTTAAGTGAGTATACAACATTGTTAGAGAAAAGAGGATTCAGGGTTAACTATGCTGCACATTACAACAGAGGCACTGAATTAAAAGATACAGACAACGGTATCAAAGATTGGATAAAAATGTTCGGCGGTGCTTATTTAAAAGGCATAAATGAATCTGTCGTCAATACTATTTTGGATGAAGTACAAGAAACACTTAAACCTGTTTTGTACAAGAATGGTAAATGGATCGCAGATTATAAAAGGTTACGAATAGTAGCCACAAAATAAAACATTATGAAAAAGGAATTCACTATAACGGTTTACACAGAAAATCAAATTGGTTTATTGAACCGTATTGCTATTATTTTTTCCCGCAGAAAAATAAATATCGATAGTTTAAACACCTCTCCTTCTGAAATTGAAGGCATACATCGCTTTACAATTTTAGTAGAGGAAACAGAAGACGTTGTAAGAAAAGTTTGTCGCCAGATAGAAAAACAAGTAGAAGTATTAAAAGCTTATTTCAATACTGAAGATGAAATTGTATGGCAAGAAATGGCTTTGTACAAAGTATCAACCGACATGATCACTGAAAAAGTAAAAGTTGAAAGACTATTACGTGAATGTGGTGCCAGAACAATCGCGATCAGAAAAGATTTCACTGTTTTTGAGACAACGGGTCATCGTGCAGAAACAGATAAACTATTACAAGTATTAGGTCAATACGGCTTAATTGAATTTGTACGCAGCGCAAGAGTAGCGATCATTAAAACAAGTTTAGGCTTCTACGAAAAACTAAAAGAATTCGAGAAAAAAGAACCTAGCGAAGAAGTAAAAGAAAACGAATTCCTTGATAAACAGGATGAAGTTTTTACAATGTAATTCCTTTGTCATGCTGAGGAACGAAGCATCCTATTCTTTAAATAGATAGTGTGCTAGTTGCGAATCAGATTCTTCGCTTCGCTCTGAATGACAAAATAAAAAACAATTAAACAATTTATCAATACAACAACAATTCATCTTTAAAAATCAAATAACAAACGACAATGGCCAATTATTTTAACACCCTTCCTTTAAGAGAAAAACTTAACCAGTTAGGTGTATGTGAGTTTATGAACAGCAGCAACTTTTCAGACGGCGTAACAGCATTGAAAGGTAAAAAAATAGTAATCGTTGGTGCTGGTGCACAAGGATTAAATCAGGGTTTAAATTTAAGAGATTCTGGTCTTGATGTATCGTACACACTTCGTAAAGAAGCCATCGCCGAAAAACGTCAGTCTTGGAAGAACGTTACTGAAAATGGTTTTAAAGTGGGTACGTATGAAGAATTAATTCCTACTGCAGACCTTGTTATTAATTTAACGCCGGATAAACAACATACAAGTGTTGTTACTGCAATTATGCCATTCATTAAAAAAGGCGCTGTATTATCTTATTCTCATGGTTTCAATATCGTTGAAGAAGGCATGCAGATCCGTAAAGATATTACCGTTATCATGGTAGCTCCTAAATGTCCGGGGTCTGAAGTTCGTGCTGAATATGTGCGTGGCTTTGGTGTTCCAACATTGATCGCGGTGCATCCTGAAAATGATCCTGAACAAAAAGGCTGGATGTGGGCAAAAGCTTACGCTGCTGGTACAGGTGGTCATAGAGCGGGTGTGCTTAAATCTTCTTTTGTTGCAGAAGTGAAATCTGATCTGATGGGCGAACAAACTATTTTATGTGGTTTGTTACAAACAGGTTCTATCCTTTGCTTCAACAAAATGGTGGAGAAACAAATCGATAAAGGCTATGCGTCTAAATTAATTCAATACGGTTGGGAAGTTATCACCGAAGCGTTAAAGCAAGGTGGTATCACTGCTATGTTAGATAGATTATCTAATCCTGCAAAAATAAAAGCTTTTGAATTGGCTGACGAATTAAAAGTGATCATGCGTCCGTTGTTCCAAAAACATCAGGATGATATCATGAGCGGTGAATTCTCTAAAACAATGATGGAAGATTGGGCCAATAATGATAAAAATTTATTGAAATGGAGAGCTGAAACAGGTGAAACTGCTTTCGAAAAGACTCCCGCTGGTGACGTTAAAATTTCTGAACAGGAATTTTTCGATAACGGTCTATTAATGGTAGCAATGGTTAGAGCTGGTGTTGAATTAGCTTTCGAAACAATGGTTGATGCAGGTATCAAAGCTGAATCTGCTTACTACGAATCATTACACGAAACGCCATTGATCGCTAACACGATCGCGCGTAAAAAATTATTCGAAATGAACCGTGTTATTTCTGATACTGCAGAATACGGTTGTTATTTATTTAACCACGCATGCGTCCCATTGTTAGCTGAATTTATGAAAACAGTTGAAACGGATATCATTGGTAAAAACTATAACGCAGGAAAAGATAACGGCGTAAACAACAGAGAGTTGATCATCGTAAATGAAAAATTACGTGGTCATCAAATTGAACAAGTTGGTGCTGTATTAAGAAAAGCAATGACTGACATGAAATCTATAAGCACAGTAGCATAAAAATATAAATGGACACAACAACACATACAACACAAACGTTGGATTTTAAAGCAGCGGCAACACGATTAAAAAACGTGGCAAACAGAACGCCATTGGAATTCAATCAGGGCTTATCGAGAAAATACCAATGCAATGTGTATTTAAAAAGAGAAGACCTTCAGGTAGTACGCTCGTACAAATTACGCGGCGCTTATAACCTAATGAGCAGTTTGCCGCATGATCAGTTACAACGTGGTGTTGTGTGTGCAAGTGCTGGTAATCACGCGCAAGGTTTTGCTTATAGCTGCAAAAAGCTAAATGTAAAAGGCGTAGTATTTATGCCGGTGATAACGCCCAATCAAAAAATAACGCAGACTAAAATGTTCGGTGAACAGTTCATTGAAATAAAATTAGTAGGCGATACTTTTGATGATTGTGCGATCGCTGCAAAACAATATACGGCTGAACATAGCATGACTTTTATTCATCCTTTTGATGATTATAAGATCATCGAAGGACAAGGAACTGTTGGTGTTGAAATTTTAGAAGATCAACCGCAGGTAGATTATTTATTTGTCCCCATTGGCGGTGGCGGTTTAGCTGCAGGTGTTGGATCTTATTTCAAAACATTCTCACCAAAAACAAAAATAATTGGTGCGGAGCCCGAAGGTGCACCTTCAATGTTAGCAGCATTTCAAGCAGGTCATCCTGTTACATTAGAAACCGTT
>Ga0207027_1170_pt1 | contig 9587 bp, 3 predicted proteins | sample Alteio_BWMinCont_43_FD_153280 | JGI IMG/M metagenome (GOLD analysis project Ga0207027, IMG submission 153280) | Enriched cells from forest soil in Barre Woods Harvard Forest LTER site, Petersham, Massachusetts, United States -... | ecosystem: Environmental > Terrestrial > Soil > Temperate forest >... | reverse complement strand
AGCATCAACATCAATCTTCCTTGGTTCGATCTCATGGAAGTATTCAAAAATCCTGAACATCCAATAATCATCAAAAACTGTTTCTCATTCTCACTCAAAGAAATTGTCAAAAATATGCATAATCATAACATGATTAAAACCGTATGGGCCGAACTAGACGACGCACTACTCTCTGCATTCATAGCAAGAGACATCTATGAACACAATACTAAAACTAAAACCAAATCCAAAGACAACACGAACACGAACACGAACACGAATACGAACATGCAAGAAATCATCGAATACAATTTCATTGACTGCAAAGTCCTTCAAGAAATACTATCCTACATACGCAAATCATAATACAAAAAAATTGAAAACAATATCACATCATAAAATAATAACCATATGAAATCTATTATGAATATTCTAACTGAACATGATCCACAAATAAATCAACCAGCCACGATAACTGTAACTCTAATGTCACATCAAAAAACAATGGTTCACAAGATGCTCCAAATAGAACAAGACGAAGACTATTCCGTAAACATGAAAGCGGCTTACTACGATACCGACACAATACCTTCAAAAATAAGAACAAATCTTGCCATTCTCGCCGACAAAGTTGGGGCCGGAAAAACATATACAGTAATCTCTCTAATAAGTACCAGCCCAACAACACGCAACCGTCTGACAATCCACACAGGCAATAAATATTTCTCAACAAGTATACAATATCAAAAAATAAATCTAACAACAAATTTAATCATTGTCCCCAACAAGCTAGTCTCCCAATGGAATGAATCTCTCCTAACTGCAACCAATCTAACTGTCTACACGATCAAAACAAAAAAAGATATAAACCCACTAATATCAACCGATAAAACCACTGAAACTGACTGGCGCGGCAACAAACGTGAAAAAACCATCAAACACTTACTAACCGACAAAATAACTCCATACAACATAATTCTCATAGGAGATACCTCATATTACGAATTCCACGAAGTATCCAAAAACCACAAATGGAATAGAATTTTCATTGACGAAGCCGATTCCATAAAACTCCCAAGAGATGCCGAATACTATTTCAATTTTCTATGGCTCATAACCGGAACTCCACACGGCCTCTTCGACAAACCAAAAGGTACATTCATGGGCAAAGTATTCTACATTGACACGATCGATATCTTCAATCACTTTATATTTAAAAATCACGAAACCTACATAAACAAATCCATAACTCTACCTCACCCCCACCGTATCACAATAAAATGCATAACACCTATCGAACTCTCAATCATAAAAGACTTAATCCCAGCACAAATTCTCCAAATGATCAACGCCGGCAATTCCGAACAAGCAATCAAAGCCTTAAATTGTAACATAGACACAACCGACAACATTTTCCAAGTAATCACCAAAAATCTCACCGAATCCATAAACAACAAACGCATCGAACTCAAAGCAGAACATAAAAAAACATACAAAGCATCTCAACAAAAAGAACATCAAACCAAGATCAACCAAATTGAATCAACCATCGCAAGACTCTCCGACAAATTCAACAGCATCAAAAAACGCATCTACGACCTCAACACCGACTACTGTCCGATCTGTCTAGATAATTTCATAAATCCTGTAATCGTAAAATGCTGCAACAACTGTTTCTGTTTCAATTGTCTCGCAGTCACCCTAACAGCCAATCCCCGATGTGCCTTCTGTAAACAAACCATTACAAAAGCCGACATAAATATATTCTCTAATACAAAGATTAAAAACACCACAAGCAAGAAATCAACCCACGAAACCAAAGATAAACTTGATGTCCTAATCGATCTAATAACTCTCAAACCCGACGGTAGCTTTATGGTATTTGCAAACTACATCGAAACGTTCACCAAGATAGAAAACATGCTCAAAACATCACAAATCACATACCATATTCTCAAAGGCAAGGCAACAACCGTTCAACAGCACATAACCGAATTCAAAGAAAAGAAAATCAAAGTATTACTACTCAACGCTAAATTCTTTGGCGCAGGCATGAACTTAGAAACAACCACAGATCTAATAATCTATCACAGATTCAATTCCGACATGGAAGAACAAATAATTGGAAGGGCCCAACGTATAGGACGCACCTCACCACTAAACGTCTACTACCTAGTCCACGAAAACGAATCAGACAACATACAAAATAATTTCAATTTCGAAGACATTCACAACACACACTACCTTGACTGGCTCGAACAACAAGATATAACTCCTCAACCCACCAAAGACAAAATAATAGAAATTATCCCATCTAACAACGGTAATATTATAATCGTTGATACTCCTAAAAAATCTGTAATCTCAAACACAACCAAATATTCATCTTCCGACTCAGACAAAGACAGCAACTCTGAAGAAGATACCGATTCACAATCTGAAATAGATCTAAGTAACTTTACAATCCTCAAACATTAACCACGATATAATTTTTCTCACACTTTTTTATATAGTATAAATATAATAACGTATCATCTATCACTACATGGAAAAAGATATCAACGATAATAATTTAATTGGCGGACTTAAAAAATCGAAACCAAAAATTAAATCCAAACATAATTCTAAACGTAGCTCCAAGAGTAGTTCTAAACGTAGCTCCAAGAGTAGTTCTAAACGTAGTTCTAAGAGTAGTTCTAAACATAGTTCCAAGAGTAGTTCTAAACATAGTTCCAAGAATAGTTCCAAAAGTAATTCTAAACGTAGTTCTGAACATAGTTCTAAACATAGCACCAAGAATAGTTCTAAACCTAAAAAGAAAGTTACATTCAAATTAATTTCTAAAAAAAAATCATCATCCAAATCCAAAGATAAACCGAAGCACGAACCCAAATCCAAAGATAAACCAAAGCACGAACCCAATCATGAACCCAACCCAGAACCTAAATCCAAAGATAAACCAAAACATGAACCCAAATCAAAACATGAACCAGAATTAAATCCGAACCCAAACTTAAACTCAAATCCAGAATCAAAAAATAATCCTAGAAATATATATCAAAACATACATCATTATTTAGAACCCATAAAAGTAATACATAAATACAAGAATGCTAACAGAAAAATTCAATATCATATGTATGTCTATGTAGGATTAATTGGAAAACGTTATGAACATATCTTCAAACGTATTGAAAACCTAAATCTACATGACACGCTCCTAGAAATAACGCTAGCCGAAGAGAAAGAACTTAACAACGGCTTTGGAGACTTTTGGATGACAAAGTTCTTCAACATATATCATATAACATCATTCGTACTTTCTCTCGAACAACAAAACTCCAACGCCAAAGCCGAATTATTCAAAAAATACGACAACAGATGGTTACAAAATTTCATAAACAAATTCAAGACAGAACTGATATTCAAAAAAATATACTACTCATATTCCGATCTCATAAAATTTCAATACAAAGTCAAGATGGGTAAGAAACTCGAAAAAATAGAAATCGACACCGACGAAACCGAAGATCTAAACTTTAAAACAGAAACCCACAAAACCAAAAACATTCTATACAACATCAAGGAACTCTCCAAACAACTTGGCGGCAACAATAACATTAATAAATTATCTAACCAACTTGGCGGCAATGATGACGAACACGACGGACTCCCAGAAATTCTCGACAATACCGAAATCGACGATGCAGACATATTTGATCCACTCGAAGATCAAGAACCAACAATCATTGAAGATATCGACATCGACGAAATGGAAAAAATTTACCAAAAAGACGAAGTAGATACTCACCTAACCGCCACATCAACAATGCTTTCAAACATTCTCCATGACGACAAAATCATTGAAAACAAATCCAACTATATCACGAAATTTGACACATCCCAGGACAACGATCTCGAAAATCAAACCATAGAAAATGTCTACAAAAAGAAATTCATCTACAACCAATACATCTACAAAGACGATACCATCAAATCCATCAAAACAAAAATCACATGCTCTATCGCCAATAACGAAAAATTTGGATCTCAACCATACATCATCCCATCACGCATGTACCTCTGGTCAGAATACATCATCAACAGCAAAATTGAAAAAATTATGATAGGCCAAAAATGGATGAACCGTAACGAACTCCTCTCAATTGACATCGAACCACTCAAGCTATCCCATTACGAAAATCTCGAAACATCAATTAAAAATTTTCGTGATTCAGCCAAACGCTACGGCGGCAAAATCAGAAGAGAAGACGAAGACAACAATATTCTCCACGATTACCAAAACTACATCCTCAACGACGAAATCTATATGATAGACATATACAACGAACTAGGCCTTGACTACCTAATCAACAAAGAGAAAATCACCAACCTAACCGATACATACATCAAAATCTATTTCCCAAAAATACGGCCAGAAGACATCAAAGGAATATTTGACTATCTCAACAACAACCATAACGACAACGACAATGACAACGACAATGACAGCAACAACCACCACAACCATCACGATATAAGCACAAGTACAAGTACAAACGCAAAATCAGAAAATACTAAAATCAAGAACACATTTGAAACGTTATACAATGATCTTCTAATCGAAAACGAAATAACAGATTTAGTTCAAACAACAATGATCGACGAATCCGACACATACACAAAATTATTTGAACCTGGAAATTTCATAACTCAATCAGTAATCCACGTCAACCTTGAAATCCATGACGAACAACTTGAAAAAGTGAACAAACAGAACATTAACAAAGTTAACAAAGCCACTGGAGAATTTGGTTCCATCATTCTGCCACGTCTTGATCTCTTCCGTATCTTCAATGATTTCGTTCCCGACGACAAATATCCATTTGTTCAATATCAGCTCCCTGATGGCCAACTAATCATAAAATACTACGAAGACTACATGTACGAATTCTCAAAAACAAAGGACAACATCGAAATGATCACAAAATGGTTCGAAAACTCTCCATACGGCATCTCATTCAAAGTTAAATCCACAGAAGACAAGTTCACATCCATAAACATCAACGACATAGGCAAGATCGAATACAAAACCCATTGGAAGCAAGAAGATAACGCAAACATCCATGACGTCATAAGCATCTACTCTTACGTGAAAGACTTAGTCATCAAAATCAACGAAACGCTTATCGATCATCCCCGCACAGTATACATTAAAGTTCCCGAAGACTGGGAATTTCGATTCGCATTCATAAACTGTATTCAAAAATTCATACTCCCTGAAAACAAAACAATCGACCACAACGATCTCTCCGACTTTAGCAGTTTCTTCTTCCCATACGCCGCCCTCGTCATCGAACCACGCAAACGAACATCCAAATCATCTCTCACTGAAAAGAAATCAAAATATGGTTCATATCTTCGCTACAAACGTATATCTGGTTACGAAAACGAAGGCAAAATCGAACAACGTATCCTACTCTACCTAAAACGATACGACTTTGAAGAAGATATCCTCATCGACGAAATCTCCAAACAATTTAACATAACTCCCGAAAAAGCCAAGGACGAAATTTCCAAAGTCAAATCACAATTTACAGCATCTGCAACCGACAAATCAAAAAAACTCAAACTCTCAAAAAAAACAGATACGCCTCCTAAAATCAAACCTCTAGGCATCAATATCGATATCCAAGGCAAGATCCCTGACAAATACAAAATTCGTATCAGCGGCGCTAGAACACAACAACAATTAGAACGCATAATAACATTTCTCAACGTTCTAATCTATCTATATTCCGAAACATATATTCTCAAAAAACCACATCGTCAACACCTCAAAGAAAAACTTTCAAAACTAGTAAACATCGCTAAACGCCGCAACAAAGTAGACGATTACGTAGATTACAAAACCGAACTCAACGTTGTAAAACAAATGGCCCAACTTGACAAGAAACGTCTAGGATTCACTCCAGACGAAGGCCAAAATCAATGGACACGATCATGTCAAAATTCAGGTAATGACAAAAAACGACGCCCTCTCCAAACTCTATCAACTCACACATCCGAACTCCTTAAAAAAGGATACACCTACAACAAGAAAACCGACGAATACGAACGCAAAATTCTATTCAAACGCAAAGGTAAAGGTAAACGCAAGGGCGAAACCATTCTCAAAGCCATCAAAGTCACAGATCAAGACGAAGCCAATGTCACCAACGACATCTATTACACATGTGATCCCGAAGACAACGGAGAACATACATTCATTGGATTCCTAACTCGTAGCAACAATCCCTTTGGAGAATGTATGCCATGTTGTTTCAAAAATAGTCAACTAACGTCCAAAAAGAAAGAGAAAACCGAATTCTACAAACGTTGTATGGGCGAGAAACCAACCACCACCCAATCCACATCACCAGAAGAAATCCAAATCCCAAAAAATACAAGTCTAATAGCCGGCGACATACTCTACATACTCCAAGATACAAACAAAATGCATGAAAATCGTATAAGTTATCTCCCAAAGTTCATCGACTATTTCATAAACGTTCAATTCAAAAAACAAGCCGACATCAAAAATCATTATCTTCTCAAAACAACCTCCTACTATTTCAAATACGGCATCAAGCAAGAAAATTATTCATTCCTAAACACTTTAGAATCAATTCTTAACACTCCAATCTCCGAAATCAAAAACATCATCACAGAATTTCTAAAAAAAGATACAGACGAACTACATTACTACTCCCTAAACGACGGCGACATCCGAACTGAATATCTCATAAACGATTTCATACGTTTCATCAATGACACTGAACATCTCGACTACAACTACCTCAAAGATCTGATAAAAATCCCAGGCCTCTTCACAAAAAATGGTATCTATCCCATCGTCTTCCAAAAAATAACCAAGATCACCAAAAAACATAACGATCGTGAAAAAATAACTGAAGATTTCTACATTGACATCGACAAAAACACAATTCTCGACCACGAATACAATCTAGCCCAAATGGACACCCACGACATCCTAATCCTAATCAAAGATAACAAATTCTACTACCCAATCGTAGAAATAATTAAACCCGAACTTGGCTCCAAAAATCTCAAAATAACAAAATTATTTAACAACACAGATTCAAATGACATAATCCAACAACTTAAAAAATATTTCACCAAAACAATTCAAGATGCACAAATCGATATCATCTCTGATAACATCTCCGCACGTAAAGCATACTCAATCATCCAACCCATAGCATCCAAAAATCCAAACTACACCATAATACACCAAGTAGTAGATTCAAGATTCAAATGCAAGTACCTCATCACCAAAAATAAAACAATAATTCCCATAACGCCATCTGGAATCATCGACGACGTTCCAATTCTATGTTTCAACACCAACACAGCTGGCGACAAACTGCGCGGGGATTGTTTCTCCAAATTCCCATTCACAAACATTTCCACCACAAACGACAATCTCGAACAACTCTACAAGCTATCCTCTAAAAAACTAAACATAAAACCCATAGGACTATTCTACGATTCTATAACTCAAACCGAACTAGTCAATATTGTAGGCATAATAACATCTAACAACGACTTAGTCCCAATCCAAAAAATACAAATTCCTAAATCCGAACTTGACTCCCAAAACACACTTTATCAAAATCGTCCCCTCTACCACGAACTTGATCAAAAACTATCCAACTACACCAAAGACAATTTCGAATTCATCGACGAACGCATTAAAAATGTGAATACAAGCAAATACAAAAATGAAAGCTATCAACTATTTCGTTACGAACTTGCAAATCTCATCAACTCCAAAGAATACTCTAACACTAAAAATATGCTAATGAACTACATCAAATCCAAAGACACGGCCCAAATCCAAGATCTAATCCTAACTATCTCCACCAACAAGCTAGACAATAAAATAACATCTAAAAATACAGTAGGATCTGAACTAGTAAAAATTATCCAAGATATTCCGAACATTGATTACTACAAAATCAACAATCAACGCAAGATATGTTCCAAACACGATGACAATACATGCCAAGCAAATCCTCACTGCACCCTTCACGACGGCAAATGTTCATTCTCCCTAACCCAAGAATATCTTCTAGAATTCATCCAAAAAATCTCAACCGAACTAACTGAACAAGAAATCAAAGTATTCGAACTCCTCAAACTAGATAAGTATTTCGTATCCGACATAGTAGACTACAATAATTTTACCGAAAAACCAAATCAAAAAATCATTAAAAGTACTAATGCCAACCTATCAAAAATTCTAACAGATCTCTTTGGAAAAGAACATGTACCAAAAATAGGACGACGCTACATAGCCAAACTAAAATCAGATCTCCTAATCCTTCAATCTGAAAATCCACTCAAAGACATAAAAGACGCCTATCAACAAACGCTGATGCCATACAACTATTCAATCCTTCGTGCCTACTGTAATGGTTACTATTGGATAAAACATAAATTCTACACCAATGATACACGAAACTTAGGATATTACTCAGACTTACAAAATGAAATCGTCAACGTATTCCGTTCCATAATCATTGACTGGTTAAACATTCCTGACAACATAACTGAACTCATATCACTCAAACCTCACGAAAAAGCTATAATCAAAAACAGTATACTCTATCTTCAACCCCAACAAAAAACACAAAAACAAATTATCAACAACTATATCATCAAACTTATGGAAAAACCAACTGAACAGAACCTCGGCTTATTCGAGTTATTCATCCTAAACAAAATACATAACATACCCATCACGATTCTCATCAACGGAACTCCGAAATATTTTATAGATTACGAACATATTATAGAAATCAATGACGATAGCAAGTACCTAACAAAGCATAACATTTGTGTGAACTTGGAATTACATTCAGATATATCATATCCATACTCAGTTGATGTTATCTATTATAAGTAAAATTATTATTCGAAAGCCTTCGGCTTGTGATGTTTCACATCACGCAAACAAAGTTTGCCTCACGGTACGTGAGAAAGTGTAGCTTTTCGACTACGCGCAACATATTGACTTATTATTTTTAGAATTAGTGAACATTATTATTTTTAAAGTCAGTGTTATCATCATCAGAGCTAGTGAACATTGTTATTATTTTCAGAATTAGTGAACATTATTACCATTGTCAGAGTCAGTGAACATCATCATTGTTTTCAGAGTCAGTGAATATTATTATTATGTTCAGAGTCCGCGATTATTATTATTGTTTTCAGAGTCAGTAAATATTATTATGTTCAGAATCAGTGAATCTTATTATTGTTTTTAGAGTCAGTGAATATTATTATTATGTTCAGAGTCCGCAATTATTATTATTGTTTTCAGAGTCCGCGATTATTGTTATTGTTTTCAGAGTCAGTAAATATTATTATGTTCAGAGTCAGTGAATCTTATTATTGTTTTCAGAGTCAGTGAATCTTATTATTGTTTTTAGAGTCAGTGAATCTTATTATTGTTTTTAGAGTCAGTGAATCTTATTATTATTTTTAGAGTCAGTGAATATTATTATTGTTTCAGAGTCCGCGATTATTATTATTGTTTTCAT
>Ga0207027_1168_pt1 | contig 9659 bp, 9 predicted proteins | sample Alteio_BWMinCont_43_FD_153280 | JGI IMG/M metagenome (GOLD analysis project Ga0207027, IMG submission 153280) | Enriched cells from forest soil in Barre Woods Harvard Forest LTER site, Petersham, Massachusetts, United States -... | ecosystem: Environmental > Terrestrial > Soil > Temperate forest >... | reverse complement strand
TAAGTGTTGGATGCATTGAATATTGCGTCGGATTCTCCAATTGAGAGAACGCCTTTCATTGAACATTCAAATTCTTCACCGGGCCTTAGTTGGATTAGGAGAATTGGATATTTTTCAGAGTACTTTGTGTTGACTTTTACGCGTCCAATGTCTTCAGATGGAGTATCAGTGTTGTTTATACTTATTTCGAGATCATTGGTACTTACGTTGAGAACTGGATTGGGGCCATTATTTTTGGCTCTGATGGTGTAGTTTATTTGATAGGTGTCTTCGATGTATCTTTCGAATTTTGGATCTGCGTAGTTTATGTCTTTGTAATATTTTTGAGGAAGATATTTGATTTGATGATTTAGTTTTGTTATTGGTAGTTGAGATAGACGGCCTTTCATATCAGAGTTGTCAAAGACAGAATTGTTTTTGGTGATTGCGATTTTTGAAGAATGGAATGCATATGTCGGAATTTGGTTGATGCATGTTTTTCGGAGGGCGCTTACGATTGTGTAGTTTATTTGTGAACCTGATAATTCTAATTGTAGAGTTGTTGCGCCATATTTATCTTCAGTGTTGGAAATTTCTTTGATGTCCATAGTCTTTAATACTTGTATATATATTCATTGTATAAATCAATTTTTTTGAAGAATTAGTTTTAAGTTAGAATCATCACGTTGCGGGATACTCAAGGCCGTATGGCCAAGTTGCTTGGATTATGTTTTTAAGATTATGTTTTTAAAATTACGTTGCGGGATACTCAAGGCCGTATGGCCAAGTTGCTTGGATTATGTTTTTAAAATTACGTTGCGGGATACTCAAGGCCGTATGGCCAAGTTGCTTGGATTATGTTTTTAAGATTATGTTGCGGGATACTCAAGGCCGTATGGCCAAGTTGCTTGGATTATGTTTTTAAGATTATGTTGCATCAGTTGCATTACAAGATACTCAGATTATAACACTGTCATTGTTATGATAATTTGATACTGAATTTAATTCATCAAATAATAATTATGCACATAATATAGCCGCGAAAAATTACTTAAAAATATACCAATATATATATATGTGATGGATAAATTTATTTGAGTACGCATCTTGGGTTGTTTATCAATATAGCGCGAAGCCACGTTCATTATCACCATAGCCGCGGAAATTACTTAAAAATATACCAATATATATAAGTGATGGACAAATTATTTGAAGATGCCCATTCTATCTGACATATGAATAAAATATAATTTTTCGTATTGCACATAATTATTTTCAGGAACACAAATAAAATTTAAGGTTCAATGAATCTTCTAATCCTAGCACATATAATTAAGAATGTTGTGTAAACCTAGTTTCATTAAAAATATTTTATACATCATCTAAATATATTGATATTCTTTTAAGTAATTTTGCGCCTAGGTTTATTTAAAATAATATTTTGCACATATGAATAAAATATTATTTAGCATATTGCGCGTGATCATCATCGAAAATACAAATTGAACGTTAGTGAGATTTAACAACCAATGAATCTTCGCGCATGTTATAACTCTGACACAAATGAACAACATATAATTTAATATGTTGCGCGTGATCATCATCGAAAATACAAATTGAACGTTAGTGAGATTTAACGACCAATGAATCTTCGCGCATGTTATAACTCTGACACAAATGAACAACATATAATTTAATATGTAGCGCGTGATCATCATCGAAAATACAAATTGAACGTCAGTGAAATTTAACGACCAATGAATCTTCGCGCATGTTATAACTCTGACACAAATGAACAACATATAATTTAATATGTTGCGCGTGATCATCATCGAAAATACAAATTGAACGTTAGTGAGATTTAACGACCAATGAATCTTCGCGCATGTTATAACTCTGACACAAATGAACAACATATAATTTAATATGTAGCGCGTGATCATCATCGAAAATACAAATTAAACGTTAGTGAGATTTAACGACCAATGACTCTTCGCGCATGTTATAACTCTAACACATAATCAAACATATTGCGCGTAACCATCATTGGAAGTATCTTCACATGTTCTAACCATAAGAAAATAAATGATTCACATCCAAACTAAACCAACAAATATACAATTCCTTAATGCGCGTAACCATCATTGGAAGTATCTTCACATGTTCTAACCATAAGAAAATAATGATTCACACCCAAACTAATCCAATAAATATACAATCCCCTAATGCATGTATAGCAATATAAAAATATAAATTCTTATAATATACAATGAACAACAATCGTACAACACCACAATCAAAAACAAATAATATTCCTAACCTACTTATCTATAGTGAGAAATGCGGGACATGTAATACATTTATAACGATGTGTCATAAAAACAAAATTCTATCATCCTTTCAAATGATTAATATTGACGACAAGATGCAGTTGATGATCGAAAAGGGATTCAAGAAAGTACCAACCATCATCGTCAGAGGTATCTCTAAACCCATTGAAGGTAGAGATGTATTCCAATGGCTCGAGTCAGTACTTTCCATGATGAACAATAAAAAATTTATCACTGAAGATCAATATCTACCAGAGACAGGAATTCAACAACAAAATAATAACACCATGATGATGCAACCAGGATTCACAAATATTAATTCAAATCCAATGAATAATAATGTTGTGAAAAGATCTACTATGTGTCAACCGCCTCCTGTCATAGCCGCTAACAATGGAAATGGAAATGGAAATAGAATTAATAATAATACTGTCACTAACAACAATGCAACAAATAATAATACTGTTACCAACAACAATGCAACAAATAATAATACTGTGAATAATACTGTGAATAATAATGGAATAAATAATACCACGGGACCATCTGTAAAATCTCAACCACATGGATTCCTTCAAGACGAAATGCTAGGTTTTTCAGACTCATTTGCATATCTCATGACAGACAATCCTTTACCAAAATCGTTCCTACCATTTGACAAAGATCTACAAATATATACAGCACCTGAAGGCAATAGGCTTGACAAGAGACAACAAGATAAAATTATAAAAGATATTGAAAGCGTACGTAGCAACGACAGAGATGCATTCATCAGAACAATCGAACACGAACATCAACAAATAATTACCAACCATCAAAACCAACAACATCAATAACAAATCTAACAATAACAATAACAATAACAATAGTAACAAATCTAAAAACATATCAACTAAACCATGCAAGACAGACATATATATGGATTACACAAACCAACAATTACAAAATTACGTCACACTTTCAAACAAATATATTATTATTCTCACAGAACTATTAGATTTTGCAGCCCAAAAGAAATTATTACCGGCAACAGCTCTTCTAGGATTATCATTCATGAAACAATATATCAACAACAGCCGCACAGAATTAATACAACTTGGGATCACCCACATCTTACCAAACAAAACAGATATACTAAATTTTTCTATATCCAACATATCTAATCTAAATATTTCAAATGATTCTGATAATGATGATGACAATATATCAATCCACAAATACATAAAATCATTTGATGATGGTAAGCAACAAAAAATTCTCAACATGGTTTTAGACATACAGCACAAAGCAAAACATATACATCCAAATGATACTCACATTATTAAAAGTTATATAGAATTAATAATTATCATTCTAGAGAAAATACAAATAATATTCTCTAAACCTAAACTGAACCGTGAATTCATTTAAAAATATTATTATAAACAATCCATATATATGACTCAGGATCAAGCTCAAACACCAGAAGATTATAAAGAATATTTTTCAAACAGATTCACTAATTTATTCCAGAATTTTGTATCAGCATGCATCCACAAAGTAAACGATAACGACACCAAGAATGATCTAAACAAGATAGCTCAGTTATTCGACAAACTAAATTACGAAAAAATTATAACAAAATTATGTCTTAATGATAAACTACATCAAGGACTTGCATTCATCGTCAAAAATGATTTCGATAAGCAAGTTATGACACAAATTTTCGAATCAGACGATAAAACATTCATGCTCATGCCTTCAATGCATATAAATAAAATATTCCTCAACTCAGACATTCCAACATGTAGAGAATTATATGATATATTCCATAGTATGAATGTTTGTGCATTCACTTATACAAAGGTACTTGAAAGTATTCAAAAATCAATATCAGATGCCAACAATACCGATCCATCAACGTTTAATCCATTCAGTGCCGTAGGTTCTGTTTCCGAAGATCTTGACATCGATACAATGTACAATGGCGTAGAATATAAAAGTATGTCCGCTGTTGAAATGGTTATGGGATCAATCCTCAATAAACAAATGGATGGCAAGATGAACAATATTATGAATGATATCAAAGATGATGATGTCAACCAAGCCGCAACAAAACTATCAGGCATCCTAAATAGCAAAGCATTCAATGGTGACAAGCAAACAACTGAAATTCTAAACAATATGCTATCTAAAATACAAACTGAAGTTATTAATCTCAAAAATGAACCCGCCGAAACCACACAAGGCAAGAAAGGCGTTGAACAACTACTTGGTATCGCTCAAAAAGTAGCCGGTGACATGATGAAGAATATCAAAGACCAAAAAATAGATGTATTACAACTATGGGATACAACCAGCTCTCTCGCTAAAAGCACCACTAACTCTACCGCACTAAACATGGTTGACAAACTAATTAGATCCAACATCATTAAAACTCAACAACAGCAGCAACAGCAGCATCATGCATCAGTACCACAAACTCAACCACCAGAAGTTCCAACAACTACCACAGAAGAATCGTCCATACGACAACGCAGACCACGCAAACCCAAAAACTAAAAACTAAAAACTAAAAACTAAAAACCATAATATTTTTTATAATTATTTTATTTCACTATTCGCAACATAATGAAATCTACTTAAGAATCTGAATATAATCTAAATGTATATCATGTCAAAAAACATATATAAGGTTAAGAAAAAAATAGACCTAGACGACATCATGAAGAAGAATTTTTTTAGGCCAGTCTTCATAACATTTGTATCAAAAAAAAATGATGGTGACATTTACAAAAATATTGGAGAACTACTTGTTGCAATGTCAAATACATTAATGTATGGAATGTTTCTTGTAATAGATATTGATGACTTTGCCGACACAACTGAATATTATAAAGATATCTACTCCAAAACACCATTGTTCATATCATATTTTAGAGCAAATCGTGTAGCAATATATCCAGATGAATTACAGAATTCTAATGCCGACAAAGCTAATTTCGTAGCCAGTATATCAAATTTAATCGATAGGATCCATAGCAGCTATGTACAGAAACTTATGTTGTTGTTCGACCAAAGCAAGAAGAACCATGAAGAACAACATGAACCAGCCATCCAAGAAGACGCCGATGAAGATTTACAATCAGAAGCCGAAGCCGAAGTTGTTGAAGAACCCGAACCCGACGATGAAGAAATTGAAGCCGAAGATGCCGATGCCGAAGAACCTGTAGAAGCCATTGAATCCGAAGATCAAGATAACTCAACTGAAGCAGCAATAAAACTACAAAAACAAGAATTACGGAAGCTCAGAGATGAACTAAAAAATTCTAAATAATTATTTCATATACAAAATATTTTTATACATATCTAATATATAAAAATGGAGACTTTTTGGATATACAATCCCTATATAATCGTACAAAATTATTCTGAAATACTCCCAACATCATCTATGTCCAAAACTAAACAACTCAACATCTTATCGCGGTTACTAATATATGTAATAATCCTATCTCTACTATTCGAAGATAACTACACAATATTATTAATATGTTTAACCGGCCTAGTATTCATAATCATGTTCTACTTTATAAACAAAATTGATGATAAACATATCGCCAAAGAACATGAATTAGAAGGTATGTCTGACATTGAAAAATATTTAAAATTTGGTAAGAAATATAATAGTTTAGATAATGCCAATATCCCAAGAAATAACAGTGTCAATAAAATCTATAACAAAGCCCATGATCCTATGATAAAAAATTCGAAAGATCCTAATCCAAAAAATAAGTTGATTGAATCCGGTTATATTGACTTTGATGGTAAGTATGAAATTGGAAAAGATTATCCTGAGAGAGATCACGTTGCTACATCAACTCCTAAGATCCCATACGAACAAGATGTATTCTATACTGATGATAATTGCCGAAAACCTACCGCCGATAATCCATTCGCAAATATAGTATTCACTGATTATCTAGATGCCGGTAATTTAGCCGAACCATGTAACGTAGATGCTAGAGATACTCAAATCAATATGCAAAATCTATATAATAGTACTATCTACAGAAATATCGAAGATGTATTCGAACGTGAAAACTCTCAACGCACCTTCTACACTGTTCCAATCACCACCGTTCCCAATCGCCAAACTGAATTCGCAAACTGGCTATACAAGACCGGACCTACATGCAAAGAAGATTCTGCTAACTGCACATATTACGAAGATCCATCTATGACATCACCACGTTACTAACTTGCTAAAAAATTGATTTATATGTTATACTGCACTTTACAAAGTAACTAAACTAAACTAAAAAATATGATTATAAACAGCATCAAAGCTCTAATAGAACTCACTGAAGATTCTTACGATAAGGTAACATCAATCAATACTTTTTATGAATATATTGGTTCAGAAGAATTGTATAAAAAAATATTCAACTTACGAAATTTGATTAGCTTGTCAATTAGTGTTGACATAAACTTAGCTTTCAAATATATAAATAATTTAGCACTCTTGCAAAAACTAATTCATTTTGACGACGGTTATTTTGTTTTTAAACTTGGTAAGACATTATATTCTGATTATTTCCATTTCTATGCAAACAGCATCACATTGACGTTAAAAAATTCTGATATATCTCATGATGAAGTTCATAAAATAATTCGTGACGGACATGAAATAACAAGCATGAACGTTCACATACGCATGAACACGAACGACTGGACTTTTTTCAATGATCTACCAAGTTCTCTGACAAACTTACAAATTGATATGGTATATATACAGCGTCCCGTCATTTTACTAAACTTGCCAATGAATCTAAAAAAATTAACTATTGTTTATAATCCACGAACAAACAAGAATATGATTACGATGTCAAATATTAAATTACCATTTGGATGTGAGATTGATTATGTTGAATATCTTTAATAAAAATATTTCATACTTGAATCTTTGAAATTAAGCTGGGGAAGTATTTTATCAAATGTTATAAATGTATCGAACGTATTAGATGTTGGTTTAGTATATGATTTATTTATTGTGTTGTATACTACTTTGCTAATTAGAGATACGCCATACCAATACATTCTCATGTAGTTTAGATGAACAGATAATTCTATGGAATAGTCAAAGAAGATTCCGATTTTATGATAGTTATTATATTCTTTGAGAATTATATTTCTATTCTTGTCATTCATATTTGTATTATCGTTTATGATGTAGTTACTAGTTTCTTTATTTTTTAGAAGATTATTGTTGATTACTTTATTGGTAATATCGTCTTTGTTGGTATATTTGTATTTGCTGTTGTTATCCATGATTAATTTACGGATGAATGATTTACCGACTCCTGGAAATCCGATTAACATGATGAATACTTTATCGTTACTTAGTTCATTAAGGACTTTATCGAATAGATTATTGAATTTTGTTATAGTGTAATATTCTAGATTAGGATACGTTACGTATAGATCTTGTCTGGGGACTTTGATTTTGAAGAACTTTTCTGGGGTACTAAATTTAAAGTTATTGTTTAGAGCAAATTTGATGTCTGTATCTGAATGATCTGTGTTGCGTCCGCAAGCATCGCCAACATATGTTATTTCTTCTGGAAGAGTGATACCAAGAAATATTGATTCTTTTATGTATTCCCAAGAACCTATCATTGGTTTACGATATCTGTTATCTGCCGTACTTGCAAATATGAAATGAATGTTTGTGATTAGTTTCATGATGCCATCTAGTTTATGTTGCCAAGCCTTTAGTTGCACATCAGATTTTATACCTTTCTGATTAGATATGATACCTACGATCGCATCTAAGTTATTAATTGTATTCGCTGTGTTGTTATATAATGGTTCCCAATCATCATTTCCTATAGGAAATACTTTACCGGACTTGGTTTTAATAATGGTACCATCCAAATCAAAGATTATTATATTTTTGCATGTACTACTGAACTGTTTACTGTAAAACGTAAATGAATCACCGATTAACCAAGACATTCTTATAATAAGTAACCTACAATGTTTATTTCAATTTTTTATTATAGATATATTGTTATCAATGAAGAGTAGTACATTTGAAGTGAGATCTGATAGACGAAACTTTGGTACTGAGAATTTTAACTTAAATCGCGGTATTGATGTTATTCCGTCCGATAAGGATAACAATAGTAACTTACTTAATGACAGAGATTTATTCTACAAATTTTCTAATGGTAATGAACAACTCGACTTAACTCATGTCAAACATGATGAATCTGCACACGGAATGCCACTATTCAATCCTCAAATCCTCAACAACAAAAAGAATCTCATAAATAATCCATATATCCAAGAACAAAATGATCTGAAGAATTTTAAAGCATCTAACCATAATTCTAACAATAGTCTATATGCTAATTTTGATAGTGACGATGAATCGTTCGATGCCAATGAAGTACATAATGAACCAAAGTCACTACTAAAATCGCCACCACCATCACTAACATCATCAACAGGATTCAACGACAAGCCCATCGAACCAACTGATGAAATTGAAAAAGGTATAGTACTCTATGAATTTAGCAACAACATGCAAAAAAATAAACAATTTCTCATAGAAATCTTCTCGCCGTTCAGTTTGTCATTCCTATGGAAATCTATGATACTCCTAAGCAAAAATCCCACCACCGACAAACTACTCAAACTCCTACAGATCAAAAAAAAAGACGACATAGTTTCAAGTATGAAAAACCACACCGAATTATTCAACGATATCTCAAAACTAGAATTCATGATGCCTCAAGGTACCGGAATAATCAACACCAATTTTACTCAAAAACTAACCGAAATATATGGCATCAACGTTCACAGCGGCATCGAACAAACCACCCAAGATCGTGTACTCATACATCTAGCAACCAAATTCGAACTTAAAATACCATTCTACTACAAACCCCAAATAATCACCGACTACTTGCTGGGCTACAAAGTAAATCAAATAAAATTCATAAAAATGTCAATGGTTCCATGTAGTCTTGACATCGATAGATCTAATAACATTGTAGTCCTCGAAATACCCATTGGCGACAACATGACACTCGGATTCGTCTACAACACCACAGGCCTCAACATCGATAAACCAGAACTACTCTACAACAAACTAATCCAACAACGAATCACAAATGTCCTTGTAAAAGAACTCACCATCCCAAAATTAAACAAAACCAAGAAATCAAACTACAGCAAGAAATTCACTACAGAATTAAAACAAATGCACTTTGGAGAAATAATCTACGGTAATCTATACAACACTCACATCATCACAAACAACACCATCGACGTTACCATCGACAACAATACACCACACAACAA
>Ga0207027_1167_pt1 | contig 9707 bp, 6 predicted proteins | sample Alteio_BWMinCont_43_FD_153280 | JGI IMG/M metagenome (GOLD analysis project Ga0207027, IMG submission 153280) | Enriched cells from forest soil in Barre Woods Harvard Forest LTER site, Petersham, Massachusetts, United States -... | ecosystem: Environmental > Terrestrial > Soil > Temperate forest >... | reverse complement strand
TTATTTACATGATACAACGGCATTACATGAAACATTAGTAACGCTGGAAAACAAACAGCAAAAAACTTTATTGATAGGTGTAACTTTCGCCCTGCTTGACTTTGCAGAAGAATATTCAATGCAACTACAGCACACGATCATTATGGAAACGGGCGGCATGAAAGGCCGAAGAAAAGAAATGACGAGACATGAGGTACATTCTATTCTTTGTAAGAACTTTCAATTACAAAGCATACATTCCGAATATGGTATGACGGAATTGTTAAGTCAGGCTTATTCAAAAGGCGATGGTATTTTTAATTGTCCACCATGGATGAAAATATTGATACGGGATGAGGACGATCCGTTAACTGTTCACTCATCCACCCAAAACAAGATACTATCGGGTGCTATTAACGTTATCGACCTGGCGAACATTTATTCTTGTTCGTTTATTGCAACCGAAGACGCAGGGAAATTATATGAAGATAATAGCTTTGAGGTATTGGGCAGGCTTGATAATAGTGATACCAGGGGCTGTAGTTTAATGGTGATATGAGTTAGCAAAGTCAAAATTTAAAAGTTAAAACCAAAAAGCCCGAAATTATTATACTTAAAAGTAGAACCCCATAAGTTGATAGCTTATGGGGTTCTACTTTTAACTTTTGATTTATCTCTTATACTGCTACATTAAAATCCCTCAACGCATCATTCAAACTCGTCTTTAAATCTGTAGATGGTTTTCTTTGTCCGATGATCAACGCGCAACCAACACTATATTCTCCTGCAGGGAATTTTTTTGTGTAAGAGCCCGGTATCACCACGCTTCTAGCAGGAACTACACCTTTATATTCAACTGGTTCAGCACCGCTAACATCAATTATTTTAGTAGATTTTGTTATTACTACATTTGCACCCAATACAGCTTCTTTTTCTACACGCACACCTTCTACCACAATACAACGACTACCGATAAAGCATCCGTCTTCAATAATAACCGGACTTGCCTGTAAAGGTTCCAATACCCCGCCGATACCTACACCACCACTTAAATGTACATTTTTACCGATCTGCGCACAACTACCTACGGTTGCCCATGTATCAACCATCGTTCCTTCATCTACATACGCGCCGATGTTTACATAGCTTGGCATTAATACTACATTCTTGGCCAGGTAAGCACCATATCTTGCAACAGCATGAGGTACCGCTCTTACTCCCAGTGCCGCATAACCGCTTTTCAATTTCATTTTATCATAAAATTCAAATGGCGGCAATGTCATTGTTTCCATTTGCTGAATACCGAAATACATCAATATAGCCTGTTTTACCCATTCATTTACCTGCCAACCGTTTGCTGTCGGTTCTGCGGTACGCAATCTTCCTTTATCCACTTCTTCAATTACAGCTTTTACGGCGTCGCTATATTTTGTGTCTTTCAGCAGATCCCTGTTCGTAAATGCCGATTGTATCAATTGTTGTAGATCCATTATATTTTAATTTTTGCGAAATTAATTAATAGTGAGTGTAAAAAATAATTTGATTAATCCTTTGCTGGATGTTTTTCGTGGAGGTAGATCATTTTTAATTTAGCATACTTCTGCAAAGTTGTATTTGCGTGTAAAATGGCCAATAGCCAGCCTCTCCAGCCATCTCTAAACCCTCTTCTTAATATAAAAGCTTTTATAAATGTAAATGCAGGACTAAGCATCAGCTTTGCAAATCCCGGATTTTTTTTACCTGTTCTGAAATATTCTTCTGCAGATAAACTACTGTACCTGTCCATTTTTATAAAATGTTCCGAAACGCTCTTGTATGTGTAATGCAGCAAATATCCTTTTAGTCGAACGGTTTTAAGGTATGATCTGAACTCCAGATCTTCATGCACTAGTTTGTCGTTCCATTTAGCGAATGACCTGTGGTACAGTCTCGCTTTAATATCAGGATTTTCCATACCGTGACGGATGAACTTTCCGTAATAGAAATTCAATCTTTTTAGCAGATATATTTGTTCGGTGTATCCTTCCTTCTTTATTTCAAGAATACTTTCTATAAGGCGATCATCTAATACTTCATCCGCGTCCAATACCAGGATATAATCATTTTCTGCATGTGTAACAGCAAAATTGCGTTGCTTACCAAAGCCAAGCCATTTTTGTGTTATAAATGTTACGCCTTTTTCAATACAGATATCTTTCGTTCTATCTGTACTGCCACTATCGACAACAATAATTTCATCTGATACTTTCCATGCAGCATCAAGAGTAGCAGCAATATTTTGCTCCTCGTTATAGGTTATAATTATAGTGGATAATTTTTCCATTTAAAGCGTGCAATATACAAAAAGATAAAAGACTTTAAATCAACATTAGGACTTTGCGTTTCTCAAAAGCAACTGTACCTTTGGCCTTGTCTTTTATAAAGAGAATTATTATGAATATAGGATATGACGGAAAGAGAGCTTTTCAAAACAAAACAGGTTTAGGTAACTATATCCGTTCATTAATGGCTATCCTTACGCATCACTATCCTCAAAATCATTATACATTATTTGCGCCTAAATTAACTACCCTGTATGATGTAAATGCATTTCCGAATGTAAAAGCAATATCTCCCCAAACTTCACTAGGTAAAAAATTTCCCGCATTATGGCGCAGACGGGGCATGTTAAAAGATATTGTAAAAAGCAATGTTGATATTTTTCACGGCGTTAGTAATGAGATCCCAAATGGCATAGAACACACAGGAATAAAAACAGTTGTTACAGTACACGATCTTATTTATGAACGCTTTCCTGAAACATACACGCTTGATGTGCGTTATGTAAGCAGGTGGAAAATAAAACACGCATGTAAAAAAGCCGATGTGGTTATTGCTATCAGTCAGCAAACGAAAGATGATCTAATGAATTTTTATGGCGTTCCAGAAAATAAAATTTCAATTTGCTACCAAAGCTGCAATCCTATATTTCAAAGAGTAGTTGGTGATGAAGAAAAAAGCATTGTAAAGAAAAGATATAACCTGCCTGATCGATATTTCCTTTTTGTAAGTTCTATCACAGCAAGAAAAAACCTGGTCGCAGTATGCAGATCGCTGGCCATATTAAAAGAAAAGATTGATATCCCTCTTGTTGTTATCGGCAACGGAAAAAAAGAAAAAGAAGAAGCGAAAAAATTTATGGAAGTAAATGGTATTGCCAATCGCCTCATATTTCTGAATGATTTACCTCAATCAAAAGAACTAAATTTTACTACAGCAGAAGATTTCCCTGCAATATATCAACAAGCATTAGCATTGATATATCCATCTATATTTGAAGGTTTTGGCGCACCATTATTAGAAGCTTTATGCAGCGGATTGCCCGTTCTTAGCAGCAATACATCCTGTCTGCCCGAAGTTGGTGGTGAAGCTGCAATGTATTTTTCACCTCACGACTACGAAACGTTAGCTACACTAATGTTGCAAATTGCAACTGATGAAAAATTAGTGATAACGATGCGTAACAAAGGATTTGAACAGGCACAAAAATTTACTACGCAAAAATATGCTGATAGCATCATGCAAGTCTATCAAAAATTATTATGATCGATTTTACAAAAGATATCGAAGCTTGTCTGCAAGTACTACATAACGGTGGACTTATTTTGTATCCTACAGATACGATATGGGGCATTGGTTGCGATGCAACGAATGAAGAAGCTGTAGAAAAAATTTACAAACTAAAAAGACGGTCAGATGAAAAAAGTATGATCGTTTTGTTGGCAGAACAAAGAGATATTCTCAATTACGTTACTCAACCCGACTTAGGCGTTTTTGATTATTTACGTGAAGTAGAAAAGCCAACAACTATTATTTATAGTGATGCTATTGGATTAGCTAACAATGTTATCAATAAAAATGGAACCATTGCAATAAGAGTTGTCGATGAAATATTTTGCAAACATTTGATCAAGAGGTTTCGTAAACCGATCGTATCTACATCAGCTAACGTTTCTGGCTATCCACCGCCAAAAATATTTTCAGATATTGATATTCTAATTAAGGATGGAGTAGATTATGTTGTGAAATACAGACAGGATGATACAACAATTGCAACGCCATCAGCGATTGTGCAATGGAACCCTGATGGGAGTTTTGATATTATAAGACCTTAATTAAAACAAGCTAAGTCCTAAACCAAGCTGAATGCTTTGGCTCTTCCATTGATCCTGGTTATCAAGATTATTGATATTACTTAACCCAACTGCATAACGACCGTATATACGCAGACTTGATACTTTTACTTCTACGCCACCCAACACAGCGAAATCTCCAAATTTAAACGCGTCTTTTCCATTTTGTACTAAAGTTTCATCTCTATTTAACAGGATGCTATATTGCGGACCTGCCTGTATTGCTATCGATTTAGATAATTTATATTCCAGTAAAACGGGAATACTCAAATAGCTCATTTGTATTTGTGATAATTTATTAGGATCAAAATTATACAATGCATTTGTGTTACTTGCTGTATCAATATTTACCTGGCTAAATAATACTTCCGGCTGAACTGCCCAATGTTTTCCCATACCAATAGTACCAAAAACACCGGCATGATAACCAAAGCTGAATTGATCACTAAAAGCTTCGCCTGTTAATTTATTTATATTAGCACCTGCTTTTATACCAAACGTAAAAACTTGTGCATTAGCTGCAGAAGAAACAGATAATATTATGATCAATGCAAAAAAAACTCTTTTCATAATTATACGTTTAAAACTGTAAGATACTATATGTAAACAATAAATATACCAATCACTATTGTTACGGTCATGTTATAGACGATGTTATGCGAAGAAAGTTTAATTGTCCAGCCTTCTCTTGTCATGCTGAGGAACGAAGTATCTCATTCACAAAATGACAGAACGATTATTGAAGATAAGATGCTTCGTTCCTCAGCATGACAAGAGCTTTTTGATTTATTGCTTTCCTATCACAACAGTTGATTAAAAAATTATCTGGACTTTTTATTTGTTTTATTGCGAATGGAAAAATGTTGTTTGAGCTTCACTAGAAATATGTAACAATTACTTCACTTTACTACGATTGGGTTATACGACAAAAAAAGCATACCTTTGCGCTTTATTATTTACGAGTATTGCATGAGTTGCCTTAATGGCTGTTGAATTTAGTACTGATTTTCATTCCTTTACACAAGGACGTTTAGCAAATTAACAACAGGTAAGTGGCATATCATGTAAACATAAAACATTTTACATGAACGCATTTCAAGCCTTAGGCTTAAACGAACAATTAGTACAAGCGATAACCGATCTAGGTTTCGAAACCCCCACTCCAATTCAGGAACAAGCCATCCCGGTTTTATTATCCGGAACAATGGATTTTGTTGGATTAGCACAAACCGGCACAGGTAAGACTGCCGCGTTTGGTTTACCATTATTACATTTAATTGATCCCACTCAAAGACATCCTCAAGCGTTGATCGTTTGTCCGACGAGAGAATTGTGTTTGCAAATAACCAATGATCTTTCGATCTTCATGAAACATACCAAAGGTGTTTATACAGAAGCGGTTTATGGTGGAACATCGATCATGATGCAAATTAAAAATCTTAAAAGAGGTGTACACATTGTTGTTGCAACTCCTGGAAGATTAATTGACCTTATCGAACGTAAAGCGATCGATCTTCAAAAAGTAAAATATGTAGTATTAGATGAAGCCGATGAAATGTTGAACATGGGCTTTAGAGATGATATTGATTTTGTATTAAAGAATACCATCAACAGAGAAAGTATTTGGTTGTTCAGTGCAACAATGCCACCAGAAGTTAGAGCGATCGCGAAAAACTTCATGGAAAATCCTAAAGAAATTACAGTTGGTAAAAAGAACAGCGGTAATGCAAATATTGATCATCAGTTTATGACGGTTGCTGCACACCAACGTTACGAAGCTTTGAAAAGAGTGATCGATTTTAATCCTGGTATGTACGGTATCATTTTTACACGTACCAAATTAGATGCACAGGATATAGCAGAAAAATTAACAAGAGAAGGATACGAAATTGAAGCGTTGCATGGTGATTTGACTCAACAACAGCGTGATAAAGTAATGGGTCGTTTCCGTCAAAAACATTTACAACTATTGATCGCGACGGATGTTGCGGCACGTGGTATTGATGTTGATGGTATTACACACGTTATCAATTACGAATTACCTGATGATATTGAAGTATACACGCACAGAAGCGGACGTACGGCTCGTGCTGGTAAAACCGGTATCTGTTTATCAATTTGTCATTCAAGAGAAACATTCAAGATCAAGCAATTGGAAAGAATGGTTAACTCTCAGTTTCATAAAATAGACGTACCGAGTGGTAAAGAAGTTTGTCGCAAACAATTTTTCCATTTCATGGATAAATTAATGCAGGCTGATGTATCTAGCGGTGATTATGAAACTTACATGCCTGACTTACAGGAAAAATTTGCAGACATTACTAAAGAAGAAATTTTACAAAGAGTTGCTTCATTAGAGTTCAGTCATTTTTTAAAGTATTACGAAAATGCACAGGATCTAAATACAAATATGCGTGCTCCGGCAAGAGATAGCAGAGATGGTAATTTTGCTCCGAGAGATAATGATAGCAGAAGAGAAAGAAGCAACTCAAATCAACGCGATAATGGTTACACAAGATTGTTTATCAATCTAGGAACTAAAGATGGTTTCTATAAAGCAAATTTCTTACAATTCATTTTAGACGAAAGCAATCTTAAAAAAGAAGTGCTTGGAAGAGTTGATATGAAAGAAATGAATAGCTGGGTAGAAGTTGATAAAGGTTCTGCTGCAAAAATGATCAGTGCATTGGATGGCAAAAAACATAGCGGTCGTGCAATACGTATGAACGAAGCTGACGGCGGATTTAAACCAGGTGGTGGTGATAATCGTGGAGGCGGAGATCGTGGTGGTAGCGGAGAAGGAAGAAAAAGAACTTATAGCAGAGACAGAAATTAATTAATGGTTAATTGTAAATGGTAAACGTTACCAGTCTATTATAAAAAATAACCCGCGAATTGTCGCGGGTTATTTTTTATGTGTAGTTTTTGGGCTAAAGCCAAACAACTTTTTTACTAACCCCCAACTTAAGTCGGGGGTTACAGTATATAAAATGCCCAAGTGCTTTAGCCCAATTATTTCAAAAATCCTTTTATCTCCTGCAATTTCAAAAGCGCCTCTACGGGCGTTAAACGATTAATATCAGTATTCTCTAATAATTTTCTAATCTCATCAAACGTTGCAGAGTGTGCATCAAAAATACTTAACTGCATTTTAGGGACAGCTATTTGCTTAACAGTATCTTCAATAGGACTACCAACATGTGTTTCTTCAAGCTGTACTAAAATTTCATTTGCTCTGTCAATCAATGATGGCGGCATACCAGCCATTCTTGCTACGTGAATACCAAAGCTGTGTGTGCTTCCACCCGGTGCCAATTTGCGCAAGAAGATAATTTTATTGCCTACTTCTTTATTGGTGACATGATAATTCTTTACTCCTTCGAATTTATTTTCGAGTTCATTCAATTCATGATAGTGCGTTGCGAATAACGTTTTGGGTGAGTATTGACTCTTGTATAAATATTCAACAATACTCCATGCTATTGAGATACCATCGTAGGTAGATGTTCCTCTTCCGATCTCATCCAACAATATCAAACTTCTTGAAGTAATATTATTGATGATGCTCGCCGTTTCATTCATCTCAACCATGAATGTACTTTCGCCGCCACTTAAATTATCTGACGCTCCTACCCTTGTAAATATTTTATCCGTTAAAGGAATTTTTGCATCTGATGCAGGAACAAAACTTCCCATGTGCGCCATTAATGTGATGAGTGCCGTCTGACGAAGGATCGCACTCTTACCACTCATATTCGGACCAGTCAGAATAATGATCTGTTGCGTTTCTGGATCTAAAAATATATCGTTAGAAATGTATGATTCGCCGACAGGTAAATTTCTTTCTATAACAGGATGCCTGCTGTCTTTCAACTCCAATGCATTACCATCGTGTACCGATGGTTTTTTATAATTGAAATGAAGTGCATTGTTAGCGAAACAAGTAAGACAATCCAGTACTGCCAATACATTTCCGTTCACTTGCATTGGCGCGATATAATCCTGCAATTCATTTAACAGCTTTTCAAAAAGCTGCAATTCTATTTGCAATATTTTATCTTCTGCACCGAGTATTTTTTCTTCGTAAACTTTTAATTCAGGGGTGATATAACGTTCTGCATTTGCGAGCGTTTGCTTACGTATCCATGTTTCAGGAACTTTTGGCTTGTGCATATTGGTTACTTCCAAATAATAACCAAACACATTATTGAAACTTATTTTTAAAGAAGAAATGCCTGTAACCTGCGCTTCTTTCTGTTGTAATTCTAATAAATAATCTTTACCACCACTTGATATTTTTCTCAACTCATCCAACTCTTCATTAATGCCCATCGCGATCATGCCGCCTTTGCTTGCCAATGCCGGAGGGTTTTCATTGATCTCTTTTACAATTTTTTCAAAAATTAATTTACAGGGATTTAATGAATCTCCCAATCTTTTTAAATACGGATTATTAATTGATTCACAAATTGATTTAATGGCGTCAACCTGTTGCAGGCCTTTTGCAATTTGTAAAACTTCCCGTGGGTTAACTTTTTTTAATGGTACTTTACTCACCAATCTTTCAATATCGCCGGCCTGCTTAACATGTAATGATATTTGATTTCTAACATCCACTTCTTTTATCAAAAATTCAACCGTATTCAAACGTTCATTGATCTTGATAATATTATTTAATGGCAATACCATCCAGCGTTTCAACATACGCGCACCCATTGGCGACACCGTATTGTCTATTACTTTTAATAAAGTATTGCTTCCTTCTGCGCCACCAAATAACTCAAGATTACGAATGGTAAAACGATCCATCCACAAATGCTCTTCTCTGTCGATTCTTTGTATAGAAGTGATATGTCCTAAATTAGGATGCTCTGTATCTTTTAAATAATGCAGTATCGCGCCTGCTGCAATAATACCTGCAAACATTCCTTCTACACCAAAACCTTTCAGACTATGTGTGCCAAAATGTTTTAGCAAACTTTCAGTCGCATAGGCATCAGCAAAGATCCATTCATCCAATGTGTAGGTAAAAAATTTGGAGCCAAAAGATTCTTTGAAATTCTTTTGTTGGTTGCGTTGAAAAATTACTTCTGCAGGCTGTAAGCTTTGCAATAATTTATCTGCATACTCTTTATCGCCTTCAGCTATAAAAAATTCTCCGGTACTAATATCTAAAAAAGCAATCCCTATTTTATTTTCGTTGAAATGTATACCGGCTAAAAAATTATTTTTATTATGTTCTAACAATTTATCGCTTGTTGCAACACCCGGCGTTACCAATTCCGTTACACCACGTTTCACAATACCCTTAACGTCTTTAGGATTTTCTAACTGATCGCAAATTGCCACACGGTAGCCAGCTTTTACTAATTTATGCAGATACGTATCCAAAGAATGATGAGGAAATCCAGCTAACTGAGATGAATCAGCATTGCCGTTATTTCTTTTGGTTAATGTAATTCCCAAAACAGCAGACGCATTTACGGCGTCCTGACCGAATGTTTCATAAAAGTCACCTACTCTAAACAACAATATAGCATCGGGGTAGCGAGCCTT
>Ga0207027_1166_pt1 | contig 9852 bp, 8 predicted proteins | sample Alteio_BWMinCont_43_FD_153280 | JGI IMG/M metagenome (GOLD analysis project Ga0207027, IMG submission 153280) | Enriched cells from forest soil in Barre Woods Harvard Forest LTER site, Petersham, Massachusetts, United States -... | ecosystem: Environmental > Terrestrial > Soil > Temperate forest >... | reverse complement strand
AAAGCCTTACAATATTGTTACGAGATTGATTAAACGCAGGCACTTTGTTTAAGTTTTACTTTGGTGATTTTTACTTCATTTAAGCCAAAAAATTACATGGTATTAGTTCGGAACTGTTGTTTACGATTAAATAATAATTCAGTAATTATAATGAGTAATAGAGTGATGATCGTAGAAAGCATGGTTTTTGCAATGAAATACCAAACATTTCCAAACTTCCATGCTTCTAATAAAAAAAGCCAGCTGTTATGTAAAAATGTAAGAATGCCTGCATATAAAGTGTAGGGAATAAAACCGCCCATACTTTTGATGGAAGGTTCGTTATAGTTGATATCACCAGTTTCTTGCGGAATAAGTAGCTTAATTAAATAAGGACGAACATAAGCAATCAGCACGCAGGCGGCAGTGTGAAAGCCGGGGTTGTGATTAAAGCTATCCAACGTAAAACCCAGCAGAAAAGCCAAAATCATTTGTAGTGGCTTACTAAAATTAAAAGGCATCCATAAAATAAACAGAAAGTAGATGTAAGGAGTAACCAAATAATTTACGTGTATCTTATCCAACACAAAAACCTGTGCCAGTATCAACAGTATAAACCGAATAATATTTTTTACTAATGTACTCATAGTTATAATTGCTACAGCAACTAATTTATTGACTTTCTTTTCTTGCTTTGTCTAATAATCTGTTTATTTCGTCTTTTTGTAAATTATCTATTGCATATGCATATTGCAGGTTAAAGAAATTTGCACATGTTTTAAGTTTTATCGTATAATGGCTAGTACTCTTTTCTGGAATAATCTCCTGGATAATTCCAATGTTTGAGCCATAAGGAAAAGTCGTTGTAAATCCGCTGGTTACTACGGTATCTCCTTTCGCAACCTTAGCGCTTTTTCTGATCTCACTTAATGTAAGTACAGTTGGGTCCTGTCCGTCCCAGGTAACCATTCCGGCGTCGCCACCCTTTTTTAACTTGGCACTTATTCTACTGTCTTTGTGTAACAAACTCATTACTACTGCGAAATTACTACTCACATCTGTTACAATACCTACTACATCATTGTTTGGATCAACAACACCGATATCTCTTACCAGTTGTTGATTAGAACCTCTTCCTAAAACCAAATAATTAGTTTGTGACGAAACAGAATTAGCCACAACCTTGGCTTCTTTATAAAGGTATTTACGACCGACTACCAGTGAATCGATCTTTATATAATTGATAACAGATTTGTTAGTTGTATCAGGTAAATCAAAATCACTTTTTAATTTATTATACAAATCTGCATTGGCTCTAACCAGGGAATCGTTGGTACTTTTAAGCTGGAAATAATAGGCTACACCATTGTATTGATTATTTATTCGACCCGTGATCTCATTCATTGACTCGGATGCTATTGCATTTTGATATCGATTGTAATGAACGATTAAATAAATGGAGAATGCCTGTAAAGACAGGAAAAAAAAGAAGTTTGAATACCGCCTGATGAAAAGAAATATATTACGCACAGGGAGATAAATTTATCAAATCAAAATATCAATTTGCTCTTGGTATTTCTGATCCTTGCTTTTTATTAACGCATTACAAACGGGTATCTGTCATAATTTTTTAACGCAATTCCTGTTCCTCTTACCACACTTTTAAGTGGATCTTCAGCAACATGAACCGGTAATTTTATTTTTGCAGTAATACGTTTGTCTAATCCTCTTAATAATGCACCGCCACCTGTTAAATATAGACCTCTTCTGAAAATATCGCCCGCTAGTTCCGGAGGAGTGGTTTCTAATGCCTTTAAAATCGCTTCTTCAATTTTAGAAATGCTTTTATCTAAAGCTTCTGCAACTTCCTGATAGCTCACCATAACCTGTTTAGGAATACCTGTTACTAGATCTCGTCCGTTTACTGGAATATCATCTGGTGGAACCGTATCAAGGTCCTTCATTGCAGCCCCAACTTGTATTTTGATCTGTTCTGCAGTACGTTCACCTATTAGCAAACTATGATAACGACGAAGTGCTTCCATGATGTCTGCTGTGAATTCATCACCCGCAATGCGGATACTTTGATCGCAAACGATACCGGCCAAGGCAATAACTGTAATACCTGTTGTACCACCACCGATATCAATGATCATATTACCAACCGGTTCTTCAACATCTATTCCAATACCCAAAGCCGCTGCCATTGGTTCATGGATCAAATAAACTTCTTTAGCACCGGCCTGTTCAGCACTATCCCTTACCGCACGTTTTTCAACTTCTGTGATGCTGCTTGGAATGCAGATCATCATGCGCCAGCTTGGTGGGAAAAGAGGTTTTTTAGGGTAGATCATTTTGATCATCTCCCTGATCATTAGCTCGGCGGCATTAAAATCAGCTATTACGCCATCTTTCAACGGGCGAACGGTACGAATGCTTTCATGTGTTTTTTCATGCATCATCAAAGCTTTCTTGCCTACGGCTAATATATTTTTCGGATTATTTCTGTCTAGAGCAACAATTGAAGGTTCGTTTACTACAACCTCATCATGAAAAATGATAAGTGTGTTTGCCGTACCCAAATCCATTGCGATTTCCTGAGTAAAAAAGTTGAAAAATTCCATATTTTATATAAGAAAAATTGTAATATAAACAAACAATGTAAGCAAAGTTGAAGGAAAAAATTCAAATTAACAACGACAATGTTTTTATTTCTACAATTTAAGGAAAATAAGGGAATATCATCCAAAATGAATATTTTTTTAAAAAGCGTCTTTTCCTTAAAAATCGCCTGTGGAACAACCGATTTGGCAATAAAACAATTGGCTTTATTTTCGTATATGCATATACGTTAGTTTACTTGAATTCATACCCAATATCTTCCCTAAAATACATTCCGTCGAAATGAATTTGTTCTAATATTTTGTTTGATTTTTTTGCTGCATCAGAAATACTATCTGCGAAAGAAGTAACAACTAAAACTCTTCCACCATTTGATACGATTTTTCCATTTTCTTCTTTAGTTCCTGCATGAAAAACAATACTATCTTCTGATGAATTTTTATCTAAACCTTCTATTGTTTTTCCTGTTTTATATTCGTTAGGATAGCCGCCGCTTACGGCAACAACTGTGATTGCTGTCTTTGAGCTTGTTTTTATTTTAACTTCGTGTAGCCGTTGCTGTGATGTTGCAGAAAATAATTCCACCAGGTCATTTTCAGTTCTTGGTATGATCACTTCTGTTTCAGGATCTCCAAAGCGGCAATTGTATTCTATTACCAATGGCTCGTTGTCTACTTTTATCAATCCTATAAAAACAACGCCTTTATATTCTAAATTTTCTTTGTGAAAACCTGCAATAGTTGGTTCAACAATTCTTGTGATCACTTTTTGCATAAAGATTGTGTCAGCAAATGGGACAGGGCTTACAGCACCCATTCCACCTGTGTTTAAGCCGGTATCTTTAACGCCAATTCTTTTATAATCTTTAGCTTCAGGCAGTAAAACATAATTTTTACCATCGGTTAAAACGAACGCACTCATTTCGATGCCATCTAAAAATTCTTCGATCACTACTTTTTTGCTGGCATCACCAAATTTTGATTGCTGGATCATCAATTCGAATTCAGCCAACGCTTCTGCATGTGTTTGACAAATGAGAACGCCTTTGCCTGCAGCCAATCCATCTGCTTTTAAAACTATTGGTAATGCGTGTTTGTTGATATATTGTACACCATCATTATAATTTACACTATCAAATTCTGCATAAGCAGCAGTAGGAATTTTATTGCGTTGCATAAAGGCTTTTGCATAAGCCTTGCTGCCTTCTAATTGAGCTGCCTCTTTTGATGGTCCAATTACCTGTATGTGTGCAGTTTCTTTTTTGTTTCTAAAGAAATCGTAAATGCCTTTTACTAAGGGCTCTTCTGGTCCTACGACTAACATACCAACATTATTTGTCAAACAAAAAGAAGCCAGCTTTTCAAAATCTGTAATAGCAATAGCAACGTTTGTACCATACTGAGATGTGCCTGCATTGCCGGGCGCAATAAATAATTTATTGCATAAAGTGCTTTGTTGTAATTTCCAGGCTAGCGTATGTTCTCTTCCACCACCACCAATTATTAAAATATTCATGAATTAATAAATTATTGTAAGTATAGTTTAAGTGGGCGAAATTAAAGTAGCACACATTGTAAACCATATTTTTTTATAAACAGGGAGCAGGATTGCTTTAAGGATATCATATTTTTAAGTACTTTGTCCTTAACGAATTTTTTGGCGCCTGTTAAAATAAATATATGAACGAACAAGAAGAAATTATTGGTCACCCACCCGGATTATTTATTTTATTTTTTACTGAGATGTGGGAACGGTTTAGCTATTATGGAATGCGCGCATTGCTGGTATTGTTTTTAACTACAGAATATATAAAAGGAGGTTGGGGCTGGACGAGAAGCGACGCCTTACAATTATATGGGGTATATACGGCACTTGTTTATTTAACACCAATTTTTGGTGGAATGATCGCAGATAAGTTATTGGGATACAGAAAGGCTGTAGTATTGGGTGCATTTATAATGACGCTTGGGCATGCTTCTATTGCGATGGATACGCATGTTATGTTTTATGCAGGACTGGCGCTTTTAATAATTGGCAATGGCTTATTTAAGCCGAATATTTCTTCTATCGTAGGCGATCTTTATATAAACCGGGATGATAAAAAAGATGGAGCCTATACGATATTTTATATGGGGATTAATGCTGGCGCCTTTTTAGGCATTTTACTTTGCGGATATATTGGAGAAAAAATTGGCTGGAGTTATGGTTTTGGATTAGCCGGCGTTTTTATGTTTTTTGGCATGTTGCAATTTTGGTTTGCAAAAAATGTTTTTGGAAATATTGGCGTTGCTCCTTCCAAAGCACAGATTAATATTGGAACAGAAGTAGATACACAACCCGAAACGCCCGCACATATTTCCCGCGACAGAATAATTGTTATATCCATCTTCGCTTTTTTTACCATATTTTTTTGGATGGCTTATGAGCAGGCCGGAGGCTCTATGACAATTTTTGCAAATGATTATACTAATAGAATTTTGCAAGGAAATAGCGCTATTATTTTTAAATGGTCGGATACATTGTTAACGATTGTGCCGATGGTCATTTTAACGGTTGTACTTTTTGACCTTTTTAAAAAGACATATAAAAGCATCTTAACCTCCAATCTTTTTTTAGGTACAGCGTTTGCGCTTATATGGATACTTGTTATATGGATGTTACATAGAGAATTTGAAGCGACTAATTCAGAAGTGCCCGCATCATGGTTTGGAATTTTAAACTCATTTTTTATAATAGCGCTGGCACCATTATTTTCTAAAATATGGGAGAGTAAATACAACCCTTCGGGGCCCATAAAATTTGCACTCGGATTAATTTTACTTGGAGGAGGTTTTGCATTGCTTGCCTATGGGAGCAGCACGATCTCGCAAGGTGCTAAAACAGCATCTGTAAGCATGGTATGGTTAATACTTGCCTATTTGTTGCATACGATGGGAGAGCTTTGTTTATCGCCTGTTGGATTATCGTATGTAAGCAAATTGTCACCACCTAAAATTATTGGTTTGATGTTTGGCGTATGGTTTATCGCTAATTTTATTGCCAATTATTTAGCCGGATTAACAGGAAGTTTTATTGATAAAATTATCGCGGCTTATTCTTTAGCGGACTTCTTTTTATTTTTTACAATATTGCCAATTTGTGCAGGATTAATACTGATTTTGCTAAACAAGTTTCTTATCAAAAAAATGCATGGATTTAGATAAAATTCAAATAATCAAACTGATTACCTAAAATAGTTTTATCATCTGCGCCGAGCCATTTGTTTAAAATGGTTGCGTAAACATTTTTAAAATCAACTCTGTATTTCAGATCACCATCTTGCAGATCGGAAAGGTCTGGCATTGGATTGATGATTCCTTTTTCTTTTAATCCGCCGCTTATTAAAAACATATTGTTTGCCGTTCCGTGATCTGTGCCACCGCTGGCGTTTTGTGTCACTCTTCTGCCAAACTCACTAAATGTAAATAACAACACATCATCAAAACGATTGTTCTTTTTTAGATCTGATGTAAATGCTTTTATGGCATCATTTAATTCTGTAAATAATTTTTTTTGCTGACTATCCTGATTTACATGTGTATCAAAACTTCCTAACGAAACGTAATAAACTTTTGTATTTATTTCCGAATAGATAAGTGATGCAATTGTTTTCAGATCTTTTCCTAATTCAGTAGATGGGTATGATTCGCTTGTTGGATGTAATTTGCTTTGTTGAAAAATATAATCGGCGCTACTTAATGTTTCGCTCATTGTTTTGTATAAATAGTCTGCGGTTTCTTCGCCTGCGTGATGATCTGCATTTATATCTTTAAAATATTTTTCATTACTACTACTATATAAACGACGCGGATCTTTAAATGCAAGGCCTTTGCTGTTTTGACCTTTTAACGCCAGACTTAAAATATCATCTATCTCCATTGCCTGCGTTGGTTTATTACAACCATTGCATTGTGCATCTAAATATCTGCCGATCCATCCTGTAGTAATATAATCGCTGCTTGCACTTCCGCTTTGCCAGATGTCCATACTGCGAAAATGAGAGCGATCAGGATTTGGATAACCCACATTATTTAAAATACCTAAACTTCCATCATCAAAAAGATCTTTAAAATTTATTAACGCGGGATTTAATCCAACATCATCAGTCAACAACAATGCATTTTGTTTTGTGATGCCCAACTGCGGACGCGATTTGTAATAAATATCATTTTGTACAGGAATAACTGTATTTAATCCATCGTTGCCACCACTAAATTGTATTACTACAACAACTTTATTTCCTTGTGGAACCATCATTGGTTTTTCAAATGCCTTTAAAAATTTAGGCAACATCAAAGATGCTGTGGCTAATGAACCTACCTGCAAAAAATCGCGACGTTTAATTACCATAAAATAGTTTTAAGTCTTTTTATGAGGTTGTGGGTTAGCATAATTGATATTCGGGCGTACTCATCAAGTTTACAATAAGTGTTTTAATAAACTCTTCCCTGCTTTGATTATCAATATATTTCCCCAATAAATTATCACTTACCCTGCTTTGTGTTTGTAAAACCTCCGAAGAGATCTGCGGCAATAAATATTCTCTCTTTACATTTTTAAATGCATCCGTAACTGCATTCCAGTTTACGATGGCTGTTGCGCCTTTTGCAGCGTAACTATTGTTTTGCATTTGAGTTATTCTTTCTTCCATCATTTGTCCCATCATCACATCGTCATCCGTTTTAGGAACAATATTAACCACTTCATTATCTGTAATGATTTGTGGCAAACGTAAACGTAACATTAATGTGCTGCTGTCTATCCAATTTTTTCCGCCAGGCCATCCAGCTACATTTGGTGGATAGAAAAGTACTTGTCCTAATAAGCGTTGAAATAATAATTGCGAATCATCATTTGCTAGTTCCATTGGCAATAAGCGACGAATGCCTACTAATAATTCTACCGGAGATTTTATTTTTGTGCCAATATTTTTTTCATCATAAAACCAATTGCTGGTGAAAATATCTTCCATCAATTTTTTTATATCGTAGTTGTTTTGATAAAATCTATCGGCTAACCAATTTACTTTTTCATCATCTACATCGTCATTTACAAAAAAGCGATAAAATTTTTTTGTAATAAAAATGGCTGTTTGCTTTTGCTCCAATAAAATCGTAATAATATCATCACCATTAAAATTTCCTGTTTTTCCTAAGAAAGTTTTAACGCCATCATCATGCTGATTGTCTTTAAAAACAAATTCGCCTTGTAAGTTATAGGACCATCCTGTAAATGCTCTTGCGCCTTCTTTCACATCGGTTTCTGTGTAATTACCTCTGCCCAGAGTAAACAGCTCCATTACTTCTCGTGCAAAATTTTCGTTTGGATGTTGTTTTTTATTTTGTTGATTGTTGAGGAACTGAAGCATTGCAGGGCTTTTACTTACTTGTCTCAACAGATCACCAAAATTTCCGAATGCGTTGTTTCTAACAATATCTAATAATTGTTGTTGATAGAAAATATTGATAATTCTACAAGCGAAGTGGCCGTTCCAAAAAAAGCTCATCTTTTCTCTGAACTGTGCCTGGCTATTGATCATTTCATACATCCACCGCAAATTCAAATTTTTAATATCTTCTCTTGATTGAACTTGTAATTGTTTTTTTTGATCCTGGGTAAGTTTACTGAATTGTGATAGATCTTCTATATTCTTAACGGCACCATCAAATAAATTAGAAGCCACATTAATTGCTTGTGGTTTATCGGCAGACGTTTTTAATAATGTGTGCCACAAGTTTTTTTGTGAAATATTATCAAGGTCGGCAATATTCTCAGTCATTGGACCAAAAGCTGCGCGCCATAAAAGATGTTGATTTTTTAATCGGTTTGAAACTGGCATCGCAAAAAATAATTTATTTTAATTAAGCGATGGGTAAGACCTGTAGAATAGATAATAGTTTAAAGGGTAATAGTGTTAACTGTTATACAAGCTGCTGTGGCTCCATTGGTTTGCAATGGAGTTACTAAAAGAGGTGAACTAAAGAAAGGTTTTAGTTTTGTTTGGCGTTTGATTGCACGTAAGCTAACACATTGTTCTTGTCAGTGTCGTTAAGCTTTGCTTTACGTGCCATTTCTTTTACAATGCCGATCCATTCGTTTGCACTGTAATCGCCGGGGTTTTTTAATTCGTGACAGGTACCGCATTTTGCAGTAAAAACGGTTTTACCTGCAATTGCTTCAGGAGAATCAGGTTTTGGAATAACAACAGAACTTGTTGGTGCTGTTTTGTGAGAACAGCTTATAATGAATATGATTAGGGCTAGAATGATTGTGATCTTTTTCATCATGATAATTTTAAATAGTGGCTGAACCAAAATAGGTATGTAAAACTTTTGGCAAATTAATGCTGTTTTCTGTTTGATTATTTTCTAACAAGCAAGCTACAATTCTTGGCAGAGCCAAAGAAGAACCGTTTAATGAATGAAGTAATTGAGTTTTGCCTGTAGCATCTTTAAACCTGATTTTCATTCTGTTGGTTTGAAAAGTTTCGAAGTTGCTTACAGAACTTACTTCTAACCAGCGTTCCTGCGCTGCGCTGTACACTTCGAAATCATAAGTTAGCGCAGATGTGAAGCCCATATCGCCACCGCATAAACGAAGAATTCTATAAGGTAGCTCCAGAAGGTTCAATAATTTTTCCACATGACTTACCATGCTTTCTAACACATCATAACTATTGCTATCAGGATTTACTAATTGAATGATTTCTACTTTATCAAATTGATGCACCCTATTCAAACCACGAACATCTTTACCAAAACTTCCGGCTTCTCTTCTAAAGCATGGCGTGTAGGCCGTCATTTTTATTGGTAAGTCGCTTTCTTTTACAATCTCATCTCTGTAAATATTTGTAACCGGCACTTCTGCCGTTGGAATTAAATAAAATCCATCTTCAGTTACATGATACATCTGCCCTTCTTTGTCAGGCAACTGTCCTGTACCGTAAGCTGTTGCTTCATTTACCATCAATGGTGGTAAGTATTCTGTATAACCTGCATTTGTATTGTAGTCTAAAAAATATTGAATCAAGGCTCTCTGTAATTTAGCACCTTTGCCTTTATATAAAGGAAAGCCGCTTCTGGTTATTTTTGCGCCGGTTTCGAAATCTACCAGATCGTATTTTTTTATCAGGTCCCAATGAGGAACAGCTGTTGCAGATAGTGTTGGTTTTTTTCCGCCTTCTCTTACAACTTCATTTTCTTCGGGCGTTTT
>Ga0207027_1164_pt1 | contig 10039 bp, 8 predicted proteins | sample Alteio_BWMinCont_43_FD_153280 | JGI IMG/M metagenome (GOLD analysis project Ga0207027, IMG submission 153280) | Enriched cells from forest soil in Barre Woods Harvard Forest LTER site, Petersham, Massachusetts, United States -... | ecosystem: Environmental > Terrestrial > Soil > Temperate forest >... | reverse complement strand
TCTACATACACTTTAATATTTGTATAGGTAGATAGATCTATTCCTCCGCTACCTGCAGTATTGCCGGTACCATGGCAGTTATAGCAAATTGATTGCATGATAGGAACAATATCTTCAGTATATTTTGAATTAGCAGTATCACCGCAATATGTGTTTGATTGCCCGGTAAGACTTTCAACATTTTGTTTAGAACAACCCACTGAAAATAGTATTACACTGACAATAATAATTCCTGTAACTAAAAAAGTCTTTTTCATGTTATTATTTTATTGAAACTTATTCTACGCCGCAATCAACAAGATTCACATCCATTAAGAAGCCGGTACATTTTCCTTTAATTGTAATATTACTTCCGATAGCCGGATAAGAACTTGTTGCATTTTTATCGCGCGGAAACATTTGACAATTAATACCTCCACCTGTTTTTTGCGGTGAAAGTTCCAAAATATCGGTCGCTCCATTATGATCAATTTCAGCGAGTACACCTTTTACCTCTACAACTTTTCCTAAATACATTGAATCGGCTGCATGTTCATTTTGTTGATATTGTTGGTATAGCGCATCTGCAGTTATTGAGTTAGAAGCGCTTTCTGAGGCTGTACTTTGATGTGGCTTATTGTATAAGTAAGAACCAAACCAAATGCCCGAACATATTATTACAAATGCCACCATTAAAAATATTATTCTTCTATTCATACTTTATATCTTATTGGGCTATAGTTATATATACGCAACTTTCTTTACGTTGGTTGCCCATCATAAAATAATAATCTTTTACTAAGATTGTGTAATGCTGTAATAAAAAAGACAATCTATTAATAGACTGTCTTTTTTTACTACAAGTTTTGCAAATCTTATCTTTGAACAACTGTCGTTCTCAATGTTTCAACAAGAGCACCAACGCTGTTTATTAAATTTGCAGGAAGGTGATTTTTATTTGCACCAATAACAAGATCATTTACGAATTCGGTGAAATCTGCATTATCTGCGGTTCCATTCATTCTTGGATTTTCTGCATTGTTATGTGCATTATGCATACTTAAACCTGTGTAAGTATAATCTTTAGCTCCGGTTGCAACGCAAACAAAATCAGTTAAGTTTTTGCTTAATGCATTATAGCCAGTATAATTAGGAGGAGTTGCACTTACTTCACCTATTAAAACCATAAAGTATTTATTAATACTTGTATCGCCTGCGATCACAAATATTGTGCTATCTAATACATCACGAATACCTAAACGGCCTGTTTCAATTGAATCACCAGGATTAGCAGGATCGATCACCATTTTAGTACCACCTAACGAATCATATAAAGTAGGCTGTACAACTACTGGAGCAGACGAGCTACTTTTTTTGCAAGAAGACATTGACAACGCTGTTATTGCCAACCCCACAACTGCAATAGCTGATAGAATTTTTATTCTTTTCATAAATTTTGTTTTTGTTTTTTGATTAGATTGATATTTAGAATACATGTTTGATAAAACTGTAAAACTTGTACGTAGTTGTAGACGCCATAGGGCAACCTCCTGCTAATTGTTGCTCAGTAGGGAGTACACGATCTCCTTTGTATGGCATGTTTGATTTAAAATCAGCCACTATTTGATTAGCTGTAGTTTTTGACGGATAAAAACTAAAAATCACAATACCTCCTTTTGGATTGCATAACACGTGATCAATTCCCTTTTCCTGATATAAGAATGTTGTTATTTTATTGGCATCGTCCTGATCAATTGGTTGTTTTATATCTATGCGTGCCATCGCTTTTATATAAGGATTTGCGGGTTGAGGTCTTGTTACTATGTAAATGTGTACACATAGTACAACTACCAATAAGAGCATAATGGATCCTGTCCATGCTAGTATTTTTTTGAATGTTTTCTTTGTCATAAATTGATATTGAATGGTTGATGTGATAATTGGCTTCATTAACAAATACGACAATTCTATGACAATAGATTTTTCAGGTTTGATAAATAACCGATCACATATATCAGATAAGTAACCTATAGTAGTGTTAGAAAGGGTTCTACACCTAAAAGAAAAATAATTAATTAATGAAAAAACATATTGTAATATTAACAGGTGCTGGAATCAGCGCAGAAAGCGGATTGCAGACTTTTCGCGATAATGACGGTTTGTGGATGGGCTACAACGTATATGAAGTGGCTTCACCAAGAGGCTGGAACAAAGACCCGGAATTAGTACTTGATTTTTACAATATGCGCCGTAAAGATGTCGCATCGGCTGTTCCTAATAAAGCACATATTGGTTTGGCTGAGTTAGAAAAGGATTTTGATGTAACAATCATAACACAAAATATAGATGACCTGCATGAAAGAGCCGGCTCAACAAAAGTGTTGCATTTACATGGTGAGATATTTAAGATGCGAAGCATTGCTGATGAAAATACAACCTATGAAATAAGAGATGATATCAAATTGGGAGATAATGCGACTGATGGAGCACAGTTACGTCCGCATATTGTTTGGTTTGATGAACCAGTACCTCTGATTGAAGAAGCCTCAAGAATTGTAAGAACTGCTGATATTTTTATTCTGGTTGGAACGTCGCTACAAGTTTATCCTGCAGCGGGCTTACTTAGCTATTTACGTGGCCATGTTACAAAATATGTTATTGATAAAAAGATCCCATACATCAATAAACAAGCAAATCTACACCTCATCGAAAAATCCGCAACAGAAGGAGTGGAAGAGGTGAAAGAAATGCTACTGAAGATTAACCACTGAGACACTGAGGACACTTAGTTTTATTGAGATTAAAGAGACTACGGGAGTTTTAAAAACTAGCGTAGTCTTTGTTAAATAGTATTTATAAGAAATTTTCGCACTCAGTGTTCCTTTGTGACCTCAGTGTCTCAGTGGTTAAAAAAGCTAAATAGCAGCAAAAAAGATGAAATGTGCGACGCCATAAATGCTTAATTATAGTACAAAAGTCTGGCTCAAAAATCTTCTCCACAAAAGCGTATAAAATGTGTAAAAGTAACCCGCCAAACGACCGGTTTTAACAAGGAAAAATAGCATAAAATCGTTACTTTCGTCACCTATAAAATAATATGGAAAACAACGTAGCTAATGAAGGCGGGAACGCCAATAACAGGGGTAGGATTATCACTGTAAACATTGAAGAACAAATGAAGACCTCTTACATCGATTACTCTATGAGTGTGATCGTTGGACGTGCACTTCCTGATGTTAGAGATGGTTTAAAACCTGTACATCGCCGTGTTTTATACGGAATGACAGAACTGGCCAACTACAGTAACAAGCCTTATAAAAAAAGTGCCCGTATTGTGGGAGAAGTAATGGGTAAGTATCACCCGCATGGCGATGCCTCCATTTACGATACTATGGTTCGTATGGCACAGGATTGGGCCATGCGTTATAAAATGATTGATGGTCAGGGTAACTTTGGTAGCCAGGATGGTGACCCACCGGCTGCGATGCGTTATACAGAGGTTCGTCTGCAAAAATTTGCAGAGGCCATGATGGACGATATCGAGAAAGAAACGGTTGATTTTCAATTGAACTTTGATGATTCTTTAAAAGAACCAACTGTACTTCCTACAAGAATTCCTCAATTATTATTGAATGGTGCCAGCGGTATCGCCGTAGGTATGGCAACCAACATGATGCCGCATAACCTCAATGAAGTTATTGATGGCTGTATTGCGTATATCGATAACCGTGATATTACAATTGATGAACTGATCGGTTTTGTTAAAGCACCGGATTTTCCTACAGGTGGCGTGATATATGGTTTTGAAGGGATTAAAGCAGGCTTTCATACAGGTCGTGGTAGAGTGGTACTGCGTGGTAAAGCAACTGTTGAAACGGATGCTAAAGGAAGAGAAAAGATCATTATTACTGAAATTCCTTACCAGGTAAACAGAGATACATTAACACAAAAGATCGGTGATCTTATCAATGATAAAGTGATCGATGGTATCAGTGATGTTAACAATGAAAGTAATAACAAAGAAGGAACAAGAATAGTTGTTGAGCTTAGAAAAGATGCTGTATCGCAGGTTATCATTAACCAGCTGTTTAAATACACAGAGTTACAGACTTCATACGGTATCAATAACGTTGCATTAGTTAAAGGTAGACCAAAGATCTTAAATCTTAAGGACCTTATCAGCGAGTTTGTTGAATTCAGACATGAAGTTGTTGTTCGCAGAACACAATACGAATTACGCAAGGCACAGGAAAGAGCACATATTTTAGAAGGATACATTATTGCATTGGATAATTTAGATGCGGTTATTGCCTTGATTCGTAATTCATCTACGCCAAACCTTGCACAGGATGGATTGATGACTCAATTTGGTATGTCTGAGATTCAAGCGAAAGCTGTTCTTGAAATGCGTTTACAACGTTTAACAGGAATGGAGATCGACAAGATCCGTGAAGAACATGCAGAAATTATGAAATTGATCGAGCACCTAAAAGAAATATTAGCTAACGAGCCTTTGCGTTACCAGATCATCAAAGATGAATTGGCTGAAGTAAAAGAAAAATTCGGCGACGAGCGTAAAACAGAAATTACTTACATGGATGATGAGATCAATATGCTTGATCTTATTGAAGAAGAAGATGTGGTAGTTACGATCTCTCATTTGGGTTACATTAAGCGTACTTCTGCAGATGAATATCGTTCTCAACGCAGAGGCGGACGTGGCGCAAAAGGTAGTAGCACAAGACAAGAAGATTACATCGAACATTTATTTGTAGCATCCACACATCATACTTTATTATTCTTTACAGAAAAGGGCAGGTGCTTCTGGTTAAAAGTCTACACTATCCCTGAAGGCGATAAAACCAGTAAGGGACGTGCATTACAGAATATGATACAAATTCCTCCTGATGATAAGGTAAGAGCAATTATTGATGTAAAGAACTTTGATGATGAAGTATATGTGAAGGGTCATTACATTGTTCTATGTACCAAACAAGGCATCATTAAGAAAACTGATCTGGAAGATTTCAGCAGGCCAAGACAAAACGGTATCAATGCGATCAATATCCAGGAAGGCGATCAATTACTAGAAGCAAAATTAACCGATGGTAATTGTGAGATCATGCTGGCGATAAAGAGTGGTAGAGCTATTCGTTTCCCTGAAGAAAAAGTACGTTCTACTGGTCGTGGTGGTATTGGGGTTTATGGTATTGAAGTAGACGATGCCAATGATGAAGTAGTAGGTATGGTTTGTGTTAACAGAGAAGATAAAACACGAACAATATTGGTTGTAAGTGAAAAAGGATACGGCAAACGTACATTCATGGATGACCCTGAAACCGGCGAAGCAAATTATCGCGTAACCAATCGTGGGGGTAAAGGTGTTAAAACCATCAACGTTACTGAAAAGACCGGTTCATTAGTTGGTTTGTTAGATGTTACGGAGAAAGAAGATCTAATGATCAGTTGTGTAAGTGGCGTTACAATTCGTATGAGTGTAGCAAGTGTTAGCGAACAGGGAAGAGCTACACAGGGCGTTAAATTAATTAAGGTAGATGATGGCGATGAAATTGCTGCGATCACTAAACTTGACGAAAAAGAAGAAGAAATTGAAAGTGTAGTAGAAGCGCACATACATCCTACAGATCCAACAGAAACAGACATAACTCCGGAAGCAGAAACCGATTCGACGGAAGAAACTCCAGCAGAAGAGTAAATAAACCTTCTTTCTTTTAAATTATATAAAGGCTACCATTGGTGGCCTTTATTATTATTCGCTATAAATAAAATGCTAAGTAAGATATATCATTCTTCTGAATCTCTCATCCAGGGCAGCGATTCAGCCAATAGGAAAGGGCTGTAAAAACAGCCCTCGTCTCTAACTTTATTTACTCGAACTAACAGAGTAATATGTACACAAGATGAGTATTAATTAGATCATGTAAAGAAGAAAAACAACTGAATATTCTGCTGTTTTTCTTCTTTACTCGCACATTCAATAATCTGTAACACCATAAACCGACATTTTCTGATATTCTAGTAGTCTGGTCCGGGAAATCAGTTAATTTAAAGCCTTAGGCAGCAGAATTATTACAAAGAGACTCTTGTAATTAGTTAACAACTATAGATTTTTAAAAGTAACCGAGCCGTAGTTTCCACTATGGCTTTTTATATTTATTCTTCCTTAGAAACTAAACAATAATTCATTGGATTATAATTTGAAATAATTAGGATTTGATATTACAAATGCTACTTTACTAATTATGAATTATTGTACAATATTTTTCTTGTTAAAGCCTTTCTATAGATCAAAGGGATTTTGACAACACTTTTCTGTCAGATTAAGTTTAGGTTATTATACATAATTATGGATGTTTAAACACTAATTTTATTTGGTAATTTAAGATATCTCGTATATTTTAGTAATTAGTAATCCGAAACACATTGAAACATACCAAAAGAATTCTTTAAAAGAGACCATGGCTAGTGTTATGGTCTCTTTTATATTTACCTGATAGATATCTTAATCTGTTATTAATCCTCTTTCATAAGAAAAGAAACCAAATAACACGTGTTTTCCCCTTTTATAACAATGACTTATTATCTACTTTTATGTCAGTAATCCGCAACCAAAATGTGAAAACAATCTCCGTACAATTATGAAATGAGAGAAGATGCACAAGTATTAAAAGGGCTATAGATGAACTATGGTCCTTTTTTATTATTAAATCGAATATAAGAAAGGGATGTAAAAACATCCCTTTGATAATTTTAAAACAAAAACCACCGCTTGTGATTTCATACATATACTTATAAATTGAAGAAATGGTTGGGTATATTCAAAAAAAGATCAAAATATTTCTGTAGTATTAACAGAAATACCTTTGCCAATTATATCGCAGTGTATCTTCTGCATAAAAAAAGAACTGTAGAAACAGTTCTAGAAGATTGTTATTATAAAATTCTAATTACAATACTATAACGTTGCTGTTAAAATATTATTTTACTGTAGCAGTGATAATTACTCTGAATGATGTTTATCATGGGCCCCATCCTTAGAAGACCTATTAACCAAAAGAAGAGCACATCCGATTATAAAGATGAAAATAAGGCATTCCAAAATTGTAAATAATTTATGGCATATAAAATGATCATCCAAAAAAGAGGTAGCGAGTATCTCAGCAATAAATAAGATCGTTACTAATACTCCTATAACCGCTACAAGAAACGTGGTAATAGTTTTCATTTTTTCGTAAGATTTAGACCATGAATACGAATTTATTAAAGGGAAAACGGAAGCAATTTCGTTGAGTAAAGGTAGATATAATACCTGTAATTAATTAAAAAAGTGATCAAATAACTTATTTTCTCCCTGGCATCTTTATATAACAGTGAGGAAAATTATGGTGTATTTGAATCAAACCAAACATAAAAAAGGGCTGTAGAAACAGTCCTTTTAAATTGTCTATTATAAAGATTTACTCTGACGTGTAAACGTTTTATAATCTATTTTATTTCATTTCGGTAGATAAATCTCTTTTTTAATTAAAGAGATGGGACGTCTCATGCTTAGATACAAAGTAGATTAAAGAAACCCTCCACATTTAAGGAGGGTTTCTTTTGTTTAATAACAAGGACAAAAAACAACCGATCCCAGCAAAAAGCCAAAATAAGAATAATAATCCTTACTGTTTTTTTAGTCATTTTATGTCTTTTAAAAGTTATAAATGGATAAAGCCTATACCAGATATGTGGTAAGGTGATGATGGTTTGTGTCAGATAGGGTTGAATTGTACAACGCTTGTTTTGTAAACAAAAAGTCTGAATCGGAACAAATATATAAATATCAATATTTGATTATTGGACAAACATTAAACATCGGGCGACTATATACCACTTCCCACAGTACGTTTAAGAATGGCTATTTTTGAATTTACGTATTAAAATTATCAATATATTTTTTCTGGTATTTTTATCGTTTTGCAAAAATGGCAGCGGTGTTGATTACTATTTGTTGGTACTTAAAGTGAAATAATAAATGCCATTTAAAGTCATTCCTTACTCTATTGTTAGGTAAAATCCAGTTAAACAAAATTGCACCAGTATATTCATATCCAAAATAATAGTGGTAATTTCCGATTTTAAAGGTTATGAAGATATTTATCTTTTTAAAATTATGATGGAATTGAAATCCTAATTTGGAAGAATAACAATTAAATTCTTAGTATATGAAAATCATGTCGTTTACTACTTTTATCGTTATTGCGTTAGTGGGGTTATTTTTTTCATCATGCACTAAAACAAATACTCCTGCTTCTTCCACCACTCCACCACCGTGTACAATTAATGGTACATCTGTAAATATAGGAGGTTCTACAGGAGGTACATACAATGCATCGGTTGGTGCTGTTTCTGCTCCATCTGCTTGCGGCAGTGCGTCGCTCTCTCACCACGATGTTATAATCTTCAATAATACAAATGCAAACCTAAGTATCTCTGGCAATCAGGATTATACCGGTTATGCTGCGTGCAATGTCAACCAGATTGGCTCTGGCCAAATCATGAATGTTGGCCCTCAAACTTGTCTTAACTTTACCTACACGGGAACTCCAACTGCTACAACAGTTTCATATTCATATGGAAATGGCTATGTCGGACTCTTTCCGGATGGCCATACTGTTAAGTTTATAGCAGGACTATACAACGGTGGCCTTGGTAATGTAACCTACATTTTTCAATAAAGAATTCTTTCCGAGAGGAAGGAACATCCTATAACTATTTTTTCTTATTGGATTTCACTTTTGAATTAGGTATAGGAGTAGTCAAAGCCTTCTTCATGGCTTCCTCAAAAGTCATATTTAGCTTTAAAGGCTTTTCTTCTTTTTTGGGTTTTACAATCTTTGCCATAATTAAAGTATTATAATTTCCAAATATCTTTAGCTAGTTCATATAAATAATCCTGCCTATTATCAATATTTTCATAATCCCATTTGTCGTAATTTTTCAAATCACTTGTTATATTCAGTCTTGATTTATCGTAAAATTCAGTTTTTTTAACATCAAAGTCCCTATTAGAGGCTCCAATATTCAACTTGTTTTGCAACAGGGTTAAGTTACCTAGGCGGTTTAAAGAAAACTCATAAAGTTCATTATCCGATTCTTTTAGTTCCAACCATTTACCTTTTGGTTTTTGTGGCATTATGTGTTCAAGCCATACATCTCCTTTAGCTGATACGCTTTCTTGATGAAAATTAACTATCCGCTCTAGGATTAATTTAGAAATATTTGCCTTAGGAGAAGCAATACAAAAACCTGATTTAAACTTATCCTCTAATTTCATACTAGGATGTTGTTTTATATCTTCTATAACAACATCAATATCTTTATCAGATTTTAATTTTGTAAGTAAGCTATAATATAATTTCTCTAGTTCTTTTGGGTCTCTTCTTATAATACCATGCCTAAATGAAATACACTCAATTGCTTTAGCCAGTAAATCGAAATTTTTATCATTAAGAACCTTTTTACCCCTTAATAGTAGAGGATAGCATTTGGCAACGTTTAATGTTTTTAAACCATTCAAATAAACCTTATTAGCCGCAGGTGTATATATTTCAACATAATGTTCAGCCGCTTCTTTTAAGTCATTTAAAAAAGTTTCTGTTTTATCTAATGCTTTAAGTTTCTCATCATATACATCAAAAATATATTTTTCAGGAACGGGTGGATAGCTATCTTGATGTTGAATATTTCTCTTTTCCTCAATCTTTTTTCTTATTTCTAATGAATCGTTTTGAGAATTAATAAAATGAAAAAGGAAGATATCAATATTGGCTTTAATCTTTTCTAAGATTTCCCTTGTATCATCCCACAATTCAACAGCCTCTTCTTCGGTAATTCCTTTAGGATTATTACACACTTCATTTTTTATAAGGTCTGACTGGGATAACTCAATACCACGTGCATTAAGTGTTTTAAAGAGCAAAATTTTATCTGACTTTTGCTCTGCGGTCATCACAATAAATTCGGTAGAGAAAACTTTATTTGCAAATTGAATTAC
>Ga0207027_1051_pt1 | contig 10144 bp, 9 predicted proteins | sample Alteio_BWMinCont_43_FD_153280 | JGI IMG/M metagenome (GOLD analysis project Ga0207027, IMG submission 153280) | Enriched cells from forest soil in Barre Woods Harvard Forest LTER site, Petersham, Massachusetts, United States -... | ecosystem: Environmental > Terrestrial > Soil > Temperate forest >... | reverse complement strand
TCATACAACATCCATCATACAACATCCATCATACAACATCCATCATACAACATCCATCATACAACATCCATCATACAACATCCATCATACAACATCCATCATATAACATTCATCATACAACATCCATCATACAACATCCATCATATAACATTCATCATACAACATCCATCATATAACATTCATCATACAACATCCATCATATAACATTCATCATACAACATCCATCATACAACATTCATCATACAACATCCATCATACAACATCCATCATATAACATCCATCGTCCATCATACAACATCCATCATATAACATTCATCACAAAGCATTTCTCATACAACATTCATCATACAACATTCATCATACAACATTCATCATTCATCATACAACATTCATCATATAACATTCATCATACAACATCCATCATACAACATCCATCATCCATCATACAACATTCATCATACAACATCCATCATACAACATCCATCATACAACATTCATCATACAACATCCATCATACAACATCCATCATACAACATTCATCATATAACATTCATCATACAACATTCATCATACAACATCCATCATACAACATCCATCATACAACATCCATCATACAACATCCATCATACAACATCCATCATACAACATCCATCATACAACATTCATCATACAGCATTCATCACAAAGCATTCATCACAAAGCATTCACCAAATCGCGTTCATCATACTAAACTTTCTATCACACGTAAAAAAATTGAAATTCACAACGTTATGGCCCCAATAAAACATCTAGACACAAATCTAAGAATGACATCTGAAGATATTGAAATTACGTCAGTCAACCCTGATCGCGTACTAGCGTCAATCGTAAGAATCACATCAATAACACCAATCATAGGCGCAGACAGAATCGTGATCGCCGAAATAGATGGATGGAGATGTATCGTTCAAAAATCTGAATTCGTCATTGGAGACTTAGCAATCTACTACAGCATCGATTCAATTCCCGATTTCACAGATCCCAATTTAAAATTTCTTCAAGACAAAGGCATTACGCGCATCAAAACAATTAAAATGAAGGGCGTTGTATCTCAAGGACTCTTAGCACCTATAAAATGGTTATCAGACAAAGGCTATCCGACAGATTCTATAACAGAAGGCACCGATGTAACACAAGCTCTTAACGTCAAAAAATATATCAGAGAATGTGAACGAACTCAATACAACTCAACCGCACAAGAATTATGCGAACCATTTCCTAAGCAAATTCCAAAAACTGACGAAATAAGATTACAAACCAATCTAAAACTCATAAACCACATCATCGACAGAGATATTGTAATCACACGCAAAGAAGATGGTTGTTCATGTACATTCGTATATCTAAACTCAGAATTCAAAGTATGCGGAAGAAACTATACATGGCTCCACGGCAACCCAAATGCAAAACCATATTTCATCATCGAACAAAAATATAAAATCTTTGAACGACTAGCGGCATTTAACAGAAATGTAGGAATCCAAGGAGAAATAATTGGCCCAGGCATCAATGGCAACAAACTAAAACTCCCCGAACTAATATTCAGAGTATTCAACATCTACGATATCGATTCAAGACAATATCTGCTCCAGCACGACATAACAACAATATGCACAATCTTAGAACTAGAACAAGTCCCTCTCCTATACGAAGGTTCATTCAACAATCTTCTAATCGAAACAGACACAGAAACAAAAATACCAATAGCAACATTTGAAGATGAGATCAGAGACAATGACGAATCAACTAACAAAATTGTTCTCAATGGATTACTAGCAATGGCCGACAAACAAGAATACAGCAAAGGCAATCCCGCAGAAGGCATCGTAATAAAAACAGCCGACACTAAATCAATGCGTATAAGTTTCAAAGTAATCTCAAACAGATTCCTACTCAAGCACGACGAATAATATATGTTTCTATATCACGAAAAAATTGAAATAATCAATACACTGAATAGAAATATACAACAAATGATTAAACTAAAAACAGCTACAACAATCTTAAATACAACAGATTATAAAAATGTCCACAGTATCACAATGCGTCATGATTTTAAAAAAGATGCAGATTTATATCACTCATGGAACTACGCGCGATTTAACGACGTATTCGACTGTCTACCAAAATTCATAAATCTCAACCACATCAAATTTATCAACATGTCCCTAAACGTACATCACTTGAAATCCATAATGACTCTTCCGATCAATAGCATAGAATTCAAAAATTATATTTTTCAATATTCAATCGTAAAATGTATGCCGCCTACTCTAAAAAGTTTAACTCTCGACGGATGCAAATTAACAATACTTAATTACGATCTGTCCGATCTAACAAATTTAGAAGAAATAACGATATCAACCGAATGTGCGGTCAGAAGGTCTGAAAATCTCAAACATTTATATGAATCCATGTTAAAATTATATAACTTACGAAAAATATCACTATACCACAAATTTATATCAAATAAAATGCTCGAAAAATTATATTCAACCTTTCCTAATCTTGAATACTTAAAAATAAGAACTTGTGATACAATACACATCAGTCCATCAATATCAAAACTATCCAAATTAAAATATTTACATATCGATGATACACGAAGCCTACCTGAAGAAATTAGCGCTCTGACAGAATTAGAAACACTCAAAATTGGTTATGGTGACTGTATAATCCTGCCTTCAAGTATCATAAACCTAAATCTTATAAAACTTAGAATCAATTCACTATATCAAGACATTCCAAATGAATATGCAAAAATCAAAAGCATAAATATATTCGATTGTTCTAACCCAACACAAAATATTCTAACATATGAAGACTCAATGATTATATTCGAATGTTCTGAACACACGATAATTCCCGAAGATATAACACGACTTTACATCAATAATATAATAAAAGCAGATCTCAATGACTTACCATTAGCAATCGAAACACTAATAATCTATAATTGGAAACATCCATCAGTCTCTCCTCTAACAAATTTACCACCCGGCCTCAAAACACTAACATTAAGCGGTTCATCAAGAGAAATTGACTCATCGAACATAAAACTACCATATGGATGCGAATTCATAATTACAGACAGCGAACATTATTTTTACATATCACGAAAAAATTGAAATAATCAATACACTGAATAGAAATATACAACAAATGATCAAACTAAAAACTGGGGCATCAATTCTTAACACAACAGATCATGAAAATGTTTACAGCATCACAATGTCACATAATTTCTCCAGAGATACTGATTTTCGTTCAATCAATATAATTTCCAACATATATGACCTAATCTTCGAATCATTACACTTATTCATAAATCTCAAACGCATTAAATTTATCGATATGGTTCTAAGCAAATACAGTTTAGAACACATCACTATTCTACCGATAGAACATATAACATTCAAACGACATTATTTCCATTATTCAGTAATCAAATACATGCCACCAACCCTAAAAAGTCTCAAATTTAACAGATGCGAACATATCACAGAAAATGATGACATATCCACACTGACAAACTTAGAAGAAATAAATGTTCGTACTGAATACCTAATGGATAGTGAATGCAAGCAAGGTTTCACAAATGCATGTAACCTAATATTTCATATCCATAACCTTAAAAAAATAATATTAGCAAACGGTATCATAGCCGACGAAATATTATCTGATTTATATTCAAACCTATCCGAACTAACGGATTTAACACTTGAAGCATATCATATAAAAAGTATCCACAGTTCAATTTCTAAATTATCAAAAATAAAGCACCTATGTATCAAAAATGTATCAAATTTGCCTGAAGAAATATCAGAGTTAACAGAATTAGAATCACTTGAAATTCATAATGTCAGCAGCATAAGTTTATCAATAAGTATCATGAACTTGAACTTGAAAAGTCTCATAATAAGAAACATGCGTGATCCCACAAAAATTCCAAACGAATATGCAAAAATAAAAAGTATTACCATATTTGATTGTTCTAACCCAATGCAAAACATTCTAACATATGAAGATTCACTAGTTATATTCAAATATGATTACACTATACGAATTCCCGAAGATATAACACGTCTTTACATCAATGCTGTTGACTATCCAGATCTCAACGATTTACCATTATCAATCGACACACTAACAATAAATAGTTGGGAATATCCATCAGACTCTCCTCTAACAAATCTACCACCCAGCCTTAAAAAACTAACACTTAGCGGTTCATCATCAAGAAACATAAAATCATCTGGCATTAAATTACCATATGGATGTGAACTCATAATCATCAACGACACAAAGCACTAATTTTTATCTAACATATCACTACCGAGCAAAATACATTCTATTATTTTTGGAGAATATTTCAATAAACCACTCACTAAAGTTACTTTCCCAAAAAAATTATCATTTGGATATTCTTTTAATCAACCGCTAGACAATCTACCATGCTCAATCGAAAAACTTATATTTCATCGAATTCGAACAAACATGAATAACTTATCGCCCTTGATAACACAAATCAAAATCATCGAACACATTCAAGAATCCGTAACAAGAATTCCATTCGGCTGCAAAATACTAGACAGAAACGACAATATCATAAAAATATAATTATTTATCTATCAAAAAAATTGAAATAATCTATATACTAACAAAAATTATATAACAATATGATAAAACTCAACACTGGCGCACGGATCCTCAATATATCAAGATGTGAAGACGTTAATCGTATTACAATGATAGATGACTTTAAATCAGACAACAATCTAAAATTCGCCATAAATCGAACTATAGTTCACGAAGCATTCACCAAACTACATAATTTCATAAATCTAAAAAAACTAACGCTTAAAACAATGACTCTATCTCATGAAAATCTAAAACACATTCCAACATTACCATTCAACAACATGAAGTTCAAACGCTGTATCTTCGAATATTCAATCATAAAATACATGCCACCTACTATACAAAGCCTAACACTATACCACTGTACAAACACAGAAAGATTATACGATCTTGAAGAATTACAGACCTTAGAAGAACTAAAAATATGTATGGATTGCAACGAACCAGAAAACATGCGTAATTTCAAATATGTATTTCGATCTATCACAAAACTAAAAAATCTAAAAAAACTGTCAATAACAACTTGGATCATATCAGAAGAAATGCAACTCAAACTATATTCCAAACTATCTAAATTAGAATTTCTATTCATTGAACCTTGGGAGAACATACATATCAATTCCTCAATATCAAAGCTAACAAAATTAAAGCATCTAACCATCGCACATATCAAAGGTTTATTCGAAATATCAGAACTGACAGAACTTGAATCACTTGCGTTATACAGCGCCGAATCCATCGATTTACCACTCAACATAATAAGTTTAAATCTCAAGAAAATTATAATCAGAAGCCCGACACAGAATATCTCAACTGAATTTGCAAAAATGAGAAGTATTCAAGCATTTGAATGCAATAATCCGACCCAAAATGTTCTGATACATGAAGATTCAATAATTATATTTAGATTTTATGTTGACCCTGAAATGACATCTAGAGATTCTACGTATATGATGGGTGATTCAAAAATTCCAGAAGGTATAACACATGCATTTATAGAACAACTGAAAACACAAACTCTAGACAATTTACCACTATCTCTTGAAACACTAGTTATAAACAATTGTGACCGCCCCCCATGTGCAATCACCCTCACAAATCTACCTCCTGGCCTTAAAACACTCAAACTAACCGGTTCATCAAGAAACATACCGGCTCCAAACATTAAACTACCATTTGGATGTGAACTAATAATTATATGATGGTATACACTAACACTTTATATATCATAAAAATTGAAAATATATATATATATTGAAAAACCTAATCAATCAACAACACGATTACAAACAACCTACATACCAAAAATGTCCAAGCTAAAAACAGTAGTATCAATCCTCAACACGACCGATTACACAAGTGTCCACCATATCAAAATGTTTAATAATTTCAAAAGCGACAAAGATTGCTATGGAATATGCAAAACTTAAAAACATTGAATTATTCAACTGCCATTTCTCAACCAAGAAAACCATACGACTAGAAGATTCAATGATTATATTTGTAATCAATGAGGACACAATAATTCCTCCCGGAATAAAACATTTATACACAACTGTAGTACGCTCAACAAGTCTAGATGATTTACCACTATCACTTGAAACATTGACAATCCATAACTGGAATTATTTCGTAGATGCGCCTCTAACTAATCTACCGCCCTCGCTAAAGAAACTCACATTATCTGGCACATCAAGAGATATAGACTTATCTAGTATCCGTCTACCATATGACTGTGAACTCGTGATTACAAAAAATATACTTGAATGGCATAAAACTATTCCATGATTATAAACTGACCACGAAAAATATTTATTATACACCAAAAAATTGATTTTATTTACATCATGCATATTTCAATAATAACTAAGAACCATGACAAAAATATTATACATTATTGTATTGCTCATCATACATCAGTTGTGTTGCTGTGGATGTTATCAGAATATCACATTTTTTAGAGAATATTATAAAATGAATGTTGATGAGTATGTTGTGATAAAATTTCCTAATATTGATTGCGCATATATTGATGATAATTATTATTGCATTGACTGGGGTTCGAATTTGATATATTCTTATAAAATAAATGTGTCCTTGCCGTCTATTTTTTGATCATCAACTTACTAGGCACTCTGTTATGAATTTGTTTTATGGATTGTATTACAGTATCTTTCTCAGGATCGACCAAGCCATGTTTAACTAGATATGGAAACGTAAGATCATTAAATCCCAACGAATTTTTCAAGCCCATCAACGTATACAAGTGATTAGTTTTATAAGGCGCCACGAATAATGCTGGCCTAAAACTAAACATAACATTGTTATCAGTCAAATTCAAAGTCTCATGCCAAAACCACGGCGGTACAAATAGAAAGTCTCCTTGTTCACATATTATTTCATATCTAGGAATACCATCAATCTCGTTATTCATACTAAATCCATAAGCCGCCATATGATATATGTTATCCTTATCAGTAATCGAATGCAAATATGACGAGTACTCAGGATCAATCAAATACCATTTCTTAATTCCATATAGCTGTAATGCACAAGATGCCGAAAGCTCCGAATGTAGATGTGTAAATGAATGTCTATTCCCAACAAACATATTCTTAATTCCGGCCTTAGTGTCATCAAATATTGTCTTATAAAACTTATCTTGTTCACTAATATTCAAAGCATTTGCTAACGAATTATTCACAGTCAAATAATATTTCTTACCAGAATTGATCTCCTTAATATAATCTTTAAACGTTATCTTAAGCGTCTCGTCACCATAATTATGTTTGTCAGATGATATTGCCTCCACAACGACATCTCCATGGTTTTTAATAATAGATTCATAACTAAACTGCGCCAATTCGTTCTCACTAAACACATTTTTAAAAAGCACCGGTATCGTATGTCCATTCGTAATGTCACTAAAATATTTTTCATTAAGTCTATCCTTAATATCATGATAATCATATGTTCTAACTTTGCTAAGCTTGCATTTATCTTCAATAGGAACACTAATCGTATCTTCCAAACCAGTCTTCTTATCATAAAGTATATCACTAATATTTTTCTTATAATTGTCAGACTCTTCCGAAGGCGCCGTATTTGAATACAACATTTCTAAAATATAATACTGTACCATATTATTACATATCAAACATAGACATAATAAAAGACATATAATTAGACACGTACTTTCGAACATATATAATTACATATATATAAAAATTGAAATTCTAATACACTGAACAACATACACTGAACAACATACATATAAAACGTAATGACTCATACAACTGAATATTATTACAATGACGACACAAAAACATTAACTTTTCATAACCTATTCAACGACACATTAACAGAAATAGTATTTCCAGCATTAGTAAAATCAATAAAATTTGGATATTGGTTCGATCAACCAATCGATTTCATAACGTTTCCTTCAAAATTACTATCAATAGCATTTGGACACTATTTTAAGCGATCATTAGACACAACGATATTTCCAGATTCACTACAAACATTAAGATTAGGATACGAATTCGATCATTCACTTGATGCCGTGACATTTCCTAAAAATCTAAAAAACATTATTTTTGGATATTGGTTTCAGAGATCGATAGACAAAGTAACATTTCCGGACAGTTTACGATCTATTATATTTGCAGAACCATACAATCAACCAATAAATAATCTACCAAGGAATCTAACTCATATAACATTTCACAACATATCACCAGAAAATCTAACAAATCTACCCATCGCGCTCAAGAGAATAAAAATCATGAACAGCCACTATAACATTGACGAAATAAGAATACCATATGGATGCACAGTTGTTAACAAACGCAATAAGAAATTCGAAGTCATTAAGCACCCAATAAAATAAAATTATTATAATTTGCGCAGATTTCCATCAACAACAACGATTTGTTTAACATTTACGCCGACATTATAACTTAATATATTATAACCGAAAATATTACTTGAATATGGCGCACTAACCAATGGATTTTGTTGTTGTTCTAAATAATAGCCACTCAAAATCGAATTCGTGTACGCGCCATTACTTGTGATGTTCAACGGTGACAGAATATAATAATATGAATATCCGATAGGGGCTTGATTTCCTACTATAGTCCCCGGATTGCTACCCAAGTTAGAACTGAACGATGCCAACAAATACGGTGTTCCCACAAACGCAATCAACCAAACTTGTTGTTTATAATTATTGTGTAGCGCAGTACTTGCATTATAATTATTCCAGATATTGCCTTTTGTAGGATCTTCACTATAGCAAGTTGAAATATAGCATTCTGTAGTGTCCGATCCATAAATTTCATAGGTTCCTGGATCATACGATCCTCCTCCTGTGTTCCCGCCTGTCATATAACAAAAGTCAACAACACCTCCAGTAGCATTCGCGCCAACAATTCCGCCAGCATCAACACCAACCGCACCAACACTATAAGAATTATAAGTACTACTATTAGTAGTATTATGACCAAAAATGCCACCACCTTGACTACCAATTGAAGATCCTGTACTATAACAACTAGTCGCAGTCGAGAAAGTAGATCCTTCGCCAAATATACCTCCAGCTTTCCCCCCAATAACGCCAACACTATAGCAATTAGTTGCAGTCCCTTGAGTTCCGCCTCGATAGATTCCTCCACAACCAGTCCCGATATTTCCAACAGAATAACAATTAATCGCATCACATAACAAAGAATTTCCTCCAAAAATTCCACCATTAGATCCAATAAAATCACCATAGATTAGCCCAGTCGAAAAACAATTAGTTGCCGAAGAAGTACATTCAGTAGTACTTTCATTACAATTCATTCCAAAAATTCCACCAGAATTATAGCTACCATCAGATCCAATAGCGCCGGTACTAAAACAACCTATCGCTGTACAAGAATTCAAAGTAGCAGATAAATTACAAGTTTGACCATAAATGCCGCCACTACCATTGTCTATGCTCCCACTACTACTACAGTAGCTAGCAGTACAATTGAAACAAGAAGCACCAAAAATGCCACCACTACCATCATTGATAGAACCCGAACTAACACAACTAACCGCATTTACCGATGAATTTGATCCAACAATGCCTCCACCGTTTCCAGTTATACCCATAGCCGAACTACAATTCGTAACACTACATAGTCCATTAGGACCAAAATTTTGATGACAAATCCAACCACTATTAGGACTCAACGTTGGATTCACACCAAAAGCAGCCGTAATATGCATATTTACAACATTGATATTTGTATAAGAATCATTATGAATCAATCCACCATATGCAATACTCGATGTCACCACGGGAGGAAACAAAGTTCCTTGAAATGTTATATCATTCGATCCTGCCACCAAATACTGTGATGTGCCCGTTATAGGCCCCATGTACAACAGAGACAACGTTATCAAAGTAGGCGACACATGATTAACTATC
>Ga0207027_1036_pt2 | contig 10272 bp, 8 predicted proteins | sample Alteio_BWMinCont_43_FD_153280 | JGI IMG/M metagenome (GOLD analysis project Ga0207027, IMG submission 153280) | Enriched cells from forest soil in Barre Woods Harvard Forest LTER site, Petersham, Massachusetts, United States -... | ecosystem: Environmental > Terrestrial > Soil > Temperate forest >... | reverse complement strand
TATTGGGAATTACAACACCGCAAAAATTATCTTTGATATATTCAAGTTCTTCTCTAAGCTGTGGGGCTACATCAGATAATTGTTCACTGATGCATAATAGGATATGTTTGTTGACAAGTAACGTGTTTTCGATTTCTGTCATTGTATCTAAGTAACATTATATATCAAATATACTATTTTTTCAATTTTTTACCAGTAGCTGATTCAAAAAAATTGAAAATTGTATATTCTGAATATCGTAACAATAAGAACACTCTATAGCTAAGAAAGTACTTGAACTTGAACTTGAAGAAGATGGACAAAATCATGGAATTGTATGGAGATATAGTCAAGGATAGTAAATATATATTCGGATCTGTGAATGAATACATAGTTGTTATGAAAAAATTACCTGAGACGCTAGACGATGAGAATAGCAATTGGGTTGTGAATCCATTATATGCGCGTTTCAAATGTGATGCAGTAATACCTATTCTAATTTTCGCTAAATTTAATCCGAGAGAAATCATAGACGAAATAGATGCTGACTTTAAATTATCAAATAATAATGGCCCGCATGGCACAAAAGCAGTATATCGAGTAGGACAGAAGACATACATTGATAACTACGATAATAAACAACACGGACGCGGTATTAGTTATTACAGATCAATCGAACCGGCATATTATAATAATTTAGAATCTTCAAAAACACAAAAAACATGGTATAATGATGGCGCAAAGTTGGCAGAAGATATTCAAACCGGTAACATACGAAATATAACTACATGGCATCGCAATCAACAAATTGAAAATAAATATACTCTAGTACAAACATCCAATCCCAAGGGATATTTTAAACAATGGGTGCGTCATGGCAAATTTGTAGCACACGACGACAAAGGCAACGTGATAGAAGGCGGTGAATACATATATGACAAAAAAACTGGAATATGGATCACTGGTTCTGTACAATATTCGGGCGCAGGTAACCTACGTCATAAAAAACAAACTGGAAGATACATTGATGGTATAAAAGATGGCAAATGGTATACTTATCGCACCAATGGCACTCTCAAACACGAGGAAACATATCGTGCTGACGAGGCATATCGTGTTGACAAAAGACATGGATTAAGTACAATCTATCGACAAAATGGTACAAAGTTATCAACAACAAATTATATTTATGGTGAGCGTGAAGGCAAATCAATATCATATCATCCAGATGGTTACATTGACACTGAAACATCATATATCGCCGACAAACAACAAGGACTATCAATATCATATTATCCAAACGGCCCATGGTATTCAAAATATGGCAAAATCAAAGAATATGGCAAATACGTCAACGGCATGAAAACTGGCAAATTCACATACGTCAACGAATATGGTCAAAAAATCTGTACTAAATTATTCATCAATGGCAAAGAAATAGATTCAACACATTACAGAACTACATTTGCTGCATCTACTACACCAATCACCATCTACAACGAAAGACACATTGCAAGACACAATAAAATCATAAGAAATGAATTCAATTTTGCACCAACACCTCCAAAACGATTCATCACAAATACAACCTATAAAACGCAATTCGACATTCAAAGCTATCTACCAATAATCGCAAAAATTGTTGCAAAAATAATAACATAATCAAAAAAATTGAAATTTTATATATTCTGAATATTTGATAAAATATAACAAACAATCTATCATGACAGAAACGAATTTGTCACCGTTAGCAACGATAAAATATAACAAACAATCTATCATGACAGAAACGAATTTGTCACCGTTAGAAACCATAAAAGTCACATACAAAGATTATCTCAATGATGATTATATATTTAAGTCTGTATGCGGCTATATAGTGATTATGAAAAGAATACATGACTCACCTAACAATGAAGATAGAACGGACGTCATAGATCGTCAATATGCAAAGTTCAGAACCAAGGACGCATTACCGGTATTCATCATCAACAAGTATAGTCCTCATGATACACTTACAACAATTGACAATACATATTATCAGTATCCCATGTCAAGTGCGGTAACATACACTGTTGATAAAGTTACTACTATTGAAAATTATAATACAGATATCGAAAAAGTATGCGCCCCTGGCATTCATTACTACAATTCAATTGAAACTGCATTTTATCATGATATCTATGCTTCATATCCAATATGCAACGGAAACTACAAAGATTGGGATACTAACGGCGGCGAACACATTATAACAAAAACTATTGATGGACAGATTTACACAGATCAAACAATAAGATATCAAGATGGATCAACATATAAATCTTCATATAAAAATGGGATTAGACATGGCAAAGAAATCAACCATAACAGTAATAATCAAATTACATTGGAAGGACAATACATCGATGGCAAAAAAGAAGGCGTATGGATATTCAACAACATTGACACCGGAATTCCAACAATACGAGATTTCTACATAAATGATATCCTCAAATACGAAATCATGTATCACATCGACGGCATCAAAATTAAAAAATTATCGACACACCATAATAATATCAAAACAACAATCAGTTACACAGAGCTAGGACAAATAAAATCTATCAAAAAATATAATATCGTAAATACATTGATGTCTTTCAAAAAATATAAATTTGATGAATTACATCGAAAAATATCAAAAACAATCTACAATGATGCTAAGCCTCAAGTTGATAAAGTACGATTTAAACGATATACATACAACGTAGACGGAATTACAACTGAAATTCGAAAAGATGACGGAGAATGGCATGTTAAAAAAGTTAACACAACAACTATTGCTTTCTCAACACCATCTCACAACGAACTACCAAGTAATTACCATCCAATAAAATTCAATACATATCTGTCAAGCTTACAAAAACATTTCAAAATAGAATTATCTTCTACACCGATTAAACATTCAACTAATACATTCGATTTACAAAATTATCTACCAATGGCTACAAAATTTGTTATGAAATTCATCAAGTAATATTATTATATCTTTAAATTAGTTTGCGCCAATTATATCAAAAATTATATTTATTTATTTTTCTTAATATTTTTCTTAGCATGTTTGTGACGTTTTTTTGTAGAATCTATTTCAACATAAATATATTTGGTTGCTGTAGTATTTGGAATATTTACGACAAAATTTGTACCTAATATGTTGTACCCATAAATATTCTTTGTAAACGTATCTTGTTCTTGTAAATATCTTCCTACGATTATTATGTCCGCATATGATCCATTAGTTGTAATAGTTGATGGTATCTGAAATGCATAATAATATGTATAGCCCGGAGGCGATTGTCCTCCTAATAAAATACCTGTACTGTTGCTTGTTGTAGTGATGTAGGATGCTAGAAGATATGGCGTATTAGGAAAGATGCTTATCCATATTAAAGTCCCAGATACAGTTAATTGTAAATGTGTTGATGCATTTGTGTCATTCCAACTCCCATTTTCAGCTAAGGAATTTATTATTGTAGTTCCGGAATCACTTACACCAATTAGACGAACTCCTGTTACATAACAATTTTGTATTGTACATGAAGATGAATCATCCCCAATAATGCCTCCAGCGTCTATGTTAACTACACCAGCGTTGTAACAATTCGTTGCAGTACATGAAGATACATTTGAACCGAATATACCTCCGCCTTGTGAACCGATATCACCAACACTATAACAATTCGTTGCAGTTGAATTTGTGTAAAGATATCCAAATATGCCACCGGCTTGTTCACCGATTAAACCAATACTATAACAATCTGTCGCGGTACAACTATCACCTGTACAAAATATTCCGCCACATGCAGTTCCGATATTTCCAGTTGAATAACAATTAGTTGCATTACAAGCCGCAACAGCACTGTCTCCGAATATTCCGCCGTTCGTTCCGATATTGTCACCATAAATGTTTCCCATTGAAAAACAATTAGTAGCATCACAGATTGACAATGTAGCACCTAAATTACAGTATTGTCCGTAGATACCTCCAGCGCCATAATTAGAAACGCTACCTATATTTCCGGTACTGAAACAACTTGTTGCAGTACATGTTTGAATGTTACCAGAATAATTACATTTTGATCCATAGATGCCGCCAGCACTTGAATTTATTATGCCACTACTATTACAAAAATTTGCCGTACAATTATAACATTCCGTTCCAAATATACCGCCGCCGGCAACACCAATTGAACCACTACTTTTACAACGAGTAGCAACAACCGATGAACCACTCCCAACAATTCCTCCTGAATTCAAATTTATCAATGGTGTTGATGAACAGTTTATTATATTTCCACCTAAAAAAGATGCTTGACATACCCAACCGCCGCCTGCAAATAAAGATGGCGAACCAGAAGCAACTATACTTATATTCTGAATTATAATGCCCGTATTACCACCTGTATTATTGAATAATCCATGATAATTACTGACAGATATCGGGATAGGCATTGATGAACCGTCGAATGTTATATTGTTTGATGTCAAAATAAAATTTATAGAGGTACTAGTAATTGCTTGATCGAATACAAGAAAAACTGTTGCTTGTCCTGATGTTCCATTGGATATTGTGAACGGCGGGCTGTATGTCGTAGCACCTGTACTTGCTAAAGTAAAAACAGAACTACTGTACGTAAAAGTGTCAAAAGATTGCGTAAGAGATATGCTACTCATGTTGATATATAAGTATGTTCTAAAATAAGTTTAACTATATAAAAAATAATAATTCTCATAAAACAAAATTTATAAAAACGCGATTTCGTATGACATTGAACGTACTAAATATTGTAATGTGTCAAATGTACTAAGAATAAGTTTTATGTTATAAGCATCCCAATATATAATTATATCTTTAAGTGAGTTTGCGCCCATTATATTAAGAATTATACATAGCAAAAAATTGAAATTTTAGATACATTGATATTCTATCATCAATCATAATCTATTAAAAATGACATCTGTTAGAGAACCAAGGGCAACGTGCCTTACTGACAAATGTAAATATTATGGTTTTGAATCAACTGATGGTTATTGTAGTGAGTGTTATAGAACAATTCATGGATTACCGTATCCCATATCTGAACGTACTATTTATCGAAATAAAATGATGTTTGATACATCCCAAGAATCAACTGATGCTTGGTTACAGTCAGGAATTTATGTTAGTAATAAATTTACAACAGACTGTTCGATTTGTTTTGAAGAAAAATATACGTCACATAGATATGCATGTGTTTGTGAACCATCTATTTGTAAAGAATGTGCTTTACGTGCTGATAAATGTCCCTTCTGTAGAGCTAACAAATATTATAGATTGACAGTTGATGATCTAGTGATTATTCTTAATATTCTCAATTCGCGTTATGATGAATCTATGTCAAAAATCATGAGACTTATGCGCAGCTTGATAATAAAATATAGTATAGATGACACGAACATATCGATGAGAAATTTTATTGCAAGTACGCGTGATATAGTGTTAGCTATTGTCATTCATAAAAGTTCTACTGGCCAAGTACTTTGTAATGATGGATTATATGATATATTTGGTTTTTCGATCAATCCATGGAAGATAGGCAACGAATGTGACACGGAACGTATATATCATGGCGGTTGTCTTGAATCACAATTCTGTGATTTTTCTTTTTATCGTGAAGGCTACACTTACAATGGTTTTCATCATAGACGATTCTCCGCAAATAAATTTCTAAAAAATTTCAAGCTAGAATAAATAATTTTTATATTGTATCAAATAATAATTGGAAAATCACTGAACATAGTCGAAAGCCTCACATAGTGAGAGTACGCAGCCCTTCGATGTCAAGAGCGATACTGTGATGCATAACAAAAAATTGAAATTTTAGATACATTGATATGCTAACATAAAACATCAACTACGATCTAGAAAAATGACATCAGATGTAGTAGCCGATACACTTTGTAAGGTAGCACTTGAAAAATTAGGTACGATGTGTATAGGTGATAGATGTTACTATTATTATGGTTCTGAGTCAACCGACGGCTATTGTAGCCGATGTTATAACAAAATTCATGGATTACCTGTTCCTATTCAAATACGCGAACAGTTGTATATCGATGAGTCTCCGGCATCAACTAAGAAATGGTTGAAGTACGGCATCTATAAAAGTAAATTATTCAAGACAGAATGTTCAATATGTTTTGAAAATAAATATACAACGCATCGATATGCATGCAAATGTGATGCAGCTATTTGTGGTAAATGTGCAATTAGTTCTGTCAGATGCCCCTTCTGTAGAGCTAATATATATTGTAGACTAACAGTTGACGATATAGTAAATATTCTTGATTTTATGAATACTCATAACAGTTCTGAAGCAATCTCAAAAATCATGAGAATAATGTATAAATTGATGGAAACACATAATATAACTGATACAAATATGACGTTACGAAATTTGATTGCAAGTACTGATGATATAGTCGCAGCTATTCTCATTCATCAAATATCTACAAAATGTAATGTTCATTATCATAAAACGCACACAATATTCAGTTTTTCGATTGATCCTTGGTACATCAATCACGCATGTGCAAAAGCAAACATAAATAATCATGATGGATGTCTTCAATCAAAATTTGTAGGTGAGACTTATAAAAAATGGCATGATAGACGATTCTCATATGATAAATTTTTAGACAAATTTTCAATGGAATAATTTTTTATATATCAAATTATATTCTCCAATACGAAAGGCTGTATTACGTAAAATTAGATTATGAACATTATTTTTTATTTACAGACTTATCTAATGTGATGTTATATCGTCTGGCTTGAATTGTATTTCCAAATAGATCTTCGATGTGTTCTTGTAGATCTGTGAATTGTATTGTTTTTAGGATATCGTGGTTAAGTTTTTTGTATGTGAAGATGCTATATTTGTTTATGATAGATGATGTGTATATTGCTGATTCTTCGTCTAGGTCGTGTGGATTCTTTTCTAGTTCGAGTAATTCTGATTGTTTGAGAGTTTCAAATATTTCTTTGAATTTTGATTTTTTGTCATTGAATTTTTTGTGGAAGCCGCTGTTGAATTCGTTGATTGAGCTATGTATTTCAGATATTTTGTGGTCAGATTGTATTAAGTAGCATAGTAGTGAGTATCCTGTGTTTAGGTAGGTATGATATTTGAACATACATTTTACTATGTATCCTAATTTGTCGATGGTACGTATTTTGTTGAATAGTGGTTCGTTGATTATTGATGATATCATATTGTATATTAGTTTTTCTTTGAATATTTCTTTTAGCTGAGTTAGTTTTATGTTATCGTCTAGGAATTCTAATTTGTATGTTTTGAGTAGATAGTATTCGATGAGACAGTTGTTGATTTCATGTGGATTTATTTGGTGTTTGGTTAGCGTGTAGTTGAATTCTGTTAGTTCAGATTTGGATTTGGGTTCTGGTTCTGGCATTTTAGAAGTTTGTGGCTTGTATCGTAGTTGGTTGAGGGTTAGGATGTCGATGAAGTCTAGTGCGTTCTTGGTTATTTCGTCGTCACATGATTCTAGTTTTTGAGAACATTTGTTGAAGTTACCTATTAGGATGAAATATTCTTTTTCGAATGTTAATAGTTTGTCTAGTGTTGTCGTGAATTCGTCGTATGATAGTTTGGTGATGAATTTGATGGCGTCGTCTGGTGTGAAGTCTTTTGATAGTATGATGGATAGGTATTTCATGCATAGGAGATATGGTGATTCGTATTTTATGTTTGCTAAGCTTTCAGTGATGTCACGAATTGTGTCGGTGAAGTATTTGTGGGTGAGGGGGTTGTTGATGATGGAATAGTATGAGATTTTGTTTGTGAGTTCGTTGGTGAATTTATTCATAACGTAGTCGAGTCCGTTGAAGTTTAGTATTAGATATTCGTCGTGCTGAGTCATATTAAAATACATTTTGTAGGCTTTTATAGTGTCAAGGTAGTAATTCAGAATTTTATTGCATATGTTTATGTAGATTGATATTATAATACTGCTACTCTTGTTGAGAAAACTTATGTTTTTACGTATTATGGTTATATCACATATTGGTTTATTGTATTTGTTTTGATTAAGAAGATATATTTCTCTTATGTTGTCTTTGAAGATTAGTTTTGGGATTTTGGTTTTGTTGGGGGTTGTGAGTATATCTGTTTTAATTGGCGTGTCTGAGAAGATTGTTATGTTACCTATGTTGTAGTCTATTTTTATGTCTTCGAGTTTGATGTTAGTATTGACATATGAGATGTAGTATTTGGTGTTATAGTGTTCTGATGTTTGATAGTCTTTTGTGTTATCGATGTTTATGTTTGTAGTTGTTTTTAGTTCTAGGTTTGATAACATTTCATTATATTTGGTGTAGATGGTTGATTTGAATTCTGGGACTAGATTTTTTCGTATTATGGCTAGACATGATTGGCCTTTGATTAGGTTGTCTAGGACGGCGTTTGTTAAGTCTGATGGAGAAGGAGAGTTGTCGTAGAGAGAACTTAATAGATTGAATTTTCGATAGTTGTTATATATTTTTATAAATTCTTCTTGGGATATATCGGATAGTTTGTTTAAGTACATATTGAAGTAGATACATATGTTGTTGAAAAGTGAGATTGTGTTGTTTGTAAGGGTGATCTTGACATTTATTACAGCGTCGTAATCGTAGAAGTAGTCGGTTGATGATATGATGCTGGTCGCTAAATTATTTTCTTTTAGATAGTAGCATAATGATTTTTCGTATTCGCATCCTAGTAGATATGATATTAGATTTATTAGTTGATATTCGGTTTGATTTTGTTGGTTGCATGGAATTATTATGTAGAAGTTTATGAAGTTGTATTTGGATATAGATTTGAAGACGATTAGATTGTTGTCGATTAATGTTAGTTTATCTTTGGGATTAGTGTGTGGAGATTTTTTGGGAGGGATGTCGGAAAAATATTTTGTGTAGGTGTCTGTCATGATGGTTATTGATTTGGTATCTAGAATGCATACATATAGGTTGTTGGTTGTGTAATATGTGTTATAAAATTTCATGATGTCGGCTTTGGTTATGTTTTTAAGGGTTTCATTGTTGCCTGTTCCAAAGTTACTGTATTTGGATTTTGGAGTTATAAATTTTTTGAAGATGCTGTCCATAATCCATGTATCGGATAGTATATTTTTTTGATGTTCAGAGTTTATAATTTCCATTTCAGATGAGATGTGGGTTGTGTCGAGAAGTGGTTTACGGAAGAACCATGATAACATTTCGATTCCGTTTTTGAGGAATGCTGATTCTAGTTCTAGAAAATAACATGTGATTGTGTCGCCTGTGAAAGCGTTGTCTGTGCCTCCGCATGTTTGAATATATGAATGATACATGTTCTGATCTGGATATTTCTCACTACCCATAAATAATAGATGTTCTAAGAAGTGTGCTGTGCCGGGGATTATATCATGTACATATCCAACATTCACTGCTACACTACAACTAGACATCTTTGCATCCGGATCTGATATCAAAATCAATTTAATTCCATTATCCAAAGTAAGCCCGGTTATATCCCGTTTATCATTTATAGGTAGATCTATGTCAAAATATTGAAAAGTTTTATCCATATATATATAGTAACAATATATTTATCATGAGTGACAGTAAGCAACGTGGTAAGAATTTAGGTATCGTGAATGAGCCTAAAATGATACTAGAAAAATCTAATGAGCTATACCAAGACTCTAAAAAAGAATATTATGATGAAGTACTTGAATTCCTAAATCTGTTGTTTAACTCAGAATCAGTATCGATAATGAAACTCAAAATTAAAACGATAACTCTGAATGAAATAATATTCGATACATATAATGATATTGTTAAGAAATATAAACTTAAGAATTTCTTCAACAAGGACGCATTTGATGTCGAAGAAGAACATGAGCAAACTCTTGTGATTGATATCGCTAAAAATATGACTAATAACTTACTAGCAACTCTTAAATATAAATTAACCCTACAAACTTGGGGAAATGTTAAGAAATTCAGAATAATTATAGATAACAACGGATTCTAAAATGATATGAACTACATTCTAAAATGATATGAACTACATTCTAAAATGATATGGACTACATTCTAAAATGATATGGACTACATTCTAAAATGATATGGACTACATTCTAAAATGATATGAACTACATTCTAAAATGATATGGACTACATTCTAAAATGATATGGACTACATTCTAAAATGATATGGACTACAT
>Ga0207027_1161_pt1 | contig 10407 bp, 9 predicted proteins | sample Alteio_BWMinCont_43_FD_153280 | JGI IMG/M metagenome (GOLD analysis project Ga0207027, IMG submission 153280) | Enriched cells from forest soil in Barre Woods Harvard Forest LTER site, Petersham, Massachusetts, United States -... | ecosystem: Environmental > Terrestrial > Soil > Temperate forest >... | reverse complement strand
GGCAACACTCATTGGTTTAGCGACCAGTATCGCTTTATTCTCAGTCTATTCAACAGCCGCTGTCGCAGCCATTTCCGTGGTGGGCGTCACTTCCTTTTTATCCGGTGGGACCGCCCTGCCATTGTGGATCGCAGGTGCTGTGTTCATTTGCAGCGCCACCAGTGCCACGACTTCTACCGTTAATTATTCCGCCAAAGCTGTCACGTTTTTAAAATACTCACTGACGAACAACCCAGAAGCAAAGCAAACCGTAAAAGACAAATTTCATGAATACCGCGGCTCATTTTTTGGGTCTACCACCGGTATTGTCGTGGGGGCCGTGATCATCACTGCATTGGCCATCACGCAACCCCACCTTTTTGCAGGTATTGTTGGTATCCTTATTGCAACATTGATTGTGACCAGTTGCATACGCTTAATAGGGGCCCTTTGCTCACGCATCGGAAGAGTCGCCGATACCATCAATAAAGCAACAACAGAAACAGCAGAAGAACAAGCGCCCCAGCCGCCAGCACTCGAAGAAAAGTACAGTCCGCCGACGCCTTCCTTCGCCATGACTGCACGCATCAAGAATCAACTCTTGCAGGCGCAGGCCCCAAAGCCAATGGTTCGTACAAAATCCTGCCCAGATTTAAGCAAGCCAATTCCCCGCCCGCGTATCCAAGACAATGAGGACTCCGTCAAAGCCTATGTTCAATATAAAAAAACGACGCTAGGACGTTCCAAATCGATGGAAAATTTATCTTTTGATTTTCAAGCGCGTCAATGTATTGTATGATTGTGTTTTTTTGACTCATATGTTTTATGACTATCATTCTCATTATTGAAGATGAACCAACGATACGCGACATGGTGCAATTTGCTTTGGCGCCCGCCGGATTTACTTTATTGCAAGCCGGCGATAGTCGCACAGCAGAAAACTGCCTTGCCCAGTCCATGCCCGATTTAATTTTATTGGATTGGATGTTACCGGACCGCAGTGGCATTGCTTTTGCTAAGCAATTGAAAAAAGATAAACAGAGCCAACATATTCCCATTATTATGTTGACCGCTAAAGCTGAAGAAGAAAATAAAATCAAAGCATTGGAAATCGGTGCCGATGACTATATTACGAAACCTTTTTCTCCACGCGAGCTCATTGCGCGTATTAAAACAGTCTTACGGCGCGGGCCTCTGGTGTCACCGGATGACATCGTCCGCGTGCAAGGCATATGCTTGAATTTAGCAACACATACTCTGACACTCAATGACGAAACCATTGTGCTCTCGCCCCTTGAATTTAAACTGCTTGCTTTTTTTATGCGACACCCCGAACGCGTCTATACTCGCGCACAATTACTGGATTTTGTGTGGAGTAAAAACCCAGATGTGGATGAACGGACTGTGGATGTTTATATTCGACGGTTGCGTACGCGACTCAAGCCATTCGGTTACGGTCCTTGCATTCAAACCATTCGTGACAGTGGGTATCAATTCACTGCTAAACAATTATGAAACCAACCATACAAGAAGAATTAATGGCATCCTTGCCCGAGCCTGTGATCCATCACATCCAACATTTGGAACGCATGCGACAAGATTTTGTTGCCAATGTGTCCCATGAATTACGCACACCATTGACTGTTATCCACGGTTATATTGAAGCATTGCTTCTTCAAGATTTGGATGACACAAAACCGTGGCGTAAAATATTCATGCAAATGCACCAACAAACCTTACGCATGGAAACCCTCATTGAAGATTTACTGTTATTGTCTCGCCTGGAATGCCAGGAAGACGAACCCTTAGACATGAAAACAGTCCCTGTGGCCACATTACTCAAGTCTCTTTATAAAGAAGCCAAGGAATACAGTGGCGATGCCCAACATCATATTACTTTGCAAGCCACTAAAACACTGGACATTCAAGGCAATACGGAAGAATTACACAGTTTATTTTCCAATATTATATTCAATGCAGTAAAATACACCCCTGGAAAAGGAAAGATTGCTATTCGCTGGTATCGTGAAAACGATCAAGCATGTTTCAGTGTCACTGACACTGGGATAGGCATCGCAGCCAAACACATTCCGCGCTTGACTGAGCGTTTTTATCGCGTCGATCCCGGCCGTTCACGCGCAAGCGGCGGAACAGGATTGGGACTGGCCATTGCAAAACATGTTCTTTTACGCCATCAGGGAGCATTATCCATCGAAAGCGAATTAGGCAAAGGCAGCTGTTTTACCTGTCGTTTTCCACTCTGTGAGTAATAGCTGGTCACTGTGTTTAATGCTGACCTGTTCGATGAGTGTGCCCATGTTTTCTATTCCATCTCTTTTAAAGAGAAAACTCAAGTGATACTTATCTCTTTATTAGAGATAGATCTAATCTTATCTATACCACTCGTACTTCAAAATGCGAACTTGACTATCGTCATTGGGAGCGCCCTAACCCCTAACGGGGTAAACATCGAAAAAGAACTTTGCGGCCTCCCCTCCCAGCCTCCCCTCCAACAAGTTGGCGGGGAGGGGGGCTTGAATTTGCCTCCCCTCCAGTTTACTGGAGGGGAGGTTGGTGGGGAGGAATCTTGGCTCATAGCGGTTTAGTATAGTGTGTCATCGGGAAGTTCTTTGGGAGCGCCCTAACCCCTAACGGGGTAAACATCGAAAAAGAACTTTTCGGGATCGTTATTTCAATAAATTTATACCACAATTTTGTCATTCCCGCGAAGGCGCACGAGTGTCCGGTAAATCAGTATAGATTTTAACCCTCTGTCACCCCGCAGGCGCTGCGTTCTTCACATTCACTTAAAAATTTGGCGCTAACACGCAGCGTTTTTGCGGGGTGACAAATGTGTTGGCTTTTCAGACTTATGGGTAAGGATATGGCACATAGCGGACGACAGCGGCACAGTTATTTAAACACCCCTCTAACCATGAATGTTCCTATCACGCCAATTTATGAATTTTTGTAACCGTTCACAGGGCCTTTAATCCGGCAAATAGGACGCTTTTAAGCATTCCTTGAGGGTAAATGGGGGTTTCTTTGGGAACGTCTCCTCGTCTATACCGGTTTGTTCTGCAGCAACCCCAATGGCTCTCGCATACGCGTGTTTAAACTTTTCTTCCATCTCTTTCTTCAAACTTGGGCTTTCTTCCAAAAGGTCTTTAAAGTCCACTCGTTGGTTTTTTATGGTCAGTTCCCAGCTCTTGCTTCTTCTGGCGGATTGAAGTTTCCATTTTAAAAGATGGGCCATCAAAATAATGAGTCGGTTCACTAACTCTCTCTTTTCGCTTTTTCCCATACTTTCAATTTCCTCAGCAATATTGTCGATGTCTATCTCTGATAACTTCCTTTTGCGTAGTAGTTGGGCGTTATGGATCGTCCAAGCATAAAAATCCTTTTCATACTCTTGCTGAGTTCTTTTGACCATAGGAAGTCCTCTAAGTTTTAGGCTCTTTTTTAAATAAAGACAACACCAACAGTAACACGGCGCCCACACAAATCGCACTGTCGGCAATATTAAACGTAGGCCAATAAAAATGGGCCACGTACAATTGGATAAAATCAATGACATGCCCATAATGAATGCGATCGCATAAATTACCCAATGCCCCACCCACAATCAAACTCAATGCAGCGCATGTGCCATATTGACGCCAGCTCAATCGGCTTAACCAAATGATTATTGCAACACTCACTGCGAGGGCAATGATACCGAAAAACCACACTTGCCATCCCTGTGCATAATGTAAAAAACTAAATGCCGCGCCCTTGTTATACGATAAAGTAAGGTTAAACCCGGGTATCACTGGATACTCCAGGTAGGCAATTAAATGCTGTTGTGCCATCTGTTTAGTGAGTTGATCGAGCAATAAAATAATCGCACTCACCCCAAGCCAACGCAAACCGTTATTAAGCATAATGACGCACCTCGCCTGCACCTTCAATATTTTCAATGCAACGCCCACACAGGGTTGGGTATTGCACATGAGAACCAATATCTGCACTGCGGTGCCAGCAACGTTCGCATTTAGGGACTGTTATTAATGGCTGTATCGTCAACCATAATCCTGGCATGTCCGTGGTTTGTACGTGTTCCATATGGGCATTGGCTAAATGCACTTCTGCCTGCGAAGTAATTAACACAAACCGCAATTCATTTCCCAATGCGTCTAATTGTTTTTTCAAGGCAGGTTCGCAATATAAATGCACGGCCGCTTCCAACGGCGCACCCAATTGTCCTGCATGACGACATTGCTCCAACGCTTTATTCACAACATCCCGCACTAATCGAATGTTTTCCCAATAGGCTTGGTTCATCAATTCTGTGTCTTTTAATGCTGGTAATTCGGTATACCATGTATTTAAAAAAACAGATTCGTTACGTTTCCCAGGAATATAGTGCCAAATTTCTTCCGCCGTAAAACTTAAAATAGGCGCAAACCACCGTACCATCGCTTCGATAATATGAAACATAGCGGTTTGTGTCGAACGGCGCGCAAGGCTGTCTGTGGGTGTCGTGTATTGACGGTCTTTAATAATATCCAAATAAAAACCACCCAATTCCACTGAGCAAAATTGCTGGAGCTTTTGATAAATAGTATGGAATTGATAAGTCTCATACGCTTGAATAATTTCTTCTTGCAATAGCCGCGCCCTGTCCACGACCCAACGGTCCAACGCAAGCATTTTTTTGGCCGGCACTGCATGTTTTTTTGGATCAAATCCCGCTAAATTTGATAATAAAAACCGCGCCGTGTTGCGTAGGCGACGATAGGTTTCGGAGGTACGGCTGAGTATTTCATCGGAAATAAAAATATCACCGCGATAATCAATGGAAGAAACCCAAAGACGTAACACATCCGCCCCGAGCGATTGCATAATTGTTTCCGGCGAAATCACATTGCCCAAGGATTTTGACATTTTACGTCCTTGGACATCAATCACAAAACCATGCGTCAATACTGTTTTGTAAGGCGCTTCTCCATTCATTGCAACGGATGAAACCAAGGATGAATTAAACCAACCCCGGTGTTGGTCCGAGCCTTCTAAAAACAAGTCCGCTGGAAAATGCAGCTCGGGACGTTGGCGCAGCACACATTCATGCACGACACCCGAATCAAACCACACATCCAAAATATCATTGCATTTTAGATAGTGGTCTGCTTCTGCACCCAATAATGTGTGCGGATCGAGATTAAACCAAGCATCGACCCCCTCTTGCTCGATGAGCTCTGCAACCTTCTCAAACAATGTTTGCGTACGAGGATGCAATTCACCGGTTTCTTTATGTAAAAAAACAGCAATCGGCGGCCCCCAATAACGTTGCCGAGAGATACACCAATCAGGACGGTTTTCTACCATGGAATAAATCCGGTTCTGGCCCCAATCGGGGACCCATTGCACCTCTTTAATGGCTGCTAAGGCTTGGGCACGCAGGCCCTTTTTTTCCATGCTGATAAACCATTGCGGTGTCGCTCGAAAAATGACAGGCGTTTTATGACGCCAGCAATGCGGGTAACTGTGGGCCATCGTGGTTGCATACAATAACGCGCCTTGTTTTTCTAGCACGTCTAGCACAAGCCCATTGACTTTCGTCACATGTTGGCCTGCTAAAAAACCTGCGTCTTCCGTAAAAATACCATCATTGCCAATGAGATTAATCAACGGCAATTGATACTGTTCTGCAACAGCAAAATCATCGACCCCATGCGCACCGGCACCATGCACAGCACCCGTGCCTGAATCCACTGTGACAAACGAAGCCAACACCAACGGTACGTCACGTTCATAAAAAGGATGATGCAACGAAATATGTTCCAACGTCTCGCCCACTGTTTTCGCAAGAATACGATGGTTTTTAACACCATAACGCTGTAATACAGTCTCAAGCAATGGCTCTGCAATCAGCAAACGTTCTTTGCCATCGCACTCAACTAACACGTATTCCACAAAGGGATTTAATGCAACCATTTGATTGGCAGGCAATGTCCAGGGTGTTGTTGTCCAAATTGGAATAGCAATAGGGCCTTTTCCTGCAGCGGGGGCTTGCTGAAATCGCGCTAAAAAAGCTGCCTCATCCACCACTGCAAAACGCACATCGATCGCCGACGATGTTTTATCCGCGTATTCGACTTCCGCTTCTGCTAAAGCGGACGCACAATCCAAACACCAATAAACCGGTTTTGCACCGCGTTGAATATGGCCTTGCTGAAAAATTTTAGCGAGAGAGCGTACGATATTGGCTTCAAAAGAAAAATCCATCGTGAGATAAGGATGCGCCCAATCTGCTATCACACCAAGCCGTTGAAATTCAGCGCGCTGATAATTGATTTGCGTCAGCGCATACTCACGGCATGCTTTGCGAAATTCTGTCGGACTGACTTTATGGCCCGCTTTACCGATTTTCTTTTCAACATTGGATTCAATAGGCAACCCATGGCAATCCCACCCAGGAATAAAAGGTGCATCATAACCACTCAAGGTCTTGGATTTAACCACGATATCTTTTAACACTTTATTGACTGTCGTTCCCATGTGAATATGCCCATTCGCATACGGAGGGCCATCCAATAAAATAAATTTTTTGCGTTTTTTTCCCATGTCACGTAATTGCGCATACAGATGTAAATTTTCCCATTTTTTTAATAGTTCAGGTTCGCGCTGGGCAAGGTTGGCCTTCATTGGAAAATCTGTTTTTGGTAAATTTAATGTTTGTTTATAGTCGCTCATTGTACAACTCCCAACGTGTCATGCTGTTTCGTTATCGGCAAAATAGGCTTTGGCTTGCTCAGCATCGATCACCATTTGTTTTCGTAATAGCTCTAAAGTATCAAAACGCTCTTCTTCACGTAATTTTTTACAAAATTCCACAGTAACATATTTTCCATAAATCGTTTGATTAAAATCAAATAAATACACTTCCAATAATGTCCGTGTGCCCCCGATCGTCGGACGCGTTCCAACATTGGCTACCCCAGTCAAGCCCTGTGATGTAATTCCATGTAACCGTACGGCATAAATACCTTGGACGGGCGTTGCTTGCCGATGTAAATAAATATTGGCCGTCGGAAACCCCAAAATCCGTCCGAGTTGATTACCGTAAACAACCCGTCCCATCATCGTGTATGGGCGCCCTAAGAGACGTTCAACTAAAACATGGTCTGCCGCTTGCAATGCTTTACGCACGCGTGTACTGCTGACTCGCTCCCCGGCAATCTGCACGCTAGGCATGATTTCAACCGAAAACCCATAGTGTTTTCCCAGGGTTTGCAATAACGTTACATTCCCTTGACGGGCATTCCCAAATTGAAAATCATCGCCCACAATAATGTGTCCTGCCCCTAGGCGTTCACACAGAATAGTCTCCACAAATGCTGTCGGAGACAAAGCTGCAAACTGCTGATCGAAACGCACAACAAATAATCGGTCTACACCAGTCGTTGCCAAATGGCAGTATTTTTCACGGAAACGGGTCAGGCGTGGGACGCGCCGTTCCGGTGCAAAAAACTCCAAAGGCTGGGGTTCAAATGTCATCACCACTGAAAGGACATGGTATTTTGCCGCAACTGCGCAGGCCCGCGCAAGCAACGCTTGATGACCACAATGGACGCCATCAAAATTGCCAATGGTGAGAACGCAACCGCGCTGTCCATCAGGCCGACAATTATGTAAGTTTCGTATCAGTTGCAATACTGCATTTTCCTTTATTATTTAATATATTACATTGGACCGTTCCTACCAGACCCCTTGAACCGTCGATTATACGCGTATAGGCGGCTTCTTGTAAAAGTGCTATATTTATAAATATCACTCTATATAAAAATGAGGCCATCCATGGTATTACCGACGCCCATCACCGCTAATGGAAAACCGGCAACGAGCCATGACCGTTTTAACACACGACAAATCATGGGAAATTTGTTTGGCGCAACCCATGCCATTGACCCCACTATAGTCCCTGCCAATAATAAAGCCTTCGTGACCTACCTGATCAGTGATTATTTAATTGCACGCATAGACAGTGATATTCAAACCATAAAAGAAATGCATCAATACATTGAGCGAGTCACCCCCGGGTTATTGATTGCTTCAAAAAATAAAGAAATAGACACCATTGAAATTCAAAAATACAAAGACCGTGCCAGCCACTTAAGCAATACCCTGGCTGTCCAAGAAAAAAATTGTGCTAAATTACGTACCGATGCGCCGTCTCTCTTTACCAGCTCTTTACAAATAATTATGAATGCACCCGGCGGCGATATAGACGGCATTACTCAAGAAGAATTAAGACGCCGGAAAGCAACTGTCACAACCATACGCAACTTGCAGAAAGAAACGACCCAGACCGTCACTGCAATGCAAGAATCTTATAGAGCGCTGGGACATTATCAAGACGCCCTCGAAAAATCAATTACCAGTCGTGGGCCTAAGAAGAGCGAAGCCCAACCGGCCCCTGTTCCTGGAGGGAAGTAACCAGGAGGTCCCTAGGACGTACCCCGGCTACCCAAAGCCCTGCAAAATAGACAAGCACTGCTGAAAATAGGAGGGCAAACAAATGTATCCCACGTGTTTGCCAAGAACTGGTTAACCATACGCTCAAGTCTCCGGCACCCATCCATAGCCAAACCGCCAATACACTATTGGCAAAAAACAAACGAAATGCAAAATAACCCCAACCGGCACGCGGTGTATACAGTTTCTTTTTGCGTAAGAAAAAATACAACAATCCCATGTTGATAATCGATGCTAAAGATGTCGCTAACGCAATTCCTGCATGCGCCAGTGGCCAAATCAGTATCGCATTCAACACCATGTTAGCAATCATCGCAACAATCCCAATGCGTACTGGCATACGCAAATCTTGTTTGGCATAAAATCCCGAGGCTAAAATTTTAATAATCATAAAAGGAGCAATACCGAGCGCAAACATAGTCAAACTTTTTTGTGCCATAACAACGGCATGGGCATCAAACTTCCCATGTTGAAATAACGTACTCAGCAAAGGGCCTGCAATCACAGCTAAAGCCACGCCGGCAGGCAAACCCACTAATAAAACACAACGCAATGCCCAATCAATGGTGAGGGAAAATTCTTCTGGCGATTGGCTCGCATGGTGTCGCGATAAATTTGGCAAAATCACAGTCGAGATAGCGACCCCAAACACACCTAAAGGAAACTCCATTAAACGATCGGAGTAATATAACCATGACACACTGCCCACTGCTAAAAAAGACGCAAATAAAGTGTCTAGTAACAAATTAATTTGTGAAACCGACACCCCAAATAAAGCCGGTATCATGAGTTTTAATACTTTGCGCACACCCGGGTCTTGAAAACACACTGTGGGCGAAGGCAGCAACCGCAAATGGCGTAGAAAAGGCCATTGAAATACCAATTGCACCATCCCCGCAATAAAAACGCCCCAGGCCAACCCAGTGATAGGCACTGACAATTGGGGCGCCAACCAAATTGCAGCACTGATCATGCAAATATTTAAAAACACGGGCGTAAAAGCTGCGACCCAAAAACGGTTATAGGTATTTAAAATAGCACCCGAAAATGCAGTCAATGAAATCAGCATTAAATAAGGAAAAGTAATCCGCAACATTGTGACAGCCAAATCATAACGCGGCCCTGACGTTGCAAACCCCGGAGCAAACACCCTCACAAATACAGGCGCAAAAACAACGCCTATGACAGTCACACCCAACAAAATAGTCCCTAACGTCCCGGCCATGGCACTGATGAAACGCTGCACATCCGCATGGGTTTGTTGTTTTTGGTATTCCGCCAATACTGGTACAAATGCTTGAGAAAAAGACCCCTCTGCAAATAACCGCCGCATAAAATTCGGTATTTTAAACGCCACTGAGAATGCATCAAACGCACCGCCAGCACCAAAAATTTGTGCCGTGACCATATCACGCAAAAATCCAAAAATGCGCGAAATCGTGGTCATGCCAACCACGACAGACGTCGATTTAAATAATTTTTTACTCACGGAGGCTACCTTGACCTGCGAAATGCAACATCCTACCACGTTCTAGAAATTGACAACAGCCACAGAAGCAGGCATATTACCGCCTTTCGTTAGATTGGACCTGTTGGAGGAATACCCTTGGCAAATATTGCATCCGCAAAAAAGCGTGCACGTCAAGCAGAGAAACATAGACAACACAATGCGAGCTCACGCTCCATGGTGCGCACCTACATTAAAAAAGTCTATGCTGCCATTGAAGCAAATGATTTAAAATTAGCAACAGAGAGTTTTCATGCTGCACAACCTATTATTGACCGTATGGCCCGCAAAGGATTGATTCATAAGAACAAAGCACAGCGCCACAAGAGTCGTTTAAGCAGTCATATTAAGAAAATGACAGAAAAAGTCGCCTGATTAATCCTCCCCTCCCTCGTCCCTCCCCT
>Ga0207027_1157_pt1 | contig 10513 bp, 8 predicted proteins | sample Alteio_BWMinCont_43_FD_153280 | JGI IMG/M metagenome (GOLD analysis project Ga0207027, IMG submission 153280) | Enriched cells from forest soil in Barre Woods Harvard Forest LTER site, Petersham, Massachusetts, United States -... | ecosystem: Environmental > Terrestrial > Soil > Temperate forest >... | reverse complement strand
TGACATTTAGAAATTCTTTGCATAGTTCAGGGCCTTCCTTGCCTTTGAGATAATTTCGTCCTAATTTAATGAATCCGTTGTTGAGAATCTGAACGAATTTGAATAATACATTTATAGCATTTCGTAGATCATATTCTGTCATATATGTATTGTAGTTGTTTCTGATTTTGTTATATTCATTGAGAGCCCAGATGGTTATGGGATTAGTTATGACTAGAGTATCTGTGATGGGATTGGTACTATGTTTTTTGATGTATAGATTATAGTATTCTTTGAAAAATATTATAGCATTTTTGTATGGAATTATTATTTCTTTGTTGACGTTGTGAACGCCGGCTTTGGTGAATTTGAGGGGTTCAGCTTTTGTAGCGGGAGATGATAATAGATATAGACGTAGACAGTCTGAACCATATTCTTGTACGATTTCCATTGGATCAGGATAATTTTTTAGACGTTTAGACATTTTCTTACCATCTTCAGCTAGGATTAGGCCGTTGACGATCACGTTTTTAAATGGTATCATGTCGAATAGACTTACTGATAATACAAATAATGTGTAAAACCAGCCTCTAGTTTGATCTAGACCTTCCGCAATGAAATCAGCCGGAAGAATTTGATGAATTATGTTTTTAACTTTGATTACAGGCTTGCTATCTATGAATTCAATACCTTTGTCAGATTTTCGTAATAATTCTACGATACCTTCGCGGTTGAGAGATCCATAAGGCATCGAACCAGACTCAAGCCAACAATCAAAAATTTCTGAAATTCTTCTAAATTCTTTACCGTTTTTAACAATCACAAGATCATCCACGAAATGTCTATGTAGATCGGTGATAGAGCCGGTTTCTAGGCCAAGTAGTTCTTCTAATTCGTATGATGATCCAACGCAGATTATGTCGCCATCGTCGGCTTTCCAAATCGGAATTGGTGTTCCCCAAAATCTAGAACGGCTAATACCCCAGTCGCGTGCCCCTTGTAGCCAATTTCCAAATCGATTAGAGCCAACAAATCCAGGAATCCAGTTGATGGTTTTATTTAATTCAACCATTCGATCGCGCATATCTTCTACTTTGACAAACCAGCTTGACACAGATCTATAAATTAGCGGCGTATCTGATCTCCAGCAAAATGGATATTTATGAGTAATCTGTCTCTTATCAAAGTACATTGATTTTTCTTTGAGCATTATGACTACCTTGGTATTGAGATCTAATATAGTCTTGTCTTTGTAATTTTTGTAGAACATACCTTCTAATTCGGGAATATCAGACGTCACAAATCCATTCGCATTCAGAGGTTGAAATATTTTATTTTCTTTAGTGATGATACCGTTAAGTAGACATACGCGATAATCATCTTCTCCATAGGCCGGTGCAATGTGAACGATCCCAGTACCATCTAATTCAGTAACATAAAGATCTGACACTATTTTGTATTCCGGATTATAAGTGTTATAAGTGAACGCCGGGATATATTTTAGACCGCTGAGTTCAGAACCATTAAATTCATGTAATATTATAATATCTTCCTTGAATACTTTTTCGATTAAGTTTGTAGCTAGGATGTAGTTGATGGATTTATGTTCGATGATACAGTATTTTATTTCGGGGTTAACACATAGAGCATAGTTTGATGGAAGAGTCCAAGGCGTTGTAGTCCAAACCATGATTTTACAGGTTAAGTCCATGAATGGTGCTACAAGAGACAACATAATATATAGAGAATCGTCTTGAATGTCTTGATGATTTTGTTGAGTTTCAAAGTTGGACAGAGGTGTACCACATGATGTTGAATATGGCATGATCTTAATACCTTCGTAAACACGGCCCTTATCATATAAATTTTTAAAAACCCACCATACGGAATTCATGAATTGAATAGTCATTGTCTTATAATCATTTTTAAAGTCAATCCATCTAGCTAACTTACCCATTATTTGTTCCCATTCTTTAGAATAGCGCATTACGATGTCTCTACATTTTTCGTTATAATTTGCAATTCCGTATGATAAAACTTGATCTGTAGTCTTGATACCTAAATCTTTTTCTATTTCGAATTCAATTGGGAGCCCATGAGCGTCAAAACCATTTATACGCGGCACGTTATGACCTAAATTATGTTGATATCTAAGCACAGAATCTTTAATAAGTCCGGCTAGGATATGTCCATAATGAGGCAACCCAGTCGCAAATGGAGGCCCATCGTAAAATACGAATGTCTTCATATCTGCATTTTGTTGAATTGATTTTATAAACACATCATTAGTTTCCCAAAGCGCGTGAATATCATCATAACTGAATTTGGCATCCATTGTTTGTTTGTTATAACCTATAATATTATAAGCATCAATAATATATAAATTTCAATTTTTTCGATAACATACAATACATAAATTATGATGGATAACACTTCATTACTTTACAATATATAACACAACTTACGATAATTCCTCAAGCACGCATTCAATTGTGTATTTCATTTGTTCAACTGCCTTCACGATCCCTAAAATATATTTTCTAAATTCTGAACAAGATTCAAGCCTAACAATATTATTGAGAATCTCGGTTTCATTACAAGTCAACCTTACGACAGAAATCATACGCCAAAATAGCAAAACAAATCTTTCCATTTCCTTATAATCACTAGCATCAGTAATCATAATATGTGATAAATATTCATCGTCCTCACAATTCAATCTATCTATAACCATCTCACGAAAAACAACACATTGAGAATAAATCTCATGAACAATAGAATCGCTATCAATATATGCACGGGATTCCGTAAATTTATCATAAAACTTATCAATCAATGATCCAAGTTCTTCTGAAACTACTGATCTATTCGTAAATCTAGGTAATTCTCCAATATCATATAGATCATTGGCCACTTCGCACATAGTTAAGTCAAATGCACAGTGAGTCGCAAGTCGATACAAGTAAGAATGAGAATGATAATAATTAGGACTAGACATTTTTTTTGACTGTTCAACAGATGAATTTAAAATACCCAACATAGACGTAATTTGTAAATTACATACTTCAAGCATCGCTTTGTATTCACTAAAAATCACGCTGCATGTATCTGAATCACATACACTGTCATAAGTGATAGATTTTATACAACTACCAACGTGTTGGCATAAATATGTAATACTTGAATATAAACCGTCGCGTCGTCTTGTTGTTCCCATATTTGTAGCAAATTCATATGCAAATATTTTGATATCGCGTATCATGTCTATAACTTCATATTTATAACTATATGGTGCTTGTATCATCGGATACAACAGTTCAACGTCATCACACATAATAATAATATTGTGAATATAACCATCTATCTGGATTTCACTCAGACTGCCCTTTCTAAACTTTCTGCCCAAGATATAAATATTGTTCACAATGTCACTAAATTTACGTCGATAATACACAACACCCAAATCTTCGTCACTACACACTATAGTATCATTATCAAGTTCATCACTAGAACCCGTCGCCACGCATGGCTTACTATCATCAATCGAACACATTTTACAACGATAACTATCAATTTTCAATAGGTATCTTCTTATTTCACAAAGGAACGCATATAGGATTTCAGATAATAATATATTTCAATTTTTTTGATAACAATCATTATATAAAAATAAAGCATTCAACGCGGCTTAAAACAATAGCGCCAATATATTCGTTATAATGTATTTCATTTGTAATACTGACAGCTTGATTTTCATTATACATATATGGAATGTTACATCAGTTTCAATTCCAATAAGATCAACAAGATTGATACACTCACTATCAGTTAAATCTGCTTCAGATGCAAGACGCCAAAATAATAAAACAAAACGCTGCATATCTTTATGATCTTCTAAATCATGAGCAATCAAATGTGAAAAATAGTCATCACCATTACGTTTAAATCTATCCAATATCGCTTCACGCAACGTAACACATCGAGAATAGATATCATGAATAACAGAATCATTATCAATATATTTACGTACTTTCACAAAATCATCATATAATTCACGTACTTTCACAAAATCATCATATAATTCACTAATTTTCAACACCACGTCATCAGACAAATCATCTATATCTGATAATTCTATCAATTTGCTGGCATCATATAATTTATTAGCTATAGTACTTGTAACAAAATCAAACGAAGACTGTACATACATAAGTTCTGTAGCGTTAACATCAGAATCATGTAATTTCATATAGGAATCAGAAAGTATATTCAAACCGTTCAATACATTTGTCATATCTATACGCTGTAGTACAAGTCCTATCTTATATTCACTTACGTTTGTGATACGTACTTCAGCATTATTAGTAGAATTTTTAAATTCGTTTGCATCAACTATATCTCTACCAATACAATTATGGAATCCGTTTATAATATAATCACACAGATCATTCACACTAGAATATAAGCCAAAACGTTGTCTATCTGTTAGTTCACTTTTTACAAGATCTGACGCAAATATACGAATGTCATTCAACATGTCTACAACTTGATAATCGAAGGGCATAGCCCTCTCACTACGTGAGGCAAACAAAGTTTGCGTGATGTGTAACATCACAAGCCGACGGCTTTCGAATTTCAGATAATAATATATTTCAATTTTTTTCATAGCTATATAAAATTATATTATTTGCATCAGTATTTCATTACATACATCGAAGGGCTATGCCCTCTCACTACGTGAGGCAAACAAAGTTTGCGTGATGTTACACATCACAAGCTGAAGGCTTTCGAATTTCAGATAATAATATATTTCAATTTTTTTCATAGCTATATAAAATTATATTATTTGCATCAGTATTTCATTACATACATCGAAGGGCTATGCCCTCTCACTACGTGAGGCAAACAAAGTTTGCGTGATGTTACACATCACAAGCCGAAGGCTTTCGAATAGTCCATCATATGTTTCATCTAGCTTAACGATATCCAAGTCTCCATGTTTATATTTTGATCCAAGTTCGTATTTTAGTTGATCCGCAAATGATATAGTGTGAATCGTATAACCAAGATCATATAATTTCTTTCCAAATATCTTTTCACCAATGTAATTCTTTCCAACACCAATTTTGCCACTGAATCCAATGATTTTCATTTTATAATATGTATTATATATGAACTTATAACAATATTTTCTATTCAATTTTTAATTATTTCGTTGTTGGTTCCATCTAGTATCTTGCATCCATATGGAATTTTCTTTAATTTTTTTAGAAATCTATTTGGGTTATGATGAGTTATTTTCAGTATTTTGAGTGATGGCGGTAGATTAGTTATGTCTGTTTGTATTGAGTATAGTGTTAATTTTTCGATCGAAAGTGGCAAGTTATCTATTGACGCTGTAAAACAACACCCAAAAATGATAGTGTGAATACTTGATGGTAAACGTACTTTGTCTAATGATTGATTAAATGTTTTTCCAAAAGTTATAACTGATAGATTTTCTGGTAGCCGTACGTTGTCCAATGATTGATTAAACCAACATCCAAAAGTTATAACAGATAGATTTTCTGGAAATTTTACTTTGTCAATTGATTTGTCGAACCAATATCCAAAAATTAATGTTGTTAGATTTTTTGGGAAAATTACGTCGTCAAGCAATTGATTAAAATTGAATCCCAATGTAATATTTTCAAGATAGTCTGGGAAAGTAATTTTAATCGGCCATTCACAATGACCATATCCAAAAATAAGTGTTCGTAGACTATGTATTGTATGTAACGATTGATTAAATTTATGTCCAATTGTCATAGTATGCAAACTCTCTGGAAAGGAGACGTTATCAAGTGATTGGTTAAAATTATTGTCAAAATAAATAATTTGTAGTCTTGAAGGAAATGTTATGTTGTCTAACGGTTGATTAAATCTGGTTCCAAATTTCAGAGTTAGTATGGTATCTGGAAATATAAAGTTATCAAGTAATTCGTTATAATCATCGTCGAACTGTAATTCTGTGTTGTCTTCATTATAGTAATATAACATGATTGTTTATGATCATATATTAAGTATTCATTATTCAATTTTTATTTCATTATCGTAATAGTCAACTATCTTGCATCCGTATGGAATTTTTATTAATCTTTTGATAGATGTTTTTATATCATCATTTATTTTTATTTGTTTTACTGAGGATGGTAAGTTGGTTATATTTTGATGTATTGTACGAAATTCTAGTTTTTCGAGTTGGTTAGGTAAGTTGTTAACTGGATAACCAAAATAGAATCCAAATGTGATAGATTTTAGATTCATTGGAAACTTTATTTTATCAAGTGGTTTATTAAAATTGTGTCCGAATGTGATGGTATGTATGGTGGATGGTAGATGTATGTTGTCTAAGGATTGATTAAATTCGTTTCCAAAATTTATTGTTTGTAAAGTCTCAGGTAGCTTTATGTTCTCCATTGGTTGATTAAAATCGTTGATAAAAGATATGTTATGTAAGTTTAGTTTATCTAACGGTTGATTAAAATCTTGTCCAAGAGTTATATTACGTAGACTTATTGGAAATTTTACTGTGAACGGTTGATTGAATCGATGTCCAAAAACAATAGTTTGTAAGTTTGTCATGTTTGCTAGTTTGTCAACTGATTTATTAAATTTCTTTCCAAATGTGATGTCAAGCAAAGACATAGGAAAATTTACTTTATCTAGCGGCTGATTAAAACAATATCCAAAAGATATGACTTGTAGGTTTATAGGGAAAGTAACTTTGTTAATCGATTGATTGAAACTACGGCCCAAGTTAATTGTATGCATACTTAGTGGAAATGTTACTTTATGAATTTTTTTGTTGAAAGTACCGATGATGTCAAGGATCTGAAGATTCTCTGGAAATTTGGCATTATTGAGTGAGCACTTGAAACTCATACCAATATGAATATTCTTAACACTTTTTGGAAATGTGATTCTATCTAATGATTTATTGAAAGTGTTACCAAAAAATATTGTTTTTACGCTTTCTGGCAACTTCGTCCTATATAACGATTCTCCAATTCCATGTTCAAAAGTAATGTACTGTAGATTCTTGAGTGATGCTATTTTATTAAGTGACTGACAAAACCATTTTCCGAAAGTGATATTAAGCAAATTTGACGGGAACATAATTTTATCTAATGGCTGATTAAAGTTGCATCCGAACGTAATAGTCTGAATATTGTCTGGTAGACTTACGAAATCAAGAGATTGATTAAAAGATACTCCAAAAACAATAGTTCGAAGATTATCCGGTAGACTTACTTTATCTAATGGTTGATTGAAAGCTGTTCCAAAAGTAATAGTCTTGAGATTATCTGGCAAATGTACATCATCCAATGATTGATTAAACAAGCATCCAAAAGTAAGTGTATGAATATTATTTGGTAACTTTGTATAACTCAGAGATTGATTGAATGCATATCCAAACGTAATTTCACATAAACTATCTGGAAATTTCAAAGCATCAAGAGACTGATCAAAGGCCCAACCAAAAATTATAACTTGCAAATTTTCAGAAAATTCTACTTCACCAATTGGATCATTACGATAACTATCGAACGTCAACACAGTCTTATCGCTATTATAATTCATTCTTGTCTATAACCATTATATATAACACAATCAATAATCAATTTTTTCAGTATAATGTTTATTTCCAAAGATAATTATATCCAACAAATTAATAATGAACCATGATGAGTATAAGAATTACATAGAACGATTATGTACTCTATCAAATAATTACTATATCTACGACGAAGACTACATCAAACAAAAATATAATATCAACTCATATGAAAAATTCCGTAAACATTTCAAAAAAAATCATAACGATAAACTAATCTTCAACTCTGAAAAATCTGAGAAATTATTTATAAAATTCATGAACATCGATTCCGAATATGTATCACTCAAACACGGAAACACACAAGCCCAAGTAATACTAGATTTTTTCATAATGCGTAATACATGTTATTTAAACGCTTGTGAAGAACAATATGATCTAAATAAAGAATTCGTTGTCAATAATACAAACATCATATATCATATCGAAAAGTGTAAGTGCAAAATAAAAGTAAGATCAGTTGTAAATCTATCAATAGAAACTCTGATATATATTCTTCTAGAAAGTACTAAGCCCAGTTACAATAATAATTATGAATCTACAAATTCTGATACAGGGACAGGGCCAATCATAAAATTACATAATACTGAATCTAATAAGAAAATTGTTAACTATGTCAATGCAATAAGTCATGCTAAGAAATCTCTTGGATTGAAGAATAATTATTCGAAATATCAATTGACTGACACCGAACCGAACAACGTAACACATGATCAACAAAACGAAATTATAATCAAAGTCCCAGAATTACAGTTACCAACTGACTATCAAGTTACGGAATTATCATCTCCTATCGCAACACATTCTAAATCTGAGGCCTTTGATTCCGACGAAATAAATCTTAGTGATGATGATGTTGTAGATGATGTTGTAGATGATGACAATGAAGATGATGATGTAGATGATGACAATGAAGATGATGATGGTGGAGATCATAAACCAAATATTTTCGAAAAATCTACTAAAACAAATCTTGATGAACTATCTAAATCATCAGACAAACTTGCATCATATAATGAAATCATGGAGAATAGTCCAAAACCCAAACCAAAATCAAATTCAAATTCAAATTCAAATTCAAATTCAAAACTCAAATCAAACAAATTGATCAATGAATTACTCGAATCACTTAATCATATAAACGACAACTTCAACTATATAACATCTGACGAAATTCTTCAAGACAAATACAAAAAACTTGAGATTATAACTATGATGGTACAGCTAAAATATAAAATCAACAACAACATCAAACAAATCGAACTATCCAAAGATATCGAACAAATTCTCAAATATAAAATTATGGACGAATATGACATCATCTATAACTACGTTGTAAAATCAAATAAAATAGGTAATACCGGTGAAATGAAAGAATATAGCAAAGCCAAGAAAACTTTAGAACACATTATAGAATGTGTCAAGAAAATCTGATATCAAAATATTTTATTATATAATTACATATACATATAATGACAACTCTAAGCAGGAGATCGACACGTTGTAGTAGTAGACGTAGCATTAAGCATAGCATTAGAGGAGGCGCCGGATCAAGAGGACGGCCAGTAGGATCTAAAAATTCTACAACTAAAAATTCTACAACTAAAAATTCTACAACTAAAAAACCGGCATCCAAAAAAGAATCCAAGTCCAAGAAAACATCAAAACCCAAAGCAGCACCAAAACCTAAACGTGTTCCCAAACTCAAACCATATTGTGGCATAGCAAATCCAATTCCCAAGGGCTTTCGAATAGGTTCAATGAAAGAATGTCTTGATGCAAAGAAAGTATCCTACTACGGCGTTAAAAAAATAGATAGCCGCTTAATTGATTCAATAAACAAAAAACTAGAGACGCGCATAGATCTCCAAGTCAAAGTTTCTGGCCTAGTTGGCAAACTCTCAAACCTCAAGCGTAAAATCGAAAGTAGCAAGGACACGGCCGAACGCAAAACAATGATAACAGAATTCGAAACAACACGCAAGTCCGTTCTAGAACTCAACGAACGAATTCAAAAACTGAAAGCCGCAGAAATTAAATAACAAGAATAATAAAATCTTTAGTATAAAATAAAATATTATATATAATTATAATATATCATATGGACATTGGCAATTTATCAATAACGGACTTGGAGAATCTAGTTGAGCTATCGAATTCTCTAAAACACATGAAAATTCCAGGTTATCCTGTATTCAAGTCTCTAAACAAAACTGAAATAGTATTTGAAAACGAGAATGGTACCAATAAGAAAATAATTTCATTATGTGATCTCAAAGAAATGCGCGACAAGGTTCATGATGATCAACGTAATAAATCTGATGACGATCTACGAAATCAATCTTCTGATAGGCCTACATTGGATGGTAGTATATTCGAGTCAGTACGATCTTCATCTTCTGTAGCACCTTCTTTAAACACTGATTCATCAGTTCCCGACCTCAAGATACCAATTTCTGACACTGACGATAATAAACCTAACTTACAAAGTGGCGGTTCACGAATATATTCAGATACAAGTGTTCTAAGTTATAATGTCAGAGGAGGCGGTTCAAGGAATTATTCAGATACGAGTGTATTAAATAGTTTAACATACGTCGCGCAAGCAGGAGGCGCATTCTCTGAAACATCTGATATGCCTAACAATGTTGTGACACCAAGCAAATCAAATCTTCAACTCATCAGACAACAAATTCGAGAATTAGATGTAATGTCCGATGTTGCCGGTAACGTATTTCATAAAGGCGGCGGAACTACATCTAATAATAGATTATCTTATTTCAGAACACAAATGGGAATCAATTCTAGCTCATCCGATATTTGTGAATAATTTTATGTTGTTAAGGCTCAAGTAACTAAATTTAATAATATGTTACG
>Ga0207027_1128_pt2 | contig 10694 bp, 11 predicted proteins | sample Alteio_BWMinCont_43_FD_153280 | JGI IMG/M metagenome (GOLD analysis project Ga0207027, IMG submission 153280) | Enriched cells from forest soil in Barre Woods Harvard Forest LTER site, Petersham, Massachusetts, United States -... | ecosystem: Environmental > Terrestrial > Soil > Temperate forest >... | reverse complement strand
ATAGTAAATGACTTACATGTACGTCTGGCAATTGGCAGAAGTTTTATAGATTGCTCACCGGTAAAGGGAACTTACAAAGGTACAGCTAAACAATTATTGGAAGTAGGTGTCTCTGTTTCTTATGAAGATGGAATAGCGCCGATGAAGCTGAATACAAATTTAAAAGCTCAGCCACAGCCAATGTCTGCTAACAGTAACAATATGAACAATTCTTACCGTCGACATGTTGAAATGCAGCAACAACAGCAACAGCAATAAATTCTTATTCTGTTTCTTCTTCTGAAAAAGTTTCGGGCAAATGTTTACTCTCGTAACCACAATTACCACATTGATACACATAGTCGGGTGGCATTGAATAATTCGAAAGTAATTTGGTTAGGATCATTGTAATAAAATTCGTTATTCCGGGTTTAGCAACATAAGAAAACTCATGAGCTCCGCATTGAGGACAGGCTGTAGCCTTCATATACTCATCATCAAATTGTTCTAAAAGCTTTCTTGCTTCAGCTTCATCTTTTATTTTTACGACCAGTTTTATTCCACCAATTGCGCTCGTTAATAAAGGATCAATAGTGATGGTATACTCATCTTTTAAATAACATTCTACTCCGTAAGCTTGCAGTTTCGTCAGCGTTAAATTCGCTGAAAAATAATCATTGAAGGCTCGTATTACAACTAGTTCCATTTTAAACATTTTAATTAAAAAAGTCTTCCCAGAATTGAGAAGACTTACATTATATAGTTCAGTTGGTTAGTACGTTTTAATTATTCAACATCAACGGCATCACTAACATCAATAACTCTTCGTTAGGTTCTGTTTCTGTTGGTTTAATGATCCCTGCTTTTGTTGACGTGCTTAGTTCCATCACAACATCATCTGTTTCTCCGGCATTCAGCATTTCAATTAAGAACTTGGCATTGAAGGCGATTTGCAGATCTTCGCCATCATATTGACAAGCCATACGCTCATTACCTTCAAAACTAAAATCAACATCTTGCGCAGCTAATTGTAATTCACTACCACTGATGCTTAATGCAACCTGGTTAGTACTCTTATTACTAAAAATACTTACACGACGTAAAGCGCTCTGAAAATCACCTTTGCTAACTGTCATTTTATATGGATTATCCAAAGGAATAACCACTTTGTAATCCGGGAAACGTGCATCTATCAAGCGACAAACCAGTTCTGTACCGCCATGAACTACAAATAAATGATTGCTATTATAAGAGATCTTTAATTCATCATCATTATCAGGCAAAGCACTCTTTAATAAATTCAATGGTTTTTTAGGAACGATGAATGTATCTGTTTTAGGACAGCTAACATCTGTTCTTCTGTAACGAACCAATCTGTGTGCATCTGTTGCTACGCAAGTGATTCCTTTTTTATCCAATTCAAAAAATACCCCTGTCATTGCCGGACGCAAATCATCGTTACTTACAGCAAATAAAGTTTTGTTGATTGCGGTTACCAATGCAGATGAGCTCATTGTAAAAGCATTAGAATCATCGGCTACAGGCTCTTTAGGAAAATTATCAGGATTTTCTCCCATCACTTTATACTTACCGTTATCGCTCGCAATTTCAACAGCAAAGTTTTTATCGATTGTAAAAGTTAGTGGTTGCTCAGCTATATTTTTTTAATGAATCCATTAAAATTTTTGCAGGTATACAAACACGACCACTTTCTTTCGCTTCAATATCAAGATGAACCTTCATCACCGTTTCCAGATCTGTGGCAACAACAGTTAGTTTATTCTTTTCAATTTCAAATAGAAAATCTTCCAGTATTGGTAAAACAGTATTGGTATTAATAACACCGCTAATTTGTTGGAGTTGCTTAAGTAATGCAGCAGACGAAACAATAAACTTCATAATATGTATTTGTTAAAAACCAAAGATAAAATATTGAAGCTAATGAAGGCATGTTAATGCTATTAATTTGCCATAGCTTATCAACAAGTATTTAACAACGTTGTTAATAGGGCAGTCTATCGTTTTGTTTGTATCAAAGTAAACTGTATAATCTGCTATTTTTGCCGAAATCATGTACAAACAACAACTTACTAAAGAACAGGCACTGCCAAAAGTCAGGCAATATTGCACTTACCAGGAGCGGAGCCATAGTGAGGTTAAAGAAAAACTATACAGTTTTGGATTGTATAAAAAAGACGTAGAGCAATTGATCAGTAATTTAATAGAAGAGAATTATTTGAATGAAGAACGTTTTGCCATTGTTTTTGCCGGTGGCAGATTCAGGATAAAACATTGGGGTAAAGTAAAAATTAAATACGAATTAAAACAAAAACAGGTTAGCGAATACTGTATCAAAAAAGCTTTACAAGAAATCAACTCTGCTGATTATTTAAAAACATTGTACAAATTGGCAGAAGGAAAATTAAAATTACTCAGGGCTGAAAAAAACATCTTCACTAAAAAGAAAAAGCTACAGGATTATTTATTACAAAAAGGATTTGAAGGACAGTTGATACAAACGGTTATAAAAGATATTATTTAATTGCAGGATTTCTCCACACGATAACTCTCCACACAATTTCTGCACTTAGCAAAGTAATAACTGCAAAAATCGCAGGTTTTAAAGATGCGCCTGATGTTGAAAATGCTGCTGCTAATGCAACACAATAAACACATAAAGGAAGTAGCGCCATCAGGCAAAGTCCCACAACATTTAAAGGAATTTTAAAAGGTCTATGTTCGTCAGGAGCTTTGATACGCAATATAATTAGCGAAATAAATTCCAGCGATAATGCCGCACCATAAAGCGTTACATCAATAATTAACAGATCGGTGAAGGACCACAATATCATTACGCTCACAACTGCTGCACAAATAATAATAGATACATAAGGCGTATTAAATTTCGGATGAAGCGCACTTAATTTTGGCGACAATAATTTATCATCGGCCATTACTTTTGGAACGCGAGATACTGAAAGTAAAATAGCAGAGAACAAACCAAGTGTACTCGCCATTCCGCCAATCGATAATAATACTCCCAGCCAATGACCGCCTAATAATGCACCTAATGCAGGAAACCCCTGATTCATCAAATCATTAAAATCGATTCCCGAATTTTGTGCGATGATGGTAGTAACAAAATATATAGTAAATACAATCGCAAACGCGATCGCTACTGAAACGAGGTAAGATCTGATTGGTTTATCAACTTCTTCGGCATACGTAGTTGTGTTGTCCCAACCCATAAAATTCCACATTACCGTATATAACCCCATTCCTATCGAAGTAAAACCAATTCCTTTCAAAGAAAAATTTCCTAAAGAAATTGAACCGGAATGATGCGCAAAACCGATCACAAAAAAAATGATAAAAGGAATCAATACAACTGCCGTAAGTACCATTAATATTCTCCCAACAGGAACAATTCCTATAATATTAAATGCTGCACTTATCCAAATAATAGCCAAGCATATAGGCACTTTATATGCCACAATTTGTGGAAATAAAAATGAGGCATACACCACAAATAATACAGGGTAAATTGCGAGATCTACAAATGTATATAGCCATGTCCACCATCCTTCATATAAAGCCCAGCGCTTGCCCATAGCACGTTTTACCCATTGGTAATAACCTCCATTAACAGGCATCATGCTGTTTAACTCAAGCACTGTAAAAATGGTTGGCATGTCCCATAATAAAGGAACCAATATCAATAATAACAATGCGCCGCCTTTGCCTACATAAAAAAGCAATGGCTCCAAACCATACGGGCCACCGGAAACCGTTAAAAAAATAATGGCTGCTAATTGCAAAGGGCGAAGCCTTTTAACCACTGGTATTGTGCGCATACTGCGAAGAAAATAATTATTTAGCGAATCTGAATGATTTATTTTCAATTGATAGATGGCAAACAAGTTTGCCTATTTGTGGAAAATCAATTCGTAAATTTGTATAAGAACGAAACGATATGTCTGGCCTCACCATTACTACCATACAAACCAATTTACATTGGGAAGATAAAACAGCAAACTTACAAATGCTGAAAGAGAAGATCAATGCTATTGACGAAAAAATGGAGGTTGTAATATTGCCTGAAATGTTTAGCACAGGCTTTAGTATGCAACCTCAATTATTGGCAGAAACAATGGACGGCGAAACGGTAACATGGATGAAAGAAATTGCAAGCAACAATAAAATCATTTTAACCGGCAGTGTCATTATAAAGGAAGATGATAAATACTTTAATCGCTTAATTTGGATGTTACCCAATGGACAATCTGGTTATTATGATAAGCGCCATCTTTTTGCATTTGGAAAAGAAGATCAACACTACACAGCAGGAAATAAAAGATTAATAGCCTCTGTAAAAGGCTGGAAAATTAATTTACAGATTTGTTATGATCTGCGCTTCCCGGTTTGGTCTCGCCAACAATCAACGGATGCAGAGCCTGAATTTGATGTATTGATTTATGTTGCCAACTGGCCGGAAAAAAGAAATCATGCCTGGAAAACTTTATTGTATGCAAGAGCAATAGAAAACCAGTGTTATGTTATCGGCGTTAACAGGGTTGGTGAAGATGGAAATAATATTTATCACAGCGGCGATAGTTTAGTGATCGATCCATTGGGAGAAGTATTATATCACATGAAAGATCTTGAAGATATTTTCACCATTACCTTAGAAAAAGAAAAATTAGAGAAAGTACGAACACATTTTCCGTTCTGGAAGGATGCAGATAAATTCGGCTTATTATAAACTATTTTGCGATAGATTGCCTGATGAGCTCCTTTGTATAAACCATTTTTCTATCGATTCCTTTTCTTACATTTTCAAGTGTTGGCGTAACAATAATATCCGGCGCAACGCCATGTCCATCCTTAACTACATGATTATATTGAACCATTCTAAATAACGGCAATCTTACACGCAGTCTAGTATTGGGCAAAGTTATCTCCGGGATCATAATACCGTTATTTCCATACCAGCCGCCGCCGGTTTCTTCTCCTACTAATTTTACATTGGACTGACCCTTTACAGCATTACAAAATAGTGTTGAGGCAGAAAAAGTAGTTCCGCTTATCAGCACATATAAATTGCCATTAAAATGACTCCTCTTTTTCGGGTAATAAAAATGCCGATCATAAAACCCGTAATGATATCTTCCATCGGCATGTTTTCTGGTCAGAAATAATAACCCCAAATTATTTATCCAACCGTGCCTTATATATTTTCCGTAAGGTTTTAATGATCGAGCAATAGCATAAGTACTATCCGCAACTTTAAAAGAAGTATTACGCAAATATTTAGTTAATAAAACATACATATCGATATCGCCACCACCATTGATCCTCAGATCAAGTATTATGTTCTTGACAGCATCTTTTTTAATTTCTCTAAATGAACCCCTGATAAATTTACCCAAATGCCTTCCTCCCCCTTTACTAAAAGTATTCAACGTAATAACAGCAGTATTGATAGAACTATCAATAGTCATTGATCTGAAACTATTGATATATTGTTTTCTTAATTCTCTTCTTGGTATTTTTTTTGATGCCCTTTTTGATGCTTCCCACTGTTTTTTATTTTGTATACTATCCGGTAATAGATCGTATAATGGCAACAGCGTTGTTTCTTCTATTCCGGCAGTATCAATATACCCTACTCTGTAATTTTTATAAATGCCATATATATTGCGATGGTAATATGGAAAATTAACACTCAAACGAATATAGTTAACGTTTTCAGCATACCCATCCACAGGTAAATAACCAAACATCTGGTTTATTATTTCTCTATTGCGAATACCATTTATGGATGTGATGAGTGTCCCGTTTTTTATAACAGAATCATTTGTGTTAAGATTTTTTATCACCGCCATTGTATCATCCCATATTTTCATATACAAGGGAAAAGACGGGATCATTTTTTTTGTAATGAATTGATTCCAATCTTTACTCATAATAAAACTGGTATGTCCGCAATGAATTTTATTAGTAAGAGGAGCCAGCACCTGCCAGCCGAATTGTTGCTCTGTCATAGAGTCCTCAATATTTTGATAGTAGGTATCAAAATAATAATTCATGCTGTCTTTTGATGTATACCAATAAAGTGATGGATGTTTTTTTTCAAGGATACTTCTCAGTAAAGTATAATCTTGTTGTAATTGTTGCCGTGTATATCTTTTATCCGGATCATAACTTCTATTAATAGTATTGCAGGAAGAAAAGAAAACTGCAATAACAATAAAAGAAAAAAAGATTCTGGCCATAACTAAAATTAAAAACTAATTGTTGTACGCCAATAAATATTATCCTAAATGGTTCCAGCCTTGCGCAACTAATTTATGCTTATTTCCTCCACGTGTTAGAAGATGCACGCCCTCAGCAGCTTCTGTCATATAACCAATAATGCTGATCTGGTCATTCTTTACAATTTTTTCATAATCGCTTTGCGGAACCGTAAATAATAATTCGTAATCCTCTCCGCCGCTTAAAGCGCAGGCCGTAGGGTCCAACTCTAATTTATAAGCAAACTGCCTTGCATCTTCATAGATAGGAATTTTATCTTCATATAATACGCATCCCACCTCGCTTTGTTTACAGATGTGTAAAATTTCGCTGCTCAACCCATCGCTAATGTCCATCATTGCTGATGGCTGAATTTCTTTCTCAGCAAAAAATTCAATAATATCTTTTCTTGCTTCTGGTTTCAATAAACGACCAACGATATAAGATTGATCCTCCAGGTCAGGCTGTGCTCCAGTTTCTGCAAATATTTTTTTCTCTCTTTCTAAAATTGTTAGTCCCAAAAATGCGCCACCCAAAAATCCACTTACACAAAGCAGGTCACCTTTTTTTGCCGTACTTCTTTTCACAAATTTATCTTGTGCTACTTCTCCAATTGCTGTTACAGAAATCACAAATCCTTTTTGAGAAGAAGTGGTATCGCCGCCAATCAGATCGACATTGTATTTTTCGCAAGCTGCATAAATCCCTTCATAAAATTCATCCATTGCTTCTAAACTAAAGCGATTGCTGAATGCAATACTAACCGTTATCTGTGTTGGTATCGCATTCATTGCATAAATATCACTCAGGTTTACTATTACGCATTTATATCCTAAATGTTTAAGAGGTGTGTACATCAAATCGAAGTGGATTCCTTCGATCAGCATATCTGTAGTAATAACCGTTTGTTTGCCAAAATGATCTATTACTGCAGCATCATCACCCACACTTAAAATTGTTGACGCATTTCTTGTTTCGTTGTTTTGAGTGAGATGATCTATTAATCCGAATTCTCCCAAAGATGCTATTTCTGTTCTTTCAGTACTCATATGGTTGTATAATTCTCTATTGGTATTTAATTATTGGTCAGACGGAGACCGTCAGACCAATTTCGAATATGTCTGACGGTCTCCGTCTGACATACCCTGTTTTAAAATAATATTATAATTGTATTCTATTATTTATTACATCCAACAATTGATGATGGAGCTTCCCATTACTTGCTACTATATGCGGCTGATAAGGAGAATAATAATTACCTGCAAAATCTGTTACCATGCCACCTGCTGCTTCTACAATTAAAAATCCGGCTGCGCTATCCCATGCATTTAAGCTATGTTCGTAAAATGCATCAAATCTTCCGGCTGCTACCCAACAAAGATCTAAAGCTGCGCTACCTAATCTTCTTACAGGAATTCCTTTTCTTATTAATCTTTCGAAAACCTGTAACGGACCATTCGGCATATCTAAATACGTATATGGAAACCCTGTAACCAGGCAACTTTTTGCAACTTCGGTATTACTACTCACTGAAATTTTTTTATCATTTAATGTAGCACCATAACCTTTCTCCGCAAAGAAAAATTCGCCCATTATCGGGTTATAGACAGCCCCCATTATCATTTTTCCTTTATGTTCCAATCCAATACTGATGCAACAAATAGGAATACCATTGGCAAAATTAACCGTGCCGTCAATTGGGTCGATTATCCATTTATATTCACTATCCATTTCCACCTCTCCAGCTTCTTCGCTTAAAATGAAATGATCGGGGTAAGTGGTTTTGATCGTTTCAATAATTACTTTTTCTGATGCATAATCTGCCTCGGTAACCAAATTATTGAAGCCTTCTTTATTAGAAATCTTAAAATTTCCATTAAAAAAACGTTGTAATTCTTTTGCACCCGCTTCTGTCGCCTTAATGAGCGTTGATTTTAACATGTTGCAAAGATAAGAAACCTCACCTTTAGGAGTTAATTTCGTAACATAAACCTTGAGTCATTGCAATTATCAATTATCATAGTCAATTATAACGTTCAATATTTTTTAGAACAATGTCTTTATTCTGTAACAAAGGCATGTGCAAATGTTGACGCGGAAATATTTGTTGTTGATAATAACTCTACTGATGATAGCAAAAACTTTTTCTCTGATAAATTTTCATCGGTAAGATTTATATGGAACACAGAAAATATAGGTTTTGCAAAAGCAAATAATCAGATCCTTCAATTGTGTAGTGGGAAATATATATTATTTCTAAACCCCGATACGATCGTACCCGAAGATTGTTTTAGCAAGTGCATCAGCTTTCTTGAATCAAACACACAAATTGGCGGACTTGGAATTAAAATGATCGACGGCACAGGTAAGTTCTTAAAAGAAAGCAAACGAGGTTTTCCCACACCGTTCTCTTCTTTCTATAAATTATGCGGCTTGGCAAGAGTATTCCCAAGATCTCCGATTTTTGCTGGGTACAATCTGGGCCATCTGAGCGACAATAAAAATCATGAAGTTGATGTATTAGCCGGCGCATTTATGATCGTACCGAAAAAAGTATTAGATGCAGTCGGTTCTTTTGATGAAATTTTTTTCATGTATGGAGAAGATATTGACCTTAGTTACCGCATACAAAAAGCCGGTTTTAAAAATTATTATTATGCCGATAGCGTCATTATTCATTTTAAAGGTGAAAGCACAAACAAGTATAGTGTAGATTACTTGCGTCATTTTTATAAAGCCATGTATTTATTTTCCAAAAAACATTATGATTTTACCCGATCCTCTATTGTTTATTTTTTGATCGTCATTTTAATAATGATCCAGGCGATAATAAATACAATCACAAAAATTATAGTAGCAATTTTTTCTGTATCGAAGATCATTAATAAAAAGGAATTCAAGAAAAGGCTAATCATTGCCGATGAGGACGAATATCACAAAGTGGTTGATCTATTGAAAAAAGCAGGAACCAAATTAAATATTTCTGCGAGAGTCGAATTACATCATTCGAAAAACACAACAGCTCTTGGCACTTTAGATATGTTATCCTCGCTGATAAAGAAATACTCCATCAAACAGATAATTTTTTGCGAAAAAGAAATCTCTTTTAAAAGAATTATCGATTCAATGCAACAATATTCATCCTTAAAGGTCGATTATATGTTACATGCAGCTGGCAGCAGCAGCATAGTTGGCAGTAATGATAAAAATTCAAGCAGCACATTTATCATTGCCAAATAAAAATAGCCGCCCCAAAAGGAGCGGCCGTTTATTACTAACTAACCCACTTAAAAAACCTTCTTTATTATGCGGCCGCCATCTCCACAATTTTGGCTCTAATTTTTGTTTCAATTTCTTTGGCCATTTCCGGGTTATCTAACAATAATTGTTTTACTGAATCCCTTCCTTGCCCTAATTTATTTGCATCATAACTAAACCAGCTTCCACTTTTTTGTACAATCCCTAACTCAACCCCCATATCAATAATTTCTCCCACTTTAGAGATTCCTTCTCCGAAGATGATATCAAACTCTGCCTGGCGGAATGGTGGCGCTACCTTATTTTTTACTACCTTAACTTTTACACGATTACCTATTGCTTCATCACCATCTTTTATTTGTGCCATACGGCGAATATCCAATCTTACCGAAGCATAGAATTTTAATGCGTTACCGCCGGTTGTTGTTTCAGGATTGCCAAAAACTATCCCAATTTTTTCTCTCAATTGATTGATGAAGATGCAACAGCAATTTGTTTTAGAAATGGTTGCAGTTAGTTTACGCAATGCCTGACTCATTAATCTTGCGTGTAAACCCATTTTACTATCTCCCATTTCGCCTTCTAATTCACTTTTTGGAACCAGGGCTGCTACTGAATCTATTACTACTACATCTACTGCGCCAGATAATATTAAGCGGTCGGCTATTTCTAAAGCCTGCTCACCATAATCGGGCTGGGATATTAATAAGTTATCTATATCAACGCCTAATTTTTGTGCATAGTTGCTATCAAAAGCATGTTCCGCGTCTATAAAAGCACACATACCGCCTTTCTTTTGCGCTTCTGCTATAACGTGCGTTGCAATAGTTGTTTTACCACTACTTTCAGGCCCGTAAATTTCTATTACTCTTCCTCTTGGTAATCCGCCGATGCCTAATGCAACATCTAATCCTAATGATCCTGTTGAAATTACTTCCTGTTCTATGTGTGGCTTATCACCCATTATCATTACCGATCCTTTGCCATAATCTTTATCGATTTTATCCATCGTTAATTTTAGGGCCTTCAATTTTTCTGCGTTGCTCATTTGTCTTAGTTTTTTAAAGTGATGTATCTGGCAAAGCCATTGCCGGCATTTAACCTATTTGAGCAGGAAAACTTCCTCCGCGACCATGTTTTGCTGTATTTTACCAGCAATAATT
>Ga0207027_1153_pt1 | contig 10798 bp, 7 predicted proteins | sample Alteio_BWMinCont_43_FD_153280 | JGI IMG/M metagenome (GOLD analysis project Ga0207027, IMG submission 153280) | Enriched cells from forest soil in Barre Woods Harvard Forest LTER site, Petersham, Massachusetts, United States -... | ecosystem: Environmental > Terrestrial > Soil > Temperate forest >... | reverse complement strand
CGAATGATACAGCCAAAGGAATTGCGGCCGGTGGTTATACAGTTTCGGTTACAGATAATAATGGATGTACGGTAAAAGCATCTGCAACCGTTACTAATAACTCTACTCTTGCAGTTGGAATAAGCTCAACTTCGAACGTTACTCCATGTTATGGTGGTAATAATGGAAGTGCCACTGCTACTGCAACTGGTGGAACACCAGCTTATGGGTATAGCTGGTCAAGTGGTGCCACAACATCTACTGCAAATAATCTTGTTGCAGGTAGCTATACTGTAACTGTTATCGATGCAAGTGGATGCTCAGTTAATACAATTGCTACAATTACTCAACCAACATTATTAAAGGACAGTGTAACTGCCAATACAGGAGTGAGCTGCCATGGAGATTCTAACGGAACTGCAACTTCACTTGCAAGTGGCGGAACACCTGGATACACATATTTATGGTCTAATAACGAAACAAATGCTACATCCACAAATATGAAATCGGGAACCTACACTGTAACTGCTACAGATGCAAATGGATGTCACGCCACAAAATCAACTACAATCGGCCAGCCATCGGCCATTAGAGATAGCATAACCAGTACTACTCCTATTGCCTGCTATGGTAATACAAATGGAAGAGTAAACATTGGTGTATCGGGCGGAACACCTGGGTATACATATAGCTGGGCACCTGGTGGAAGTACACGTAACAGGGTAACCGGTGGTGCGGGAACATATACGGTTACAATAAAAGATGCAAATGGATGTATTAAAATAGATTCAGTTACTATGGTACAACCGCCTTTACTTGCAGTTAAAATAACTGACTCAACACAAGTGGCTTGTTTTGGTTCAAAAACAGGTAGTGCAGTAGTAACTGCTACGGGTGGAACACCTACATATACTTATTCTTGGGCAAATGCAGGCGGAACAAAAGATACTGCAGCAGGAATTGCAGCAGGCACTTATACTGCTACCGTAACTGACAAAAATGGGTGTAAGGCAACAGTATCAACAACTATTACTCAACCAGCCAGTGCCGTTACAGGAATAGTAACCACCTATGGAGCTAGTTGTGGTAAAAGCAATGGCTCTGCAGCTATTAATGCAACGGGAGGGACTCCTTTATATACATATAACTGGACCCCTTCTGGTGGCACAACTGATTCAGCCTCAGCATTAGCGCAGGGAATTTATTCAATTACGGTTACTGATGCTAATGGATGTACATTTTCAGCTTCAGCTAACATAAGCGATACCACAACTTTAGCCATTGCAAAAGATTCATCATTTAATGTTACTCCTTGTTTTGGCGACCATAATGGAAGAGCATATTTTTCTGTAAGTGGTGGAGCTCCAGGTTATACTTTCAGTTGGGCTCCTTCAGGTGGAACGGATAGCTTAGCAACAGGTTTGGCTGCAAATACATATACATTTACTGCCACAGATAGTAAAGGATGTAAAGTGTCAGACACAGTTACAATAACAAGACCTACATTAGTAACTGCCGTAATTGCAACCCCAACTGCAATAAAGTGTAACGGAGGCACAACTTCTGCTACAGTTAAAGTAAGCGGTGGTGTTGGTGGTTATACATATAACTGGACACCTTCGGGAGGTTCCAGTGCAACAACCACTGGGCTAGTTGCCGGATCATATACTGTTACTGTAGCAGATGCCAATGGTTGTTCAGCTACTGATTCTGTTACAATTACTCAACCTTCGGCAATAACCGATACCATATCATCTACTAATATTTTATGTTTTGGTGGTAATAACGGAAGCGTTACCGTTAATGTTTCAGGCGGTACACCAGCGTATACTTATAAATGGACACCTAATGTTGGCTCTTCGGCTTCAATTACTAATCTGACAGCAGGAATCTATTCTGCTACTATTAGAGATGCCAATAATTGTAATGCCACTGCTTCGGTTACTGTAACTCAACCGGCACAGCTTAGAGACAGTATTGCATCATTTACCAATGTATTATGTTTTGGAACTAATTCAGGCAGCGCAATGGTCGGTGTAAAAGGTGGAACAGTTTCTTATTCATATAACTGGACCCCTTCTGGTGGCAGTGGTTCAACCGCCACTAACCTTTCTGCAGGTAATTATTCAGTTACAATAACTGATGCAAATGGTTGCAGCGGATCTTCTTCAGTAACTATTAGTCAGCCTGCATCTGCTTTAGCTGATAGTTCTAAATCTATTGCTGCAAGCTGCGGCAATAGTAATGGTTCTGCAAAAGTATATGCATACGGAGGAACAACCAGCTATACCTATAGCTGGAATACAGGTGCAACTACAAGTAATATAACAACAGTATCTGCAGGTAGTTATACGTGCACACTAACTGATGCAAATTCCTGTACAGTGTCACCAGTAGTAATTGTAGCAGATAGTTCTACACTATCAGCAGGCATACTAAGCACTAGCAATGTTTCTTGTAATGGGGTTTGTGACGGAAAAGCGAATGCAATAGCAAGTGGTGGCTCAGGGTCTTATTCTTATATCTGGGCGCCGGGAGGGCAAACAATTGCCAATGTTACCGGACTATGTGCAGGTAAATACACTATTACTATTTCAGACACCAAAGGCTGTATCTCTTCTGACACTATAACGATATATCAACCTACACCCTTAATAGTATCTATAGATAGTAGTATTGGCGGAGGCTGTGCAAATTCATTGTGGGCAGTTGTAAGTGGTGGCGTTAAACCATATTCTTATAATTGGACAGGTAGTATTACCACCGATACTGTATCTTCCCTTTGTAACGGAACTTATTCAGTAACAGTAACTGATGCGAATAACTGTTCCACAAGTGGTAGCTTATCTATAACATCACCTACCGGTATTGCACAAGTGGAAGAAGCTACCGAAATTAAAGTGTATCCTGTTCCAACAACAGGCAACTTAAATATTCGTATAATGGGAACAGTATTTATACCTGAATACGCAACGGTTTATGATATGACTGGAAGAAAGCTTATGGAACAAAAATTAAACATCAACAATAATGTTATTATTATTAATGTTTCTAACCTTGAACAAGGTAATTATATATTAAAACTTGTGAGCAATGCTAACAATGAGAAAATTAAAAGGTTTAGTGTAGTAAAATAGTGACAATGTTTTCGTAAAATAAAAAGGTCAGAACATTTGTTCTGACCTTTTTATTTATATAAATACATTGCTTTATGCTTTCCCAAGCTCACCTAAAAAATCGGCTTTATATGAACGAGAGACTGGTACTGTAACATTATCATCCATTACAAGATATCCGCCATCACCTTTTATATATTTGACCATTCTTTTCCTGTTGATGATGTAACTACTATGTACCTTAATAAAATAGGCGGGCAATAACTTCTCTATTTCCTTTAACGTTTTGGATGCAGTTATTTTCTTTCCATCACAAAGGTAAAAATGTGTATAATTTGAATCGGCCTCAAGTCGGATGATATCTTCAGGCTCAATAAATAACAGCCCCTGGTTATTTGATATAGTTATTTTAGAGTCGGTTGATTTGGCATTATTTAACTGTTCAAACATTGCAAGCAGCCCATTCATCTGATTCGAAGGCTTAATACTAACTGCCTTATCAACTGCTCTTATCAATTCTTCTGCAATAATTGGTTTTAGCAAATAATCAATGGCATTTGCCTTAATGGCTTTTAGGGCAAATTCTTCATGCGCTGTGGTAAAAATAACGCTGTAGTTCATTTCTTTTGTTTGCTCAATAACTTCAAAGCCGCTACCAGATGGCATTTGAATATCCAGAAAAACAATTACAGGCTTATGTAAAAGCACAGCCGAAACAGCGTTTTGCACATTATGCACGATAGCTTTTACTTCAAGCTTAGGGCAATAGTTCTTAATCAGTATTTCCAATGACTCGGCCCCGTCATGCTCATCATCAACTATAATAACAGGGTAATTCATTTGTTCAACATAAATTTCATTTGCTAAAATTAATATTCCTTTGTGAATTCCGCTTAAATTCAGGCAATTAATTAATTTAGTTCCTTTACGCCTCTAATGCTAAAACAAAAAAACACTACGTATTTATACCTAGAAAAGAGACTTGTTTTCTTTGTTATATTCTTTACTTCAATACTTCAATATTCCCTACCGGCTTTATCACAACAACCGGTGCTAAAGAATTTTAGTGTTAGGGATGGGCTACCTAGTTTTGAAACTTATTGCGCCACGCAGGACTCCAAAGGGTTTATATGGTTTGGAACCGATGGAGGTGTATCATGTTTTAATGGTTATACTTTTAAAAACTACACTATAGAAAACGGGCTTGTTGATAATACCGTGTTTGGTATTTACGAAGACAGGCATGGTAGAATATGGTTCCGTTCATTATCGGGCAAACTGTGTTATTGGCATAATGATTCTATTTATACTATTGGTGCTAATGATAGTATATTACATAATATACGAAACTGTATCATGTCTACCTTTTATATTGATAGCGGAGATACAATTTGGTGCGGGATCAGGGGTGGTACCTGCTATTTTAAAATAAACCCGGGATATAAGAGTTCTGATTTTCATTGCATTATACCTAAGATGAAAACAGGATACATAATTGAAATTGAAAAAGGGCATTTTATATCAGGTAATATAATTGAAACCCATCAGCCCGAAGTAGAAGTTCTTTACAATAAACAACAGGTAAAACAGATAATTCCACTTCGGTTTAGTACTTCTTATAAGGATAGCTTAGCGTTAAAAAGCTTAAGTATTGGCTATTTTTATTTTGCCGAGGACACCGATAACACATTTTATGCCTTTACAGGTAACGATATCATTAAGCTCGACACAAATGGAATGAAACCGCTTTATAATACAAAACCAATTATTGGCCATACTACTTGTTTTGTAAAAAGCAGAAATAACCTGTGGCTCTCTGTTTATCACCAAGGCCTTTTCAATGCTCAGGTATCAAATGGCAAAATAACACCTGGTAATATTCACATACTTAATGGATATTCAATAAGTAATACAATGACTGATAATGAAGGAGGGTTATGGATAACAACATTGGAAAATGGCGTGTATTACCTTGCCCCTAGTCACTTTCTAAGAGAATATGAGCTACCGGTAGGCCAATCGGTTATTTATTATACGCTTAGCAAGCTTGATAAAAACCATATGACAATAAGCCACTCAAAAGATACTGTCGACCTTGTTAGCGAGGATACTACAATAAAGAACATCAGCTTACATACAACAAACGGATTCTCAACTTTGTTTGCTCACACCAATATAACTTACCCTGTAATCATTAAAACGGGGAACTTATATGGCGATCGTTCCTTCATGGCATATATATTATTTAACAAAGGTGGTAAACCTCAACCTATAGTAGATAAAAATAATGCGCTCGGATGTTACCTTACTGCTATAGATTCTGTAAATAAACGTGCCTATATCCTGAACAGATATTGTTTATACAGTGTAAGCGAAAACAATGAGCAAGCAGTGCTGCTTGCAACACTTCCTTCCCGAACATCCTCATGCTATCTTGACCTCGAAGGATATCTTTGGCTGGCATGCAATAATGGACTTTGGGCATATTACAATGGCAAAATGGAGTACCATGGAAATGATGGGCCATACCTTAACGAACGCATTGAAGGCATTGCACATAGCGCTGATGGAGCTTATTATTTTGCCACATATGGGAATGGCGTGCTTGTAAAAAAAGGAAATAACATAAAGCGGCTCACTATTGCAAATGGTCTTATTTCAAATAATTGCCAGAATATCTTTATTGACAGTTATAACACTATATGGGTGGGTTCAAAAAGCGGCTTATCGGCACTAGTGCTTGATACAACAGGCAATTATAGCATTACAAAATACAATCTGATAGATGCCCTGCCAAGTCAAAAAATTCAACAGATAGGCCAAACGGAAAACAAGCTTTGGATAGCGTCTGAAAACACAATCATTTCTCATACATTACCTGCAATAGAAATAAAAAAAGCCCCTTCGCTTTTTATTACATCCTTCATTGTAAACGATATTAATTTTTCAACAGAAAAGCCTGCAGATCTGCATTATAATCAGAACCATATAAAAATATCGTTCATCGGATTATCATACAATAGTTTCGGCAAACTGGAATATAAATACAGGTTATTGGGATTAGATACTGCCTGGTATAGCACGCAAAACCCATTTGTACAGTATCAATTTCTGCCGCCAGGAGACTATACATTCACAGTTAAAGCAATAACTGCTGAAGGCATAGAGAACCCAGGCATTGTAAGCTTAAGGTTCAGCATACATAAGCCCATTTGGTTAACAGCCTGGTTTATAATCCTGGAAATTTTATTAGCCGGAACAATTGCTTTTGTTTTTATTCAATTCAGGTTAAGAGCCATTCGAAAAAAAGAAGAAGAAAAAACACTTATAAACAAACGCATTGCCGATATTGAAATGAAGGCTCTGCGTGCCCAAATGAACCCACATTTTATTTTTAATGCAATCAATTCTATTCAAAACCACATATTAAAAAACGATAGCAAAACAGCGCAGGACTATCTTGCACGGTTTGCGCGCCTTATAAGGAATGTAATGGAGAACTCAAAATCAGAAGACATTCCATTGGGACAGGAATTAGACACATTGAAACTATATATTAGTCTTGAACAACTCAGGGCCAATGGTAAATTCCAGTTTTCCATATCCGTTGCCGATTCTGTTTCTCTTTACAATACTATGATTCCACCTTTACTATTACAGCCTTTTGTAGAAAACGCAATATTACACGGTTTAATGCCATTGCAGGATAAGACTGGATTATTGACTTTAACCATTGAAGAGCATACCCATCAGCTAATATGCACTATACAAGACAATGGCATTGGCAGAAAAAAAGCTGAGGAGATAAAGAAAAACAGAGCTGCTTCGCATCGTTCAATGGGTATATCGGCAACTGAAGACAGGATCAACATACTTAATAGCCTTCAGCCCGGTATGGCTAATATTGCTATCACTGATATTACTGAACCACATACCGGAACCATTATTAAGATAACGATTCCGCTAAAGATCGCTCAATAGGCAATATTACTTTACCACTATGGTTTTAATATACCTTTCACTGCCTGAAAGGCCAACGAACATATATGTACCTTCCACTAAGTGCGCATTAGCAAGAGCAATTGAAAACCTGCCTCTTTCAATTTCTACTTGCTGTGTTAGCACGTCCCTGCCCATCATATCGTAAATATGCACTTCCATAGTATTAAAGGCTGGATCTGCCATAAATAATCCATTAAGTACAGTACCATCCGTCGGGTTAGGGTACACAACCATATCCGTGTTAGTTGTTATCTCATCTATTCCTGTAGGAGTACTTGAAACGCTCAGGTTATCTATTCCCACATCAGAAGTGCCTTTATCAGTTACTATAAACCTTATAACGCCTGTGGAAGATGTTGCTGTAGTTGTTACAGATTCATTTGTCCAGGCAGATACCTGAGCAGAAATTCTCATCAACGTATCGGTAAATGTTTTACCTCCATCGGTAGAAAGTACAACATCAAACTTAAATGGTGAAGGTGAAGCCTCGTTATGTATATAGTCGAAACTAATGGTTTTGGTTCCTGCTGTAGAAAGATTTATATATAAGTCAAGCGCACCGGTAGAACCTGCCGGAGGAGGATCGTTGTGAAATCTGGCGCTATAAGTACCATTTGAAGCTGCTGGTGTATATGCTCCGCTGGTCGGTGAAGACCAATCTCCACCTGTATAGTCGTCTCTATGCCAGTAGTCATCACCATCCGGTGTAGTTCCACCAATACTGCTTTTCCAGAATTTATCGGGCAATCTCTGGTCAGCCTGGCCGCAGCTATCGTATATCCATTGGGTTTCAAAAGAAGTGGAATACGGTAAAGTAGTATAAAAGGTTTTACATACCGGAGGCACTGTGGGGCCTATAAAAGAATTAAATTGAGCTGTGTCTCCATTGTAACTATCACCATCTACACCACCGCTGGTAATTCCGGAAACGGTTACATTCCATGAGTATTGCTTAAAGGTCCATGTTGGCCATGAACCCAGGTAGGTACCACTTGGTGTGGCAGTTGGACTACCGTCAGGGTCCGCAGTCCATAAAGGATATGAGGTAAGGGATGTTCCCAGGTAATTTGCAATGGAGCCTGTTGTATATAATATTGGTTTCACTCCTGTTGCATTTTGTACAGCAGTCATCCAAGCCTGTACCCAGGCAACCAAAGCCGAACTGGTAAAATAACTTGTTAAAGCAGTTCCGCTTGGTGGATCTTCTAAGTCAAGTGCAGGAGGCAGATTACCTGCTTTAATATATGAACCGGCAATACTTACAAAATAATTAGCCTCTGCAGTTGCTGTATTCGTTTCAGGATGCGCAAAATGATATGCACCCATTACAACTTTAGCCGAAGTACCATTCGTTTCATTATATGTAAAATCGGCATCTGCAATGGTTGTTCCTTCAGTAGCTTTTGCCCACGCAAAAAGTTTTGTTGAAGTATTTCTCACCGATGACCACGTAGGTGTACCCTGATAGGAAGAAACGTCAACACCTAATATAGTCTGTGCAGTAGAGCACAGGCTAAAAGATGCAATTGCAGTAATTACAAGTAATTGTTTTTTCATTTCTTTGATGGTTCAATTGTTTTAATGCACTTCCACCCTTTTCCATTTACATAATAAGAGAAGACCAATGTCTTTTCAGCGTATTTTGAATTAAGTTCATATTTACCTTTCTTTTCAACCAGAATATCCTTGTATTCTTTATTCACTTCAAACTTTTCCTTGCTCGCGTCATTTGGTTGAACTATCAATACAAAAGCGGTATCGTTTATAGTGAGCCTGAATTCATCGTTATAAGGATCAACCGATTGTATTTTACCGGTTATTGTTTTATCCTGTCCAAAGGCTGTTAGCCCAATAATAGATAAAACAGCAATTATGATTCTTGTTTTTTTCATAAGTATATTTTAGAAAGTTTGCTTAAAACAAAGATAGAAAAAAACCAATGCAAAACAAAGCAATCGCTCCAGTTTATATGATTTAGATGAGGTAAATGGTTTTAGATAAGGGCAATACGGGAATAAAAAAATTGGACTTCAGTCAATTATTGATCTAACCTCATTATTTATAATTATTATATCTGGCTTCTGCTGAAAAGCGCATGCCCCTTTATTATGGTTAAAATAAGTGAGAACTCCCACGCACCTCTGCCGCCTGTAAATGCATCTAGGTAAGAAGTGTTAATATCATAACTGAACCGGAAAACATGTTCTCCATACTTTATTCCTGTATTTATTACTATGGCATCATTAACCCTATCATTTGCACCAAGAATAACCTGAAACGGTGTTGTACCTATTTTATAATAGCCTAAAAACCCCGCATCAAATTCCGTAACGCCTGCCTCATTCATGTAAAATAACATTGGAGTTATCTTCAATTTTTCGTTTACATTAAAATCGCAACCACCCTGGAAATTAAAACGCATAGGAACATCACTCTTTGTCACAGTGAACGACTCATTAGGTACCGTTAAATGCTGCATAGAAAATCCAAAAAACGGGTGTACCTTGGAGCTTTCTTCAATATATTTATAGAATATACCAAAGTTTGCGTCGAAGTTTGCTACACTCATTTTTGCAAAACTTTCTTCGCTTGGTATATTTTGATCAAACCCCCCGATAGCTTCTGAATACTGATTATCGTATGTAAAATTGTTAGGGTTAAACTCCTTATAAAAGAAGCCAAGCTGTATGCCCGTTGTCAGGTAATGCTTACCATTGGAATTATCTTTACTCATAATATCATACGCAATTGAAGCCATGAAAGTAGACGTATTGAAACTACCTAAGGGAGCTGCATTATTTATGAAGTACGCCCCCACTCCAAAGTTCTTATCCCATGCCTTTAATGGCATATCAAATGCAAGGTATTCATTTGTATAAGGGTTTGTGCCTAATGCGCCCCATTGCGAACGATAATCGTTGTATATTTTATAGTCTCCCTTTTCGCCGCTATACATTCCCGTTAGTGCAGGGTTAAGATAAAGGCTCGCCATATCATACTGAGACATGTGATAATCCTGCGCAATGGCACCAATACTGCTCATTGCGAGAAGAAATGCTATATACCTGGTAATTTTTTTCATAGCGCTAGTTTTTCTCACCTCAATATGGTTACGTTACCGGTCATTTTTACTTGTTTACCATCAACTGTTGTGCCTGTTAAAGTCCAAACAAAAGTACCTTCTGGTTGTGCCGTGCCATGGAATTTACCATCCCATCCTTCGCTCTGAACATTTGCCTGGAATATTTGTGTACCCCATTGGTCGAATATTCTGAAATCGAATAAACTGAATGGGCCACCTCTTACATATAACACGTCGTTATTTCCATCACCATTCGGTGTAAAAGCTGTTGGAGAGATAAATCTTACACAGTCATGTATTCCATTAGGAATAAATGAAGTACAAACCAATATTGATGAAGTAACTTTTTACCCTAATCCTGCCACAAATAGCCTGAAAGCTATTATCAATATACCTGGCGATAATGTACAATATATGATTTATGATATTACAGGCCAGTTAATATTATCAGGCAAATTAGATGCACGTTATGTTAATACAATTGGAATCAACTCTCTTTCATCTGGCATGTATTTATTACGTGTAATCAATGGAACCAAGGAGTTTACCGGAAAATTCATTAAACAGTAAGCGAGCCACTTTTAATTATTAGAACTGAAAACAAGCTGCCAAATGGCAG
>Ga0207027_1152_pt1 | contig 10832 bp, 9 predicted proteins | sample Alteio_BWMinCont_43_FD_153280 | JGI IMG/M metagenome (GOLD analysis project Ga0207027, IMG submission 153280) | Enriched cells from forest soil in Barre Woods Harvard Forest LTER site, Petersham, Massachusetts, United States -... | ecosystem: Environmental > Terrestrial > Soil > Temperate forest >... | reverse complement strand
CGCCGCCAATGACTGCAAATAATTTACCTATCACAGCATACAGCAAGGCTTGGATTAAACGATACACGAAAGACCCTATTAAAAAAAATGGAAAAAGAAAAAGCCATACCCAGTCAATTAATTTTAAAATCCATTCTTTTGCCTTGCTCGGTACAATATTCATGGTCAAATTAGCGGGTATTTTTTCTATCCTTACAGTAGCATTGTCTTTCATAATCACTTCATGCTTGGTGACTAAGATTTGACTTTTTGCCTGGTCTAAATTGAGATACTGTCCCGTCGTGTCAATCGTCATCACATTTTCACCCGTGTGTAAATCACGAATAATATACGGATGGGGTTCCGGTGTGGATGCTTCCCCTTTTTTAATGGTAATCAGGGGCATCTGTGGCACAATTTCTGCAGCGAATTGCGTGTAATGAAGTTTGATCGACCGCTGAATTTGTACAAACGAAATGATCCAGCTAATCACCAATATCAATAAAAGATAAACAACGACACCCGCGCCCCAATTTTCTTTTACGTCACGATACAATGCACTTGAATAAAATGAACTGTAGATGGCTCGAAGATAATTATATTGCTGCATTCGTCGTTTCCTTATTCATGCTCTTTAGCCACAGCATAAATGCCAGGCGCATTGCGCAAATATTCATTATAGTCTAGACCATACCCAAATAAATATCGGTCTTCCGTGTGCAATCCAATAAAATCTGGCGTGAAATTGACGCCAGGTTCGCGCTCACGCACTTTATTCACCAAAACAGCTGAATAGATTTTTTTTGCATGGGCTTGTTTACAATAATCAAGGATAGCCCCTAATGTTAATCCACCATCCATAATATCATCAAAAATTAAAATGGTCCGGTCTTTCAATGTTTGTCGTGGCTCCACTAACCAATGCAAATCACCGCCGCGGTTCGTGCCTCGGTAACGGGTCGCATGGATATAATCCACTTCGAGTGGAAAATGCAAACGAGTCAATAAATGTCCCAAAGGTACCAAAGCACCAATCATCACACATAAAATAAGTGGATTGGTTTCTTTTAATTGTTCAGTGATATCGACCGCCATTCGATCCAGTGCTTTTTCAACAGCAGGCAAATCGTATAAGCAATCTGCGTGATCAAAAATGTTTTTAATTTTTGGATTGTGTTGTGCAATAAGTTCCATGAATGGTTACCTATAAATGTTCAGTCAAGTGCAGGAGCGCCTCATGTTTTGTTTTCCACAGGGCCGTCTTTTTTAACTCTTCGAATGATATCGAAAATTTTCCCTGTAGCAATTTAAATTTACCATGGTCTACAAAATAACGTTGCGACAAATTGTCCAAGATATGAATAGCGCCTGCACGGTTATTGCAAATCAATGCCATTTCGCAGCCTGCATCGAAGGCTTGTGCAGCACGCGTGGCATAATCTCCAACCACATCTGCGCCTTTCATATTCAAATCATCACTAAAAATCATCCCAGAAAACTGATAGCGGTGACGTAACACCGTTTGTAACCAGTGGGAGGAAAAGCCGACTGGCTTGGCATCGACCTTTGGGAAAATAATATGTGCTGCCATAATCGCATGAATTCCGGAACGAATCAATTCAATAAAGGGCTGTAAATCATCGGCCACAATCTCTTCCATCGAACGCATATCCACCGGGGTACCTACATGCGAATCCACGGTCACTGAACCATGGCCGGGAAAATGTTTGCCCGTTGCTCTCATGCCCATTTGCTGCATCCCACGAATGAGGGCTGTCGCCAATGGAATAACCGACATGGGTTCTTTGTGGAATGCACGATCACCAATCGCAGGATTGCTTTCTTTGTTCAAATCTAAAACAGGCGCAAAACTTAAATCAACACCGACTCCTTGTAACTCTGCAGCCATCAGCCATCCACAAAGTTCGGCACACGCCAGAGCACGGACAGGGTCGCTCGCATGTAACTGACCAATTTTTCCCATACTGGGTAAACGAGTAAAATCTCGCTGAAAACGCTGCACACGCCCACCTTCTTGGTCGACAGCAATTAACAGCGGTAGGGAGCGCGCCTGACGGAGCGCTTGGCATAATTCAGTCATTTGCTGGGGTGATTCATAATTACGCGCAAACAGAATAACACCACCCACCAATGGGTGTTGCAATAATTCCCGTTCTTCCGCAGTGAGCTCTTTTCCAACCACATCGAGCATGACAGGCCCGATTTGTTGTAACATATTGCTAACCCTTAAAATAAAAGTGCATTATCAGCTGTTCCCGCTTAAAACGCGGTAACAGCTTCATCTATTGGACTCATCATCGCGATGGGTGTAGTTCCCTTAGCGGGAACTACTGGTGCAGTATATACTCATTACAGTAGAATAAAATGATTTTTCACCGTAGGAAAAAATACCATGCATACAATTGATGATCTCTTGACCATTCGTGATTTTTTACGCTGGTCCGTCAGCCGTTTTCATGAAGCAGGACTCTGTTTTGGTCATGGAACAGAAAGTGCTTGGGACGATGCTGTCGCCCTCATTCTACATACCCTGTTTCTGCCACACGACATAGGCCAACAAGTGTTAGATGCTCGTTTGACGGCAGCCGAACGTAAACAATTATTGGCCCTGATTGAGCGCAGGATAAATGAACGCATTCCTGTCCCCTACCTCACCCATGAAGCATGGTTTGCAGGGTTGCCATTTTATGTGGATGAACGGGTACTCATACCGCGATCGCCTTTAGCCGAATTGATTGAAAACCAATTCGCTCCTTGGATTGAAACACACGTCGTGCACCATATATTAGATTTATGCACTGGTAGTGGTTGTATTGCGATTGCCTGCGCCAAAATCTTTCCTGACAGCAACGTCGATGCCTGCGATATTTCGACGGATGCTTTAGCTGTTGCAAAAATTAATACTGTGCGGCATGAAGTATCCGATCAAGTGCTGCTTTTACAATCCGATTTATTTGCGGAGTTGCCTCCCAAAAAATACGATGTCATTCTGAGCAATCCACCGTATGTGGATGCAGCAGAAATGGCTGCATTACCCGCCGAATATTTGCATGAACCTGTCCTGGGTCTCGCTGCAGGTAAAGACGGACTGGACACTGTACTACGCATTTTGCAAAATGCATCTGCCTACCTCGCTCCCCATGGCTTACTGATTGTGGAAGTGGGGAACAGTGAACACGCATTAAGCGAACGTTTTCCAGAGGTCCCCTTTACCTGGCTCGACTTTAGTGAGGGTGGCGGTGGTGTCTTCCTGTTGACCGCTGAGCAATTACACGACCATCAGCAAGCGTTTCGCCAGGACAGGGCCCATGCCAGGTAATTCTATTGGTAAATTATTCACTGTCACCACATTTGGAGAAAGCCACGGGCCAGCCTATGGCTGCATCGTAGACGGTTGCCCGCCTGGATTGCTCTTGAATGCAGAAGATATTCAACAAGAATTAAACTATCGTCGCCCCGGGGCGTCCCATTTTACTTCCCAACGCCATGAAATGGACCACGTATCCATTTTGTCTGGTGTTTTTAATGGAATGACGACTGGCACACCCATTGGATTGTTGATTGCGAATACCGATCAACGTCCACGGGATTATGAAAAAATAAAAGACCAATACCGCCCCGGCCATGCTGATTTTACGTACCAAACAAAATACGGTATTCGCGATTATCGTGGTGGCGGACGTGCATCCGCACGCGAAACCATGATGCGGGTCGCGGCAGGTGCAATTGCTAAAAAATATTTATTAGAACACTTCGGGACCCATATCCAAGCCTATTTAGCACAACTCGGCCCTATCCTCATTGGGCCCATCGACCTGCAACAAACCCGTTCCAATGATTTTTTCTGCCCTGACGCACAGAAAATTCCTGAATTAGAAACCTATCTCACTGCAATCCGTCGCCAAGGCGACTCCATTGGTGCACGCATTAATGTCATCGCGTCCCACGTGCCACCCGGATTAGGGGAACCCGTCTTTGATCGATTGCATGCAGACCTCGCCCATGCCTTCATGAGTATTAATGCTGTCAAAGGCGTTGAATTTGGCGCTGGGTTTGCAAGCATTCAACAAAAAGGTTCCGAGCACCGAGACGCCCTTTCTCCCAATGGATTTTTATCCAACCATGCGGGCGGTACCCTCGGCGGCATCTCCACGGGACAAGACATTACAGCAAGTATTGCATTCAAGCCAACATCGAGTATTCCACAAGCCATTCAATCCCTTAATCAAGAAAATGAACCCATTTCCGTCAGTGTCACGGGCCGGCATGATCCCTGCGTAGGCCTACGCGCCCCACCGATTGTTGAAGCCATGATGGCCATTGTTTTAATGGACCATGTGATGCGCCACCGTGCCCAGAATATAGAAAAACCAATTATTGGAGCAATGTGATAACCGGCCTGTTTGGCATATTCACCTAATACCTGCAATTAGTTGCTTTATTGCCCCATAAGTTTGATATAACAGCCTGATTTTATGAAGTTATCCACAGCTTTTCGATAACATCCATTACGGCGCAACTTGATTGATCAGAAATTTTTCTATTCTTAATATTGTGTTAAGAATTCCATTGTATTATTAGATCAACAATTATACTGAGCAATATTTTATCAGATGCTACAATAGGAATGTTCTATTAGTTCTACTCTACAACTTATTAATATAAATTTAAAATAACGAGGTTAGATTATGTTTAGCAAGATCCATCAAACAAGACAAGCTTCAATTAATTCAATTTGTAGGTATTTCGTTTTCTTTAAAATACATTCAACAAAAGATTTATCGCTTCATTTAACAAAAATCTTACATGAAATTAACAAAAATATAAATATATTCAGCCCAATGGATACTGTTCCTCAACGTATGGCGATTTTTAAGGCTGCAATTGCTGCTTACGCTAGTGTTACAGAATATAATATTAAAGTTCCTGAAAACATTAATTCAGATTTATTTAATTTTAAAGAAAGTAAAGATACCATTTCAGTTGAAGATAGAAAAATTATAAGTAAAACTGACCATGCAACAAGGGACTTAAGCAAAGTCGTACGCAGTTATGATCAAATGGTAGCAGCAAAACAATTAATTAAAAGAGCAAGTAAAAAAATAACTAAGATTTTACAAAGAAAATCATATGATACTTGTGATTCAATAATTCTAGGTGCTGGCGATACCGGAACGACTTTATGGCTAGAAAAATATAAATCACATCATCATTCAACTTATAAAACTCTATCAGAAAATAAATTATCTAATATTTTAATGATTTCAGATGGATTTGGTGGTTGGAGTCATGACTATACACTTGCACAAACCCATAGTTCACTTGAGCGGATTGCTGCAAATAAAAACCCTAGTGATTTTATACCAACTCAATGGTATTCTGAAAATCCACAAGTAAACGCGCGTCATGTATTTCAAGCCAATGTTGTATGTTTAGGAAAAACTCAAGCACCTATATTTACTACAAATGTATTAAGTATTGAAAAACGTGAAAATCATTCTTCATGGGAAAATAGTACCTACGCTTATCGATTAATTGTTCAAATACCAGAAGATGAAAAGAGAGTAATTTACACAAATAATATTGATATTTGCAGCGGGATGGGCGAGGCAAATACCACTTTTGATGAAAAAGTGATTTTAGCAGAAGAAGCAAAAAGATTAACTGAATTTGATAGTGAATTAGGATTTACGCCCATTGTACATGGAAACCAATATGTTCTTACAGGTACAGAAGAAGCCACAAACAATAGAACCATACTTATTTATGGTGGTGGTGGGACAGCTTCAGCTTGCTATCGAAAAAGTTTTTTTGGCACCGATATTAGAACTTATAATCGACAATTTAGTCCAGAAAATCAAAAGAACAAAGTTTTCTGGGTTTTTAGAGATTATATTGGTACAGGGAAATTAGCCACAATTGCATTAGAAAAAGCTAAGGAACGAAAAGAAGTATTTCAGGGCGAATTAATTAAAATTACACCAACACGCAATAAAAAATTAATATTAGAATTTAAAATGCATAACTCAAGTTCAACAAAAAATCAAAAAATCTTATGCGACCAATTAGTTTATTCTATAGGTCAAGAAAATACTCGTATGAAGCAAGTCTGTCAAGAACTAGATTCTAATTTACAATTCCAGTCTGACGCATCAGGCATGCTACTTTATGTTTCTACTTCAGATAATAAAGTTAATTTTTTTGGTGCAGCTGCTATGATTTTTGCTAAAAAGGAATTTATCAAACAAACTACAGAGTGGCTGGATTCACAAAATATTGGTGGAGATGTTGGAGCAGGTTCCATGCCACCTACTAGAGCACAAGTGAAACGATATCTCTTTTTACAAGGAAGTAAACCTAAAAATATTAATGTAAATATGGATACTACTTGTTTAATTAAAGAGTTTTTTTTAGATGCCAAAGTTGATAAGACTGTTGCATCTGCTTTCATTGATGATCTTCTTTTGGCCAGAAAACATGATACCTATGGATGTTCGCGTGATACGTTAAAAAAGCTATTGAAACAATATCAATTAGATAAAGTATTTGATATTTGTGGTCATTCACATTTAGCTTTAAAGAAAGATCCTTGGAGTATTAATGAGCGACAAGTCAGGCGAGCAAAACTATAATTATCAGATCCTCATGAAAAGCGCGGTTATGATGTTATGATTGAAATTCAGAGAAAAGACGCACACGAGCACGATTAGGCCAGGATGGTGGGAGTGTCAGATCAAGTGTGTAAATAGCCACAAATAAGGTATCATAATTGGGTCTTCGAGGACCGATGAGTATGCGTTCAGCGAACGACATCTCCCACTTGCAATTCACAACTGGATAAACTGTGGCAGCAGTTTGCAGTAATCATCTTCAGCCACACACTCCCGAATGCGATGCAACATCGCGCATAAATATTGGTATGGCTCGATGTTATTTGCCTTGCAGGTTTCAATGAGGGAGTAAAAAATAGCACCTGCTTTTGCACCGGCGGGGCTGCCCATGAATAACCAATTCTTGCGGCCTAATGCAAATGGTCGAATGGCATTTTCAATCAGATTATTATCGATTTCAATGCGACCGTCTTTCAGGTAATTGTTTAACTTAATCCAGTGATTCAGGCAATAACGTATCGCCTTGCCGATTTTTCCCTGCTCTGATGTTTTTGTTATATGATGATCAAGCCAGATTTTAAAAGCACCAAGCAGTGGCTTCGATTGTTCCTGCCTGAGTTCATAACGGGCCTCAGCTGATAAATTATTCTCTCTGGCGATTTTTTCAATCTTGTATAACTTGCTATAAAATTTGAGCGCTTCTGCCGCAAGTCCTGTGCCCTTGTTTAATTTTGCCAGTTCCGCGAATGGTCTTCTCGCATGCGCATGGCAGCCCACAGGAATAATATTCTCGTCATTATCTGTCCAGTAGTAACCAGAATAGGCATCGGTCTGTAAATGACCTTTAAAATCCTTGAGAAAATGCTGCGCATGATGTCCTCCCCGTGTTTCCTGATATTCATAAATAATACATGGCTTCTCTCCGCCACCACGGTAACACCACATGAATGATGTTGTTCTGTTATCACGGCCCACCTCATCCAACACTTGTACTTTCGTCTCATCTGCCTGGGCATAATCATAGGCAAGAATGATTTTACGAAGCTGATGTACCAGTGGCCCACTCAGTTCGGCCACCTTTAATATCCATCCACACAGACTGCTTCTTGGCATGTCAATCTCCATCCGTTCCCAAATGGCCTCCTGTCGATATAGCGGAAGATGATCACAATATTTGGAGATAATGGTGTGGGCAACCAATTCCGGCGTGGCAATGCTCTTTGGCAGCAATAACATTGGCATTGGTGCAATCTTCACATTTTCCTGGCAGGGCTTGCAGGCATATTTTGGCCTGACATGCTGAATGACACTGATTTTTGCAGGAATGTATTTCAGTTGTTCACTGGTTTCCTCACCAATGCGGACCAGTTGCTCACCACAGCTGCATGTTTTTTCTTCCTCCGCTATATCATGTACTATCACTTCGCGCGGAAGCCAGGCTGGCAATTTTTTTCGGACAGGATGTTTCTTGCGGATATGAGGACCAACCTGTATTTCTTCTTCACTGAGTTGGTCTCTTATTTCTTCTGGCAGCTCAATGCCTGCCTCGTCAAATAAATTGGATTGCAGAATATTTTTCTCTGATGAAAAAGCAAAGCGTTGTTGTCTTGCCAGCCTGATTTCCTCAATCAGGCGTGCATATTTTTCCTTGTACAAGGACAGCTCTGTCCTTGATTGATCAAGCTGGGCAGTCAAATCAATAATGATTTTTTCGAGTGCTTCCGATGATTTTGGCAGTGTTTTTGTGTTTGTTTTCATGCGAGAAATATAGCAAATATCAGCTATTTTTTCGAGGGTTTTTTAACTAAAATGGGCAATATGATTTGCCTCAAACGCCTCCCTTCTTGAGTATTTGTCACTTGCCAAAAGCCATTTGAAATGTTCTTGGCCCATCTCAATACAATCATCCGAATTCTTCTGAAAAACAAACTTTCCCTTTTCCAGCCGACGGTACCATAAGGTAAAGCAATTCGTTTCATAATGCAGTGCCTTCAGCTTGTTTCCACTTTTACTGCGAAATAAAAAAAGGTGCCCGTCTGTGGGATTCATTTTTAATACCTCCGCAACCATTACGCAGAGTGTGTCAATGGACTTACGCATGTCGACTGGCTGCGTATAAAAATATATTTTTATTTCTTCTGGCATCAGCATGATAGCAATACCTCAACCAGCCGCTTTACTTGAATTGCATCGAGAGAGCAGGGGAATGAGCACTGAAATCCATTTGGCAGTGATAAACGGATATCACCTGAAATAGAAGATGGTCCCTTGCTTACTACTTTCACTGGTTTAAATTCCGGTTTGAAAGACTGGGTAGTTTTTTTCTTGTTTTTAGAACAGCGATGGTAAACAAACTGTGAAAGAACCAGGCCTCGTTGATTACAAAATTCTCTTTGTGTCAATCCGCTCTTTTCTTGTTCGGCAATCAGATTTATCCAGTCTATGTGGGATTTGTTTTCTGGATCTTGTTGCATGATGGTACTCCATAAATTGTGAGGTATCAGAATGCAGGAATTTTTTTAGATTAAATAGATGTGGTTGCCGATACGCTTACACCGATGATGATACTAACCAATAAGGAAAATTTATGGCTATCACAAATGATATTCTAGATGAATTAATTGGAAATGCAAAATCTCAGGATGACTTATTTGGCAAGGATGGTATAATAAAAGGACTATCCAAGCAATTAATGGAAAGAATGCTACAAGGTGAATTAACCCATCACCTGGGTTATGAGAAAAACGCTGTCGCAGGTCACCACACAGGTAACTCACGCAATGGAGCAGGTAAAAAAACAGTAAAGACAGGCAGCGGTGAAATTGAAATTAACGTTCCACGCGACCGGAAAGGCAAATTCGAGCCTCTTTTAATTGAAAAAAGACAAAGCCGTTTAAAGGAATTGGATGATCAGGTCTTGTCGCTCTATTCACGTGGCATGACCGTTCGGGACATTCAAGAGCACGTTTCAGAGCTTTATGGTACTGAGATTTCACCCGACTTAATTTCCACTATTACTGATGCTGTCATGGGTGAGGTGACAGAATGGCGCAACCGGCCCCTTGATAAGCTGTATCCAATCGTTTTCATTGATGGATTTGTTGTGAAGGGCAGATTGGATAGTGTTGTTAGCAATCGCACGGTATATGTCATCTATGGCATCACATTAGAAGGCCATAAAGAAACCCTCGGCCTCTATTTGGGTGAATCGGAAGGCGCTAAATTTTGGTTATACGTTTTGACTGAACTGAAAAATCGTGGGCTTGATGATATTCTGATTCTTTGCGCAGATGGTTTAAAAGGGCTGCCAGAGGCCGTAGAAGCCACCTTTCCAAAAGCCATATTCCAGACATGCATTGTCCATATGACGCGGCATTCGCTAAATTACGTGCCTTATACGGACAAGAAAGCAGTGGCAATAGATTTAAAAAAGGTTTACCAGTCAAATACAGTTGAGCTGGCAATAGAAGCGCTAGATGAATTTGAAATTACTTGGGGCGACAAATATCCGGCGATCATCAAATCCTGGCGAAATAATTGGGAAAAGATCATACCGTTTCTACAATTTCCAAAACAGATCCGTAAGGTGATTTATACGACAAATATTGTTGAATCACTTAACAGTACTTTGCGAAAAAGCGTCAGAAATCGCGGACATTTTTCAACTGAGGATGCCATCATGAAAGTGTTATATTTAGCTATTCGTGGTGTGTCTAAAAAATGGAACATGCCGATTCGCGACTGGAAGCAGGCATTAAATCATCTTGCTATTATGTTTTCCGATCGTTTTCCGGAAAAATTCACAGCATAATTGTATCTGCTGCAGACAGTTTAATAAATCGCCATAAGGAAATGTGGGAATGTAAATTAATTTTCACTTAACGATTTTCAGCTATATTTACGCATTTTTTAGCTGATTTCTTTATAGAAAATAATATTTTCTCAGAAAGGCTTTTGCGAAAATATAAGATATGGTTTGACAAATTGGAGGAGATATGACAAATTAACGCGATATTAATAAATATTAAATTTACTAAAAACCCCCGGCTATTTACACGGTTTAAATGACACTCCCGGATGGTGGATTACGACGCAGAAATCGCGTCTAATCCACCCTTCTATGAGAAACCCTTTGTCAAGTACTCAGTATTAAAATTTACGCATAAATGCAACTCTATCTATTTTCCTTGAGGAGTTTTCCACGCTTTGTCCACGGAGCGG
>Ga0207027_1151_pt1 | contig 10969 bp, 7 predicted proteins | sample Alteio_BWMinCont_43_FD_153280 | JGI IMG/M metagenome (GOLD analysis project Ga0207027, IMG submission 153280) | Enriched cells from forest soil in Barre Woods Harvard Forest LTER site, Petersham, Massachusetts, United States -... | ecosystem: Environmental > Terrestrial > Soil > Temperate forest >... | reverse complement strand
AACGTGAATATTTTTTGCAGCAGCAAATGAAAGCCATCAAAGAAGAATTAGGTGGAGATAATATTGCTGAAGTAAAAGAGATGCTAAAAAAAGCTGAAGGCAAAAAATGGCCGAAAGCTGCGAAAGAAATGTTTATGAAAGGCGCAGAAAAATTAGAGAGAATGCATCCTAGCACCCCTGATTATTCTGTTGTGTATAATCATCTTGATTTAATGCTCGACTTACCTTGGGATGAATATACAAATGATCAATACGATCTAAAAAAAGCAAAAAAAATATTGGACCATGACCATTACGGCATGCACAAAATAAAAGAAAGGATACTCGAATATTTAGCCGTATTGAAATTAAAGGGTGATATGAAAAGTCCGATTTTATGTTTTGTCGGCCCTCCGGGAATTGGTAAAACAAGCCTGGGGAAAAGCATTGCCAATGCAGTTAGCAGAAAATATGTACGTGTTAGTTTGGGTGGTTTGCATGATGAAAGCGAAATACGCGGACATCGCAAAACCTATATTGGTGCTATGCCCGGAAGAATTATACAATCTATCCGTAAAATAAAATCAAGCAATCCTGTAATGATATTGGATGAAATTGACAAGGTTGGCAATGATCAACGCGGAGATCCTTCTTCTGCATTATTAGAAGTGTTGGACCCTGAACAGAACAATAATTTTTACGATAATTATTTAGAGCTGGAATATGATCTAAGTAAAGTGCTATTCATCGCGACAGCAAATAATATCAACAATATACAACCTGCATTGCGTGATCGTTTAGAAATTATTGATCTGAGTGGTTATGCCATTGAAGAAAAAATAGAGATCGCTAAACAACATTTATTGCCAAAGCAAAAAGAAGCACATGGTTTAAAAAATGTAAATCTAAAAATAAGTGATGCAGTTCTCGAAAAAATAATTGAAGATTTTACAAGAGAAAGTGGTGTTAGAGAATTAGACAGACAGCTTGCAGGTGTAATGCGCAATCTCGCCAAACAATATGCTATTAAAAATAAATTAAAACCCACTGTAACACAAGCCGATGTACAAAAAATATTAGGCAAGCCTAGATACAGCAATGAAATGTACAAGATCGCTAATATGGCCGGCGTAGCTGTTGGACTAGCATGGACATACGTTGGTGGTGATATTTTATTTATTGAAAGTTTATTAAGTGATGGCAAAGGCGAATTAAAGCTAACGGGCAACTTGGGAAATGTAATGAAAGAGAGTGCTATTACGGGTTTCACGTGGCTACAAGCCAATGCAAAAAAACTAAATATCGATCCTGAATTATTCAATAAGAAGAATGTTCACATCCACGTTCCTGAAGGTGCAACTCCAAAAGATGGACCAAGTGCAGGTATCACCATGACAACAGCATTAGCTAGCGCATTCAGCGGAAGAAAATTAAAACCTTACCTGGCAATGACGGGTGAAATGACTTTACGCGGTCAAGTACTTCCTGTTGGAGGTATCAAAGAAAAAGTATTAGCTGCAAAACGTGCAGGCTTAAAAGAAATAATCATGTGCTGGCAGAATGAAAAAGATGTTGATGAGATCAATCATCTATACATCAAAGGCATTAAGTTTCATTATGTGAAGACGATGCAGCAGGTGTTGGATATTGCTCTTAGCTAAAACATTAATCTCTTTGTCATTCTGAGCGTAAGCGAAGAATCTAATCAATCATAATTAGTCTGCTATTTAAGGATGAGATGCTTCGCTTACGCTCAGCATGACAAGACTCTTTTTGAATTTAGGGAACAGTATTAATTTCCAACCATTTCCCTGGCATTTGCTAACGCAGCGGCAGTAGGCTTTTCACCACTTAACATGTGTGCAATAGCAGTGATCCGCTCATCGCCCGAAAGCTGGCGAATGGAGGTTGCAATTTTATCTCCTTTAATTTCTTTATAAACAAAATAATGAGCATCTGCTTTGGCAGCTATTTGCGGTTGATGCGTGATAGATATTAATTGGTGAGATGCAGATAATTCTTTCATGATCAATCCTACTTGTTTCGCCGCTTCGCCACTGATACCGGTATCAATTTCATCAAATATCAATGTAGGTAGTTGTAATTTTTTTGCAACCAATGATTTGATACAAAGCATCAACCTGCTTAACTCTCCTCCACTCGCAACTTTACGTAATGGCTCAAAACGATTGCTTTTATTGGCGTCGAATAAAAATTCAATAGTATCACTACCATAACTATTTAAGATAGTTGCATCAATCTGTATTTTTATTTGCGCATTAGGCATACCAACCTGCACCAATAATTTGTTTACCTGTTTTGTGAAAGGTTCTATTGCTTTTTTTCTATTGGCAGATATTGTTGTGGCTAACTTTTCTGCCTGTTGTAATAATTGTGCGACCTCTTTTTCTTTTTTGGCGATCGTTTCTGTGATATTAAATATTGCCGTCAGCTTTTCTTCTAGCGAATCTTTTATCGCTAATAATTCATTCGTTGTATTTACGCCGTGCTTTTTAAATAATTTATAACCGACTGCCATTTTATCGTTCACGATCTGAATTCTTTCTGCGCTGTATTGCACGGTGTCATTTATTCTTTCTAATTCATCGGCTATATCTTGCAACTCCACTTGTGAGCTTAGCAAACGTTTGAAGAGTTCCGGAATATCAGTATGGTATTGCTCTAATGAGCGAAGTTTATTACTCAACACTTTTAATTGCTGAACGATCGGCTGCTCGCTTTCTTTCAACTCACCATAAATTCCACCAAGCTCCTGCTTTACACTTTCTGCATTGCTTAATAATTTCAATTCAGCATCCAATTCTTCCAGCTCATTTTCTTTTAATCCCGCTTCTTCTAATTCATCAAATTGAAACTTATTGTAATCGAGTTCCTTATTGGCATTGGATTGCTCTAATTGTAAACTTTCCAGTTCTTTTTTTGTTTTGCTGTAACGATTGAATACGCCGGTATACTCCTGCAAAATATCTCCGTTGCCTGCAAGCGCATCCAATACTTCTCTTTGAAAATCATTATCGCCTAATTCAACAGTATCAAATTGTTGGTGCAGATCAACAAGTAAAGAACTCAATTCTTTTAACTGGTTTAAATTAACAGGCGTATCATTTATAAACGCACGTGATTTACCATTTGCCGCTATCTCTCTGCGCACAATAACTTCATTCTCCGCTTCCAGATCATTCACCGTAAAAAAATCTTTTATTTCTTTGCTTTTTATCAAACCAAAAAATGCCTCAACAACACATTTTTTATCTTTAGAAGATAATACAGCAGTGTCTGCACGTTCGCCCAAAACAAGACTCAATGCGCCTACCAGGATACTTTTACCTGCACCAGTTTCCCCCGTAATAATATTCAGCTTTGATGAAAAATCAATACTTATTTCATCGATGATCGCGTAGTTCTGTATGTGTAATTTCTGAAGCATATATCTGCAATTAGCCGGATAGCAAATTAGCAAATTCGTTGGGTATTATTTGGAATTATTTACAATTGTGCCAAAATAAAAAGAGCCCGCAAATTGCAGGCTCTTTCGTGTTATATTTTCAGGAACTATTTTACTTCGATTGTATCACTCAAATCAGTATCAACCAATATACGTCCACAGTTTTCGCAAACGATCACTTTCTTACGTAATTTAATTTCACTTTGCTTTTGAGGAGGAATTGCATGGAAACAACCACCACAGCTATCTCTTTCTACAGGAACAACAGCTAAACCATTACGGTAGTTTTTACGGATACGATCATAGCTCATCAACAATCTTTCATCAACATGACTTCTTGCTTCTTTCGCTTCCTTGTTATATTGTTTCTCTTCTTTTTCAGTTTCTGCGATGATCTTTTCTAACTCAGCTTTTTTACCGTTTAAGTTAGCTTCTTTGGTTGCTACTGCTTTTTTAGCAGATTCTAATTGCTTTGCTTTTTCAGCAATATCATCCGTTGCATCTTTAATATGTTTTTCGCTAAGCTTAACCTCTAAAGTCTGCATTTCAATTTCTTTATTGATTGCTTCAAACTCACGGTTATTTTTAACATTATCGCTTTGTTTTTCGTATTTTTTAACCAATGCTTCCGCTTCTTTGATAGCTTCTTTCTTTTGAGCTATGAATTCCTGCATACCATTGATCTCTTCTTCTACGCGAGTTTGACGAGCGTGCAAACCTTCGATTTCATCTTCAAGATCTTTCACTTCAATCGGCAATTCACCTTTTAAAATTGAAATTTCATCCAATTTGCTATCAACTTTTTGTAACAAAACCAGAGAACTTAATTTTTCTTCAACAGAGAAATCTTTTACGGCTGCCATATTTATTTATTTGAGCGATTTAGAAATAGTGAACAGGATTGGTTATAATACCTGTTTTAAGGACGGCAAAGCTAAGGAATTTTTCGCTCAAAATATCAAATAATAGGTCTATTGTGAATTGTTCGCTCTCATAGTGGCCTATATCGGCAATTACCAGCTTTCCGTTGGCATCAAAGAATTCATGGTATTTTACGTCCCCGGTTACATAAAAATCAGCTCCAGAGGCTATTGCAACCTCAGTCAGGAAGCTGCCGGAACCACCACAAAGGGCTATTTTTTGCACCTTTTTACCCCTAAAAGGCGTATGCCGGACAACCGAGAGTTTAAAGGCTTTTTTAAGCAGATCAAGGAAATCTGCCTCTGAAACCGGTTTTTTAAGTTCACCCGTCAGTCCGCTACCTATACTTTGATATTGGTTATCAAGGGATAATATATCATAGGCCACTTCCTCGTAAGGATGTGCTGAGATCATCGCTTTTAGAACAGAACTTTCTATCCATTCGGGGAAAACAACTTCTATCCTCGTTTCTTTTTCTGTATGTCTTTCGCCAGCTTTACCAACGTAAGGTTTGGTTTGGTCATTACCTTTAAAAGTTCCTTCTCCGGGTACTGCAAAACTACATTCGCTATAATTTCCTACTTGTCCGCCGCCTGCAGTAAAAATCGCATTACGTACTTCTTCGAGTTTTTCTGTAGGAACAAAAGTGATCAGTTTTTTGAGTACATCTTTTTTAGGTTGTAGTATTTTTCTGTTGATCAAACCAAGTTTATCTGCTATTCTACCATTTACGCCTTGCAACACATTATCCAGGTTTGTATGGATCGCATAAATGGCTATATCATTTTTTATCGCAGCGATAATAGTTTTTTCAACATAATTTTTGCCGGTGATCTTTTTTAATCCGCTAAAAATGATCGGATGATGGGCTACAATGAGGTTGCATTTTTTTGCAATAGCTTCCAATACTACTTCTTCTGTAACATCTAATGAAGTAATAATTCCTGTGCATTCCCATTGACCATTACCGGTTATAAGGCCTGCATTATCATAACTCTCCTGTAAACTAAGCGGAGCTATTGTTTCTAAATATGAAGTGATATCGTGAATTTTCATTGTATAAAGTTAAGCTTGATTATACATAAAGAAAAACTAGTAAGACAGCCCAAAATAGCCATAGTTTTGAAAACGACCATTCTTCTCTTACTTTTGAGCCAATCATCTCAATGAATAACAATAAATTATACTTCAAAAATTTAGATTCGATCAGATTCATGGCTTGTTTAATGGTCTTTCTACAACATGGTATCAGGAGAGCCTTTCTATATGTTCCAATTGAAAATACTATATGGGAGAGACTACTTAATGTGATCTGCAACGGAGGTTTTGGAGTTTCTATATTTTTTGTATTAAGTGGTTTTTTAATTACCTATTTACTCATTACTGAACATGAATTAAACTCAAAAATTTCTTTGAAGCGCTTTTATATAAGAAGAACACTAAGGATCTGGCCATTGTATTTTTTAATTATGCTATTCTCTTTTCTAATTTACCCATTTTTACAATCATTAATAAGCACGAACAACCACCCGTTGGGTTCAAATATACTTTATCATTTAACCTTCCTCAGTAATTTCGACGTAATAAATATTACAAAGAACTGTGATGAAAAAGCAACCTTGATGAAGATTATCAACTGGTCTGTTTCGATAGAAGAACAATTTTATTTATTTTGGCCCTTGATCTTTTTACTTCCAAAACGAACCTGGATCTATGCAATATTACTAGTTATTATAAGCTCAATTACTTTCCGTATACTACATTACAATGATGTTACTGTTTTATATTTTAATACGATAGCTGTATTAGTAGACCTTGCTATGGGAGGCCTTGTAGCTTACCTTATAAAAACAAATAATAGTATAAGAGCATTTTTTGAAAACAGTTCAACAATTACCCATATTATTTTATTCGCATGTACTTTTTGTTTCCTTTTTTGGATCGATCTATTATATACATTCAAGTATGGTGCTGCAATAGCCAGAATAGGCATTTCAATATCTTTCGCATTAATAATTGCAGCACAGGCCATTACGACATCGGAATCAAAACTAAATTTATCTAACATATCTTTTGCCAACAAATGGGGAAAATATACTTACGGCATTTATTTGATTCACCCGATACCACTAGCATTACTCGATGTAGGAATAAGGATTTTGCATATCTCTAGTACAAATTTCATTACTTCTCTTATAATAGGAATGATCGCATTCATATTGACTTTGATCCTAAGTAAAATGAGCTACATTTATTTTGAGTCAAAATTTCTTATCTTAAAGGATAAGTTTTCTGTAATAAAAACGCTGGGATAGCTTATGTTCCGCCTACCATTTTATTATTATCTTCATGCCATGAGATTCCTAATGCTCCTATTATTCACTCTGTTATTATTACAAGCAACGGCCCAAAAAAAATCGGCGTTTGTGAGTGGGCGTGTGGTAGATGAAAATGAACGGCCGATGGCAAATGTTTCTGTTATCGTTCTGGGTAAGATGAGTGGCGTTGCAACAAATGATAGCGGTTATTTTAGAATAAAGGTGGCGGCGGAAAAAGAATTTGCACTAGTATTTTCTTACACAGGTTATACTGAGACTAAACTTAAATTCTACCTGAATGAAAACGAGGAAGAAAAAAAAGAGGTTCTGTTAGAAAAGAAATTGCAGGTACTCGATACCGTTACTATTGCTTCAACAGATAACCAACAAAGAGATGTTGGCATTACTAAATTAAATGCTACTACAGCAAGCACATTACCTACTACAGTTGGCGGCGTAGAAGGACTAATAAAAATATTAGTGGGCAGTAATAATGAGCTTACGTCTCAATACAGTGTACGTGGCGGTAATTACGATGAAAATTTAATTTACATTAATGATTTTGAAATTTTTCGTCCATATTTAGTCCGCAGTGGCCAACAGGAAGGATTGAGTTTTATCAATCCTGAATTAACAAAGAATATTAGTTTTTACAACGGCGGTTTCCAGGCGAAGTATGGAGACAAAATGAGTAGCGTACTCGATATCCAATATAAAGATCCTAAGCAATTTGGCGGTTCTATTGATCTTGGTTTATTGGAGCAGGGAGCTCATGTTGAAGGTATTTCTAAAAAACAAAAACATCGGCTGACTTATATTCTTGGAGCACGAAATCGTAGCAATAAAAGTTTGCTTAGCTCACAAGAAACACAAGGTGTTTATTCACCAACATCTTCCGACATACAAGGATATCTTACTTATAAGCTTGCAGAAAAATGGCAGTTGGAATTACTGGGTGATTTTTCTTCTACAAAATTTTTGTTTATTCCTGAATCTGTACAAAAAACATCTTCAGTTGTATCCCCATTCTTCACTAGCAATATTGGGTTAGATATACTTTTTCAAGGACAAGAAAAGGATGCTTACCAAACAAACTTTATTGGCTTTACGGCTATCAATCAACCAACAAGAAGATTAAAATTAAAATGGATGTTGAGCCATTACCAGGATATAGAAACCGAAAATTTCGATATAGCCGGCACCTACTTATTTGGCGAAAGAGATTTTGACCAGGGCAGCAGCACATTTGGGCAAATCGTTAATCCTTTGGGCGCAGGTTATTATCAAGATTATGGCCGCAATGCATTAAATATTGGCGTATGGAACATAACGCATAAAGGAAGTTATGAAGCCGGCATTCACTTAATACAATGGGGAAATACAATAGAGCAAACCAACATTCAAGGCAAGTTATACGAATGGGAATTTCAGGATAGTGCAGGATATTCTATCCCTGAAAATGGTAATAATCTAAGTAGTTTTATTAATTCTTCTGCTAACCTTTCTATTCAAAAATACAGTGGATTTCTACAAGATAATATCAATCTTACCCATTCAAAAAAAGATGTGATCTTACAAGTAGGTACCCGATATAATTATAACTCTCTTAACCACGAATTTTTAGTTAGTCCGAGAACACAATTGAGTTTAAAGACAAAGAAGAATATTGTTTACAAATTGGCTGCGGGTATTTATGACCAACCTCCTTTTTATAAAGAAATGGTAAAACCCGATGGCACATTAAATACTGCTGTAAAAGCACAAAAAAGTTACCAGCTTGTTGCGGGTTTAGAATATGATTTTAAAAATAATGAAAGGCCATTCCGTTTAACCACTGAAGCGTATTATAAAAGATTGTGGGATGTTAATCCTTACGACATCAACAATTTAAATATTCAATACTTTGGAGAGAATGATGCCAAAGCATATGCTGTTGGTGTTGAAACAAGATTATATGGAGAGTTAGTGAAAGATGCTGAAAGCTGGATAAGCCTGGGCATTGGCAGTACAAAAGAAAAAATTGATAACGATTTTTATTACCAGTATGAAAATGCCGCGGGGCAAATTATCAATTCTCAATCACAAGACAAAGTTGTGGCAGACAGCGTAAAACAAACCATTGGTTGGATACGCAGACCCACTGATCGTTTAATTACACTTGGCGTGTACTTACAGGATTATTTGTCTACCAATAAAAATATCAGGGTGCATTTGAATATGATCTATGGCAGTAATATGCCATACAGTATTCCTAACATTCCTCAGTTTCGTGATGCATTAACAATAGATCCTTATATAAGAGTAGACATAGGATTTAGTGCCTTATTGTTAGGCGATGAATCAAAACGCAGGAGCCACAGTCCTTTCAGGCCTTTTAAAAATATATGGGCAAGCTTTGAAGTATTTAATCTTTTGGATAGGGCCAATACAATTTCTTATCAGCTGATAAAAGATTTTGCTAATAATACATACGCTATTCCTAATCGTTTAACACCGAGGTTATTTAATTTGAAATTGATAGCGAGGTTTTAATGTGTTTTAAAAATGTATATAACTACTTGATAAATAAAAATCAAATCTTCCATTAGTAATAGCTGTATCTCCAATATTTCCATTAAATAGCCCTGCCATTGCTAAATCACCTGATGGTGACATCGAGATATTTACGAAATAAATATTTGAAGGGCCACGAGGTGAAGTATAGGCAAGAGAATCAGAATAAGTCGGATAATTATAATAGTTATAATAAGAGTCTGCGAGATATGGTGTAAGTGCAATAATATTAGTATTAGAATCAAATCTTTCTCCACTCAATGCCGCAAACTCATTCTCAGCAAAGCCTTTTGGTACTGGCATTAATATAGAAATATATCGATAATTGCTCTGTACATTACTATTTACCTCAACCGGCCAAGATAATGCAAGCGTATCATCTGTCGTACCTCTACCTAAAATTTTACTGAGTGTAGGAATTACATTACCTCCACCCAAACCAAAATATGAGGGATCATTATAAGGATTGATATAAGCCACCCCATTAATATAATTGGTTGCAATATTATAACCATAAGAAGTCAGACGACTTAACCCCGGATCATCCTGATCAGAGTAATAATTTCTTGGTGGTTTTTTACAGCCCATCAAACAAAAGATGAATACGCCGGCTATGAGATATAATTTAATATCTGTCATATCTTATCCTCCTTTTTCTTCTTGTATCAATATGTTTTCTTCTTATATCATTATGCCCTTTGTTGTAATAGAAGTTATAGCCAAAAGATAATTGAAATGGTGCAACATCCTTATATGATAAAGGGTATGAACCATTATACTGATCAATTAAAGGAGTTTGGGCTCGCAGCATAATGATCATGTTATTATGGAATTTATATGCCATTTCCCCTATCAATACCAATGAGGTTAGATCTGAATTTACATCAGGATCTAATATCTCATAATTAGTCTCATCATAATGCTTATAATTTACGCGAAAGTATTGATTACAAACACCGGCCATCACATTAAAATAGAGAATATTATTTCGTTCTTTATCAATTATTGTACGCCATCCCATCCCTATGCTTGCTGTAAAGACATATGGACGAACCTGCTCTTGTAACTGAACCGAAGCGGGCAATGAAGGATTTAAAGTATATGCTGTGGCAGTATTGCTACCCGTGAAGGGGATATCGTAATTTAGTTCCATCATAAATGGATTATAATGTGACCAGAAAGGTTTCCATTGCAATGTTACCGGGATTTGATAAAATGTTTCATTATGATTATCATTCACGTCTTTTGCAATCCCTGTGGAAAGACCTAAATAAGATTGAGCCCTAATTGAAAGAGAAAGTAAAATACAGCAAGATAAAATAGTTAATGATTTAATCATAGTGCAAACAATAATTGATCGTAAAATTTTAATTGGAAGGTAAAGCTTCTGCATTCCCTGTCATTTTTTTACCTAATCTATAACTTCCTCCAATTTGAAAACTAATATCCTTTGTACCGAAATTAAATTGAGCAAATGTTGTAAAACTATTTCGGGTAAAATGAAAGGTATTTGAAAAATATGTAGGATCGATCCGGCTTGAATCACCTCTATAATACTTTCTAGAAACGGCAGAACTTCCTACACCCAATTTATAGCCAAACTCGTTCCCGCTTTTCCTCATTTTTTTTATAATCTCTGCATATAATCCGAGAGTTTTTACAAATCTTTCTTTATCAAGAATATCAGTAGAAGAGTCAGGAAGCGATTTTCTAAATTTTAAATAGTCGCCAA
>Ga0207027_1150_pt1 | contig 10976 bp, 9 predicted proteins | sample Alteio_BWMinCont_43_FD_153280 | JGI IMG/M metagenome (GOLD analysis project Ga0207027, IMG submission 153280) | Enriched cells from forest soil in Barre Woods Harvard Forest LTER site, Petersham, Massachusetts, United States -... | ecosystem: Environmental > Terrestrial > Soil > Temperate forest >... | reverse complement strand
AGTTTTAAAAAGCGCCAAAGCCAGGGCGGTGTGCATGGTATCAACCTGGTTTGCAAAAAGTTCATCGATATAGCCGTTTGCTGCAAGCACCCTTGCTGTAAAGTTTGCCGATAATGGAATTTTTAAGCCATGCTGATCGACATAAAAATCCTGGTCAAAACGGTTCATGATGCGTAAAATAGGTTGCCGCTGGCTTATTTCTACATTTATAATGCCGTCCATATCGGCATAAACTTTTGCAAACTCTATAAACGGGTTTGCTTTTAATCTGCTTCGGGGCCCTTATTATATGCAGCTTCGTTAAAGGATATTCCTTATTTGATACAGGAACAAAATTCATACGCGGGTATTACCAACAAGTGGCTGGGCAAAAAGGCAAAAAAAATATGCGTGGCCTTTGATGGCATGGACCAGTTTTTTCCTTTCGACCGGATAATTAAAACAGGTAACCCCATACGTCGCGACTCGGTAAATATTGCAGGGAAACACATGCAGGCGCTCGAATTATTTAAGCTGTCGGCGTTTAAAAAGACGATACTGGTTATTGGTGGCAGCCTGGGTGCGCGCACTTTGAATAACAGTATAATGGCTGGTTTGGATAAGATGGTTGCTGCCGACGCGCAAATTATATGGCAAACTGGCAAAACATCGTACCAAACCATTATTGAGAAAATTGATGAAGACAAGTATCCTGATGTCAAGATAACCGAATTTTTGCACCGTATGGATTTGGCTTATGCTGCCGCTGATGTCATTATATCAAGAGCAGGGGCTGGTACTATTGCCGAGCTATGTGTTATTAAAAAGCCGGTGATACTGGTGCCTTCGCCAAATGTGGCGGAAGACCATCAAACAAAAAATGCACTGGCACTGGTATCAGAAAATGCGGCGGTTTTTGTTGCCGACAGGGATGCCCAAGCTAACCTGGTTAATAAAGTGCTGTAACTTTTAAATGATAAAGAGTTACAAAAAAAATTAGGTGATAACATAGGCAAACTGGCAATGCCTGATGCTGATGAAGTTATTGCGCAGGAAGTAATGAAATTAAGTCTTAAGTCTTAAGTTAAAAGTTCAAAGTCCGGATTGTGGCTTTAGACTTTCAAAATACTGACTTAAGACTTAGAACTTCAGACTAAAGACTTAGAAACATGGAATTAAGCAATATAAAACGCGTTTACCTGGTTGGAATAGGTGGCATTGGCATGAGTGGCCTGGCCCGTTATTTTCATCATTTGGGCTGCGTTGTTTGCGGTTACGATAAAACATCTACCGAACTTACCAGCGAATTGAACCGTGAAGGGATAGCGGTTATATTTGAAGATAGCGAGGACTGGATACCTTCAGCTTTCAGAAAGCCGGGCGATGATACGCTGATTATTTATACGCCAGCTATCCCCAAAGATTCGGTGATCCTAAATTTCTTCCGCAATAATGGGTTTGAACTTTTTAAACGGTCGCAGGTATTGGGTATCATCAGCAAAGGCAAATTTACAGTGGCCGTTGCCGGTACGCATGGTAAAACAACCACATCAACCATGATCGCCCATATCCTTAAAGATTCGGGCAGGGATTGTTCGGCGTTCCTTGGCGGCATATCGACAAACTATCACAGCAACGTGCTTTATGGCAAAAATGATATTGTTGTGGTTGAGGCTGATGAGTACGACAGGTCGTTCCTTACCCTATATCCTGATGTTGCTATCATAACATCAATGGATGCAGACCACCTCGATATCTATGGCGATCATAGCCATCTTACCGATTCATTTAAACTATTTGCATCGCAAATAAAACCGGGAGGCAAGCTTATCCATCGTAAAGGTTTGCCTTTAGCAACAGGTTTTACCTACGCTATCGATACGGAAGCTGATGCAACTGCTTCAAATATTCGCATTGAAAACAGCGACTTTTATTTTGATTTTAAAAACGGAAATACCCAAATCAATGACATAAAAATGGGCATACCCGGTTTTCACAATGTGGAGAACGCTGGATACCTTGTATGTCCAACCCGATTATCTTATAACCTGCCGCAGGCACTTTTTCCATCTCCATGCGGCCATTGGCCCCAACAAATAATATCTCGATGGCAGGATCAAGCTTTTTTAAAGCATTGGCAATAGCAATAGCCGGGAAGATATGCCCTCCTGTACCACCGCCGCTAATGATTATTTTCTTGTTCGATTTCACCGATTTTTTATTTTGATTACACCGATTCCTATTTGTGATTACACCGATTATGTCTATTCATTTTATAAATCCGAAATCGTAAATCGTAAATCCCAAATCATATTGCCACTTCCCTTATCTCCCCTACTATAACTTTTTTTGGTTCCTCAATATCCCTGCTTACCGATAGTATGATACCAAATGCCACGCTGGTAAATAATATCGACGTACCACCCATACTTACAAGCGGCAAAGGGATACCTGTTACCGGGCCAAGGCCTACTGCCACTGCCATATTTGCAAATGCCTGTATGGTTAAACTAAAGCTTAACCCCGCCGCCAGCAATGCCCCGAACGCTTTTGGGGCTTTTGTAACTATTTTTATGCAGCGATATAATAAAAACAGGTAAATGCCTATTAAAAGTATGCCGCCAACTAATCCATATTCTTCAACTATTACCGCATATATCTCATCCGAATAAGCTTCTGGGAGGTAATTTATCTGGTCGCTTTTGCCTACGCCTTTGCCAAATACTCCACCGGTTGCAATAGCTATTTTAGCGTGGTCGGACTGGAACGATTTATCAGGATTAGAAATTTCCGGGTGCATAAAAGCGTGTATCCTTGATACGTAAGTTTTATGACGAGGCCCCAAAAATACTACCCCTGCCAATAAAATCCCGCCAGCAAGGCAGGTTATGGCAATTTGCTTTATGCTGATACGGCCGATGATCAGCAGTAAAATACTTACACCAAAAAGCATTAATGCTGTAGAAAGGTTTGCAAGCGCAATTAAAATAAACACCACGCAAACCGCACCCATGATAGGTATGAAGGATTGTTTGACATCCTTGATATTTTCCTGTTTAAGTGATAGTGTCCGTGCCAAATACGTGATCAAAGCAAGTTTGGCCAAATCCGACGTCTGGAAACTCAAGCCAGTACCGGGGATAGCTATCCACCTGCTCGCATCGTTAACGTGGCTGCCAAAAACGAGCGTATAAACTAAGAGCGGCAGGGTAATGATCATCAATAATTTTGATATGCCGCGGTAATACCGGTAATCAAGCTTGTGAGATATGTACATTAACGCGATACCACCAATGATCATGGCCAGGTGCTTCATCAGAATAGACTCAGCCCCAACGCCACGCTTATAAGCAAGCGTACCAATAGCGCTGTAAACCGACAGCAAAGAAATAACCGACAGCAATATGACGATAAGCCATATCCAGCGGTCCCCTTTTGTGTTATTTAATATCCTGTTCATTTCTATGATTTCACCGATTATTTTTTGATTTCACCGATAGTTGTTTTGTGATTTCACCGATTATTCTCTTTTGACTTCACTGATTTTTGTTCGACTACTTTATTTTTTTCACCATGGACCATGGACTATAGACCATGGACTATTTTCACAACTCCCTCACCGCTTGTTTAAATTGCCGGCCGCGGTCTTCGTAATTTTTAAACAGGTCGAAGCTGGCGCAGGCGGGTGAAAGTAATACGGTATCGCCTTTTGCTGCCAGGTGATAGGATACCTGGGCAGCCTCCTCGGCCGAATAGGTATTTACTATTACCTCCACATCATCTTCAAAAGCATCGTGGATGCGTTTGTTATCCTTGCCCAGGCAAACAATGGCTTTAACTTTCTGGCGTACCAATGGCTTCAGCATGCTGTAATCATTCCCCTTATCAACCCCCCCGAGGATCAATACAACATCAGTTGTCATGCTTTCGAGGGCATACCAGGTGGAATTGACGTTGGTCGCCTTGGAATCATTGATGAAACTGATCCCCGATATTTTACCAACCGACTCGAGCCTATGCTCAATGCTTTTAAAACTGCTCATACTGTCCCTTATCGAGGGATCACGTATTTCAAGGTATTTAGCCATCATACCCGATGCCATCGAGTTATAGACGTTATGCTTACCCTGCAGGGCCAATTCTGTTATTGACATTTGAAAATGTTGTTGGTGAATGTTTATGACAATATTGTCGTTTTCGAGATATGCTCCCGGTTCAATCTTTTTTTGTATGGAGAACGGCAGTAGCTCTGCCGAGAAGGCACGGCTTTCCATTCCCTTTATTGTTTCCGGGTCATCGGCACAGTATATAAAAACATCGCTTGCCGTTTGATTTTGGGTGATGCGAAATTTCGAGGCCACATAATTTTCCATTTTATAATCGTACCGGTCCAAATGATCGGGGGTTATGTTTAACAATACGGCTATGTCCGCCTTAAACTGGTACATGTCATCCAGCATAAAGCTGCTCAGTTCCAACACGTAGGTGTCAAACTTTTCGGTAGCTACCTGGTAGGCAAAGCTTTTACCAATGTTACCTGCAAGGCCAACGTTCAGGCCTGCATTTTTTAGTATATGATAAGTAAGACTGGTAGTGGTAGTTTTACCGTTTGAACCAGTGATCCCAATTATTTTGGCATCGGTGTACCTGCCTGCAAATTCTATCTCGGATATCACCGGGATATTTTTTTCTTTTATTTTTTTTACGATAGGCGCTTTATCGGGAATACCAGGGCTTTTGATTACTTCAACAGCTTCGAGGATATCTTTTTCGGTATGCTGATTTTCCTCGAAGCGGATATTCCAATCCTCTAATTGTTTTTTATAATTATCTGCTATAGCCCCAAAATCAGAAACAAAAACATCATAGCCCTGCTGTTGGGCAAGATATGCCGCACCCACCCCGCTTTCGCCAGCGCCAAGAATGACTATTTTATTTTTTGATTTCATTTTTTTGATTACACCGATTATTTATTTTGATTTCACCGATTTGTTTTGACTATGGACCATGGTCAATTGTTGTTATTTGTTATTTTACTCTTCCTAATCTCTAATCAACCAATCTCTAATCGTTACCTCAGCTTCAGCGTTACAATAGTTACTATGGCCAGCAGGATGCCGATGATCCAAAACCTGGTTACTATTTTTGATTCATGAAAACCTTTTTTCTGGTAATGATGGTGCAATGGCGCCATCAAAAACACCCTGCGCCCAGCACCAAACTTGCGCCGGGTATATTTGAACCACGATACCTGGATAACTACCGAAAGATTTTCAATAATGAAGACCCCACACAGCAGTGGCAGCAATAATTCCTTACGTATCATTATTGCAAAAACCGCTATTATCCCGCCAATGGCCAGGCTGCCTGTATCGCCCATAAATACCTGCGCCGGGTATGAGTTATACCATAAAAAGCCCACACATGCACCTACAAAAGCGCCAGCAAAAATTACCAGTTCGCCCGAGTTGGGAATGAACATTATATTAAGGTAGTCGGCTATTACAATATTGCCCGATACGTATGCCAATATTGCAAGGGTGATGCCTATGATAGCCGATGTGCCTGTTGCAAGGCCGTCTATCCCATCAGTGATATTTGCCCCGTTGGATATGGCTGTAATAATTATGATGACGAAGAACATAAATACCAGCAATGAATAATGGTCGGTATCCGCCCCTATAAACTTAAGCACCTTACCATAGTCGAACTCATTGTTTTTATAAAAAGGCATGGTAGTTTTAGTCGACCTAACCTCCTGCGTGTACACTGGCACATTGCCCCGCATGTGGAAATTCACGGGCGCATCGGCTATTTTTTGCGCTTTTACGTCCTTTGAATTTATTTCCTGCCTTATTACGATATCCTTATTGGTATACATTGTAAACCCGATAAACAAAGCCAGGCCCACCTGCCCTATTATTTTAAACTTGCCTGCCAGGCCTTCTTTATTTTTTTTGAAAACCTTTATGTAATCGTCCAAAAAACCAATCCCCCCCAACCAAACTGTAGTAACAAGCATCATTATGATATAAATGTTATCAATTTTGGCAAACAATAATGTTGGCACCAAAATCCCCAATATAATGATGAGGCCACCCATAGTTGGTGTGCCTGCTTTTTGCATTTGGCCTTCTAAACCTAAATTCCTTACTGTTTCGCCCACTTGTTTAAAGCGCAGATAGTCTATCAGCCTGCGGCCGAAAACCGTTGTAATAATAAGCGAAGTAATTACCGCCATCGCCATGCGGAACGTGATATATTGAAATACCCCAGCGCCTGGAATGCTGTAATTTTTGTTTAAGTAAGAAAATAAGTAATAGAACATATTGATATGCGGATTTCGGATGTGCAGATGTGCGGATTATTAATGTGCGGATGTGCAGATTATTAATGCGCAAATTTTCGCTTCTTCAATCACTTTTTTACTTGGTTAATTATTTTTATCATTTATCAATTCCCTATCATTTGCACACCTGCATACTCGCACATCTGCACATTTATTTGGTTGATGATATTATCTTTCCTAATATTCTTATAATCGATTGTATGTCATCAAGCATAACCTGTTCAAAAGGATAGCTTTCTGCATGTTTACATAGTTTCAACCAATATTCTGTCTCTTCGGCTTCCTTATAGGCTATTTTGCATTTGTGTTTAAAATCATTTTTACTCTCCGCGCCTTGTGCTTCACTTACATTTGCCCCCACTGAAGTCCCGCTTTTAAAGAGTTGGTTGGCCATATTGAATTTCTTCTTTGATTCGAGGACTTCGGTAAACGCAATTATTTTCAAAGAGAAATTAAAAGTCAGATCAACTATCAAATTTGGCTTCTCACTCATGGCTATTTTTATTTATTCATTTATAAAATCTAAAAATCCGCACATTCGCACATCTGCACATCACCTAACTCAATTCTTTAAAATTTTCCACCAACTCTTCCATATCATCAAAATGACTTTTTACCCCCGCTATTTCCTGGTATTTTTCGTGGCCTTTGCCGGCTATTAATACTATATCACCGGGGTGGGCCAGCATACACGCTGTTTTTATTGCTTCCCGCCTGTCCACGATGCTCAGGGTGTGCCTTTTAAATGCCGGGTCAACGCCTGCTTCCATGTCTTTTATTATTTGGGCAGGATCTTCACTGCGCGGATTGTCCGATGTAAAAATCACCTTGTCGCTCCACTCGCAGGCGGTTTTAGCCATAATAGGACGTTTGGTTTTATCCCTATCGCCGCCGCAGCCGATAACCGTAATTACTTTTTCATTGCCTTTGCGGATATCGTGAATAGTGCTTAATATGTTTTGAACGGCATCAGGGGAATGTGCATAATCAATAACACCAATGGTTTTGTTTGGTGCAACTATGTAATCGAATCGGCCCCTTGCACCTGTAAGCTTGCTCAGGCTGGTCAATATTTTGGTTTTATCCTGATCAAGCAGCATTGCGGCGGCATATACTGCCAATAAATTATAGGCATTAAAGGTACCCACCATTTTAAACCAAACTTCTTCACTATCTATCAGCAGTTGTAAGCCTTCAAACTGGTTTTCAACAATGCGGGCCTTATAATCGGCCATGCTTTTTAGGCCATAGGTTTTTTTATGCGCTTTTGTATTTTGCAACATTACATTGCCGTTTTTATCGTCGCCGTTGGTTAGTGCAAAGGCATTGGCAGACAGGCCATCGAAAAATGCTTTTTTAGCTTTAAGGTAACTGTCAAAGGTCTTATGATAATCTAAATGGTCGTGTGTAAGGTTTGAGAATATGCCACCCGCAAATTTTAAGCCGCTGATGCGATGCTGGGCGATGGCATGGCTGCTTACTTCCATAAAGCAATAATCACATCCCTGCGCCACCATTTCGCTCATCAAGCTATTTAGTTCGACAGGATCGGGCGTAGTATGTGTAGCCTGCACAACTTCGCCGTTTATTAAGTTTTCGACAGTTGAGAGCAACCCGCATTTATAGCCCAGGTCGCGGAATAATTTATAAAGCAGGGTAGCAATAGTAGTTTTGCCGTTGGTGCCTGTTACGCCCACCAGCTTTAATTTTGATGATGGGTTATCGTAAAAATTGGCGGCAACTATGCCCAGTGCGATAGCAGAATCCGCCACCATCAGAAAATCAACTTCGCCTGTAACACGTGCAGGCAAAACCTCGCATATTACAGCCACAGCACCGTCCTTAACAGCCTGTAAAATATAATCGTGCCCATCAACCTGCGTGCCTTTTACGGCCACAAACAACGATCCGGGTATTACCTTTCGTGAATCAAAAACAATGGCAGATATTTCTATATCTGCACTGCCCTGCAATTCAGTGAAAGCAAGCCCGTCTATTATGTCACTTAAATACTTCATTGCAATTCGATTATTATTTTTGATCCTTTTGGTACGATACTTCCACCTGTTACCGATTGGCTGATAACTGAGCCACTGCCCCGTACTGCTACTTTATAACCGGCGTTACCTAATAAATATAGGGCATCGCTAAGGCCCATGCCAGTTACCGATGGTACCACGCCGCTTTTATAGCTAACTTCTTCGTATGAGATACCGCTACTGGTATCAACCCCGCTACCCGCAGCATTGTTTGATGCATATAATGGCTTAACACCCAGTTTGGTGTACACTTGTTTAAGCGCCTTTGGATTGCCTTTTTTTATTTGAGGCAGGTTTGTGTTGCCGACATAATGAATGGGCGAAGCCTGATTCATTTCAAGGTCGCTGGCGTACACACGGTCGGCAATTGTTCTGAATACCGGGCCGGCAACCAATGCAGCAAGGTATGACCCTTGTGTCGGATGGTTGATAACCACGATCATAGAATATTTAGGGTGATTAGCCGGGAAATACCCGCAAAACGATGCCTGGTAAGTTTTATTTACCCCGTAGCCTGTTGAACCATTGGCAATTTGTGCCGTGCCGGTTTTGCCTGCTACGCTATATAAAGGGTTTTTAATTACATTTTTACCGGTACCTTCAAGCACAACCCCCTCCAACAGGCTTTTCATTTTACCAAGCGTGGCATCCGAGCATACCTTTTCGTTAATCACCCGCGCCTGGAATTGCTCAACGGTATTTCCAAGCCTGCGTATCTCTTTTACAAAGATCGGCGCTATCATTTTGCCATTATTTGCAACCGAATTATAAAGCGTAAGCATTTGTAATGGCGTCATCCGCATTTCGTATCCATAGGCCATTTCTGGCAACGTTAATTTGCTCCAGCTTCTGTTTGATGGGTTTTTAACCACCGGCTGCGCTTCGCCCGAAATCTGGAGGCCAAGCTTTTCGTTCAAATGCAGGGCATACAGGTTATCGGTAAACTCTTTGGGGTCATCCTTATAATGCGAATAAACATATTTAACTACCGCTACGTTTGATGATTCCTCAAACGCTTTTTTTGCAGTCATCAAACCATTGTTCTCCACATCCTTAATGGTTTTCAGTATTTTGTCTTTGTTGTAGATATTATACTTACCGCCTTCGGCATCAACCATGGTATTGGTATCTATTTTATGCTGATCGAACAATGTCATGTACGAGGCCAGCTTAAAAGTTGAACCGGGGTCATTGGCGTCGCTGATGGCATAGTTATACTCTTCTTTGTAATCGCCGTCTTTTGTGCGGGTAAAATTGGCTATCGCCCTTATCTCGCCGGTAGCAACCTCCATAAGCACAACGCAACCATGGTCGGCCTGTGTTTTTGTCAGCTGGTTCATCAGGGCTTCCTGCGCAACATCCTGATCGTTAACATCAATGGTCGAAATAATATCAGCGCCTTCTTTTGCGGCTATCTCTTCTTCGCCGTTGTTAACCGGCATCCAGGTACCGCCGGCAATGCGCTGCATCAGGCGTTTGCCATTTTCACCGTCTATATAATTAGCATAAGCGCCTTCAAGGCCAACTCCATTTTTAACGTTCTCGTTTTTGTAGCCGATGGTGCGCTGGGCAAGCGTATGAAAAGGTAATACCCGTTTATTTTGTTCAACAACTATAAGGCCGCCTTTATATTTGCCCAAATTAAAAATGGGGAACTTGCGTATGTCTTTCAGTTCCTGGTAAGTTACTTTACGCCTGATGAGCAGGTAACGCGCGCTATCCTTACGGGCATCGCGCAGCATCCTTGTATATTCTTTTTCAGATTTATCGCCAAACTTGCGCGAAAGCTTCATACCCAGTGAGTCAACCTTTTCGTTAAAAGTATCGTCATCAGCAATACCGGCAGCAAGCATATCCATATGCAATTCATACTCTGGCACCGAAGTGGCCAGCAGGCTCATGTCTGATGAGAAAATATTGCCACGCGCTGCTTCAACAGTTTGATATTGTGTTGAACCGCTGGATGACATGGCCCTCCATTTTTTTCCCTGCACAACCTGTACGCGGTATAATTGCATAACAACTGCGCCGGCAAAAAGCAGGATCAACCCAAATGCCAGGTAAACCCTGATGAGTATATTTGTCCTAATGCCCATCCTGTACCTCCTCTGCTGTAATTTTTTGCGGTGGCTGCACCGATATTTTAATACCCAGTGTATCGGCACGTTTGGCTACCTCGGTAAGCGTGCTTTTGTAGGCCAGCTCGGCTTTGGTTGTTTTATAATCCCAGCTTAATTCTTTAACGTCTTTGCTTATTTTATCTATGTCGCGGATATTTTTTTCAGCCAGGTGCCTGTTGCCAATGTATATCATGCCTAACAGTGCCAGGAACAGCACAAAAGGCAGTGCCCGTGTTGCTGACTCGGCATTGAACATCCGGGTGAAAAACTGCATTAAATAGTTGTCGGGAATTTCCTTAACCTGTTTTTCCTCAACAACAAGTGCCTTCTCCGCTTCCTCTTCCTCAACTTGTGCGCGTAAACGATTAGTCATCTTTTTATCGCAATTCTTAATTTTGCGCTCCGTGCTCTATTATTATTCGCTATCTCTTCTTCCGATGCTGTAATTGCCCCGCGGCTTACCTGGTCGAACGGCCTGTTATCATTTCC
>Ga0207027_1144_pt1 | contig 10977 bp, 11 predicted proteins | sample Alteio_BWMinCont_43_FD_153280 | JGI IMG/M metagenome (GOLD analysis project Ga0207027, IMG submission 153280) | Enriched cells from forest soil in Barre Woods Harvard Forest LTER site, Petersham, Massachusetts, United States -... | ecosystem: Environmental > Terrestrial > Soil > Temperate forest >... | reverse complement strand
GCAGGGCTTCACCCTGCGTTGATATATTCTGCCCTATCAGGGCAGTGTCCTCAGATCAATAAGTGTACTGCACTCCCCTATTCCAACACCCGCAATAGAATCGCTTTCCAGTATTAAATAAAAAGTCTCTTTTTGAGTAAGCACTCCCCTTGAAGTGCCCGAAGGGCGCTTGAAATTCAGCGTGTGTTTTTTATAATGAGCTTTAAGCACAGACAATAGTATTAACGCAAAAACTAAGTACGAGTATAAGGGTAAATATTGCCAATTGCTTCAGGTTGCCATCTAATGCTTTTGACTCCTTACCCATAACCGAAACAAGATGGATCATTAATAGTGGCACTGCAATTGCCAGGTATAGATACTGGAAAGAGAACCTATATTCAACTGAACTATATAAAAAGAGAAACACCAATGCACCTAATATTAGAAATGCATGATATCGCTTTGCTTTGGCAAGTCCCATACGTACAACTATCGTTCTCTTACCAGAAGTAGCATCATTATCAATATCGCGCATATTATTCACATTCAAAACCCCGGCACTTAAAAAGCCCAATGCGGATGCAGGCAACAAAATAATTGCAGGCAAAGCATGTGCATATAAATAGAATGTTCCGCCAACTCCCACTAAACCAAAGAATATAAATACGGCAATATCTCCAAAGCCAGCATACCCGTATGGCTTCTTGCCGATGGTATATTTAATGGCGGCAGCAATACAAGCCAGCCCAAGCGCAAGGAATATAAAGAACATGGTCATGTTTTGCCCGCTGGTTGCTACATACAATAAACTAATACCCGACACCAGTGCCAATGTTGCACAAATGGCAATTGCTTTACGCATTGCAGGTAATGAAATTGCACCACTTTGTATTGCACGCTCGGGGCCTACCCTGTTTTCATTATCGGTGCCTTTAACGGCATCGCCATAATCGTTTGCCAGGTTAGAGAGTACTTGCAAGAATATTGCAGTCAGAGCAGTAAGTATAAATATATCGAACTTAAAAATACGATACTGCACAGCCAGAATGCTTCCCATACCCACACACGACAATGCCAGTGGCAACGTGCGCAGGCGAAATGCCCCCATCCAAGCTTTCATATTGCTCATTATGGAAACTTAGGGTACTTGCTGAAGTCTGGTTTTCTTTTTTCGATAAAGGCGTTCTTACCTTCTTTTGCTTCTTCAGAAAGATAGTAGAGTAGCGTTGCATTACCTGCCAATTCCTGTATTCCGCTTTGGCCATCAAGCTCTGCATTAAATGATGCTTTCAGCATTCTAAGCGCAAGCGGGCTTTTTTCTAATATTTTATTACACCACTCTACGGTAGTATCTTCCAGCTTTTTCAAGGGAACAACTTTATTTACCAATCCCATATCAAGTGCTTCTTTTGCATCATACTGGTCGCATAAGAACCAAATTTCACGAGCCTTTTTTTGTCCAACTATACGTGCTAAATACGATGCACCAAAACCGCCATCGAAGCTACCAACCTTAGGCCCCGTTTGCCCGAAGCGTGCATTATCAGCAGCAATGGTAAGGTCGCACACAACATGTAATACGTGCCCGCCACCAATAGCCCAACCTGCAACCATAGCAATAACGGGCTTAGGTATAGAACGAATAAGCTTTTGCAGATCCAGCACATTCAGGCGTGGAACAGTATCTTTTCCAACATACCCACCATGCCCGCGTACACTCTGGTCACCACCCGAACAAAATGCTTTTCCGCCTTCACCTGTCAGAATAATTGCACCTATATCAATCCTTTCACGGCATATTTCCATTGCGTTGATCATCTCCTGCACAGTAAGCGGAGTAAATGCATTATGCACCTTAGGGCGGTTAATACTAATCTTGGCTATTCCTTTATGTTCTGTGAAGAGTATCTCTTTATACTTCTTAATTGTTTTCCATTCCCTTGTTTTCATTCTTACTTTTTATTATTTTACTTTGCATTTATGTTCTGAGGACACTGCCCTGATAGGGCAGAATATATCAACGCAGGGTGAAGCCCTGCGAAATAACCAGGCAAAAACCTAAGCCCTGAAAGGGCGGCATAATTAATCCCATACATATCGCTCATCATATTCTACATTATACTTCTTTAAGAATGCTCTGTATTCATCCTGAAAGGTCATTTTTTTATGATGCTCCCGCTGATCAGCTACATAAGCAACTACTGTATCAATTTCAGAAGGATTTACGGAAAATGCTCCATAGCCATCCTGCCAATAAAAATTTTCAAGTGACTTATCTTTGGTCTTTATCCATTTTGATGAATGAGATTTAACTTCTTCTATAAGTTTCATCAAAGCTACTTTTTTCGATAACATCAACAGAATATGGATATGATCAATATCTCCTCCTATTTTAATTGGAGGGCATTCCATATTTTTACAAATACCTCCAAGATAACTATACATCTCATCGTCAAATGGTGGACGCATTAATGGTGTACGATTTTTTGTGCTAAACACAATGTGGATACAGTTCTTTACCAGTGATTGGCCCATGATCATTACGCCCCTTCAGGGCTTATTATAGTTTCTTCATTCCTTTCGATGGGCTACACCCATCGTTAATATATTACCCCTTCGGGGCTTATTATAAGTTCTTGTTTTTTCTTCAATGAGCTATACCCTCGTTATCATATTCTACCACTTCAGTACTATATATCTTATATAATTGCTTCATTATTTTGCATTCATTCTTACTTTTTAAGAAATTTATTGTATCCTAATAATACTTCTGCGTTTATTTTATTTGGGGTAAACACTTCTAAAATAGCCGGCTTTCCTTTTTGCGGTGTATAGAACTGCACCAGAGCTTTCTCCAATTCCTTCTCATTACTTGCTGAATAGTATGGGATATTATATGCCTTGGCAAAAGGTTCAGCTTTCATTTCATGTTTGGCTTCAAAGTATTCTTCCAATAGTGGAGTATCTCTTGAATCTATTATACGGAATATACCACCGCCACTATTATTAATAACTATCACACGCATATTTTCAGGCAAATGTTTATTCCATAATCCATTTGAATCATAAAAAAATGCAAGATCGCCTGTTATGAGTGTGGTCATTTTACCCGAGCCATAGGCAGCACCGGCAGCTGTGCTGACCGAGCCGTCTATACCACTTACACCACGGTTGCTGTAAAAATGCGCGCCTGTCTTAATTAAATTAAAAAGGCTTGCATAGCGAATAGGTGTACTGTTACCCAGTTGCACATCAGAATTAGCTGGTAGATTATTGAATATGGCTTGAAACACTTTAAGATCAGAGAATGGAACTTGTTTGCAATATGCATCAAGCTTTTTTAATGCATACGTATTTAAAGCGCTTACATCATCAGCATAACCTGAGCTCTTTCCTTTATTTTTTACAAGCAAAGCAAAAACTTCCTTCTCATCTAAGGGCAAAACACGCGTCAATGACTGGTAAGTATCTATATGAGAAGATGAAACAGAAATATGCCAGTGTTCGTTAGGCTTGTATTTACGTAGGTATGTTTTAAACTTCTTAGTTGTAACCGGGCCACCCAGTGTAATAAGTATTTCCGGCTTCAATTCTTCCTTTTCCGAATCGGTTAATGACTCAAAGTAACCATCGATCGTATTTACAAATTTCTCATCAAAAAGATTCGATGTACATTCCGTCATCACCACAACAGAAGTATCCTCAGCAAGTTTACTTAACAGCGTATTTAATTCTTTATCGGGCTTATGCAGGCCGCAGATGATTATCTTCTTGCTTGCCTTTTGCCATGTACTTGTAATTTCCTTCTCTGCTTTATCGCTTAATTTCTTTGTAACAGTCGCAACTTCAATATTCTTGAAACTACTTTGCATATCCTTTGTTTCACCATATAATGGTTCACGCAATGGTATATTTATATGAACAGGGCCTTCATTGCCTTTTTCATTTGCAATATTAAATGCCTCTGATACGGCTCTTTCTGTATACCATAATTCATCGGCATGATTTGCATCGGCAGGTAAAGTGAATGACGCCTTTATATAAGAAGAAAAAATGCCTGTTTGTTTTATGGTTTGTCCATCGTCCTGGTCAATCCACTCTGTTGGCCTGTCAGCGGTAAGGATAAGTAAAGGTATCTTTTGATAATACGCCTCTACAATTGCAGGTGCATAATTCAACACGGCTGAACCCGATGTGCATATAAGGGCAACGGGACTATTTGTCTGCTGTGCGATACCTAATGCAAAAAAACCGGCACTGCGTTCATCAATAACAGATAAGCACTTTACTTTTTTTTCAGCATCAAACGCTATTACTATAGGCGCATTGCGCGAGCCTGATGAAATGACTGCATGCCTTAATCCTTTGGCTACAGCTAGTTTTGCGAGTACGTTTACTATCGGCTTATTGGTGCTCATACAATTTTCAGGGTTGGGCCTATTACACTCAGCAAGGTTTGTGCTTTCATAATTGTTTCATTCCACTCCTTTTCAGGAATTGAATCGGCTGTAATGCCACCACCTATAAAAAGGGTTGCCCTGCCGTTAAATAATTCAGCACAACGCAAATTCACATACCATTCTGTTTTTCCATTCATATTGCAAGGCCCAAGGTAACCCGAATAATACTTGCGTTGGTGTTTTTCTGTTTCACGGATAAAATCTAATGCTTTTTCTTTTGGCAAACCACATACCGCCGGGGTTGGATGCAATTCATTTAATATCTGGTACATGCCTGTGTTAAGTGTACCGCTGAAAACCGTTTTCAGGTGAGCCACATTTCCTGCAACTACCTCTTCAGGGCCCGACATTTCCACATCAATACAATTATGCGCCAATGCACTATATATATAGTCAGTTACCATTTGTTGTTCAATCTTTTCCTTTTCGCCCCAGGGCACTTCATTATTTGCCGGCTTGGTACCTGCAAGTGAAACAGAACGCACAGTATCACCTTCCAATGAAACCAATAATTCGGGCGATGCTGTGAGCCAAACCGTTTTACCCGGAATAACCACAAGTGAAACAAAAGCAGCAGGATATTTTTTACAAAGTGCTATAAAATTGATGACAGGGTTCTTTTCAGCCACATTCACTTTCTCAACTCTCGACAGAATGACTTTCTCCAGTTTTCCTTTTCTTATATCCTTAACGGCTTTTTCAACCTGCAAACAAAAATCCTCTTTGGTTACCTTTTCATTTGCTGAGTCCTTTCCGCAAACATCATCTATATTGAACTTTACTCCCTTCAGGTCATCTGCCTTACCTGCAAAGTGAATATCCTTTCGTATAAAACAAGCCGGAACTTTATCGCTACGTAAAAATGGATTGAACATAAAGCCGGGCGCAGGCGCAGGAACATTTACTCCGGGATTTGTCTCAGCCATAAAATGTACCTGGGTATCATCGGGCAGGCGATAGAAAACAAAAGGTAATTTCTGCTTTACACAATCCTGAATAGCTTTCTGAATATTTTCCTTACCTATGTCCGCCATATAATGAATATCGGTCTGCAAATATATAATTGCTATAGATGCCAAGCCCTTCAATTCTATTAATGAAACTGCTCAATTGTATTAGAATAATTTGTTTCGTATCTTCGTTATGTAATTCTAAACCCCTATGAATCACAACAATCTAACAACCAAATACTTATACACAACTTCAATAGTAATGCTATTGTCGTTTAGTAGCTACGCCCAAAAGGAACTAAGCCTTGGCAAAATTGCCACTATGCTTCAAGGGCATTGGGTTTCAGAGGAAGACTCTAATTTTTCTATTTATATTAAACACGATACTATTATAGAGTTTAGAAGCGGCGACAGGAAAGTGTTTGAATTTACCTTAGGCAAGGAAAGTTGTGACCCTGACTCGGATACCAAGCTACAACAGAAAAAGACCACCGGCTACTATATTAATGAAAGTAGCGACTACGACGGGGTTGAATACTGCAATGTGGTTGTAGCCATAGCAGATAGTTCAATGGCATGGTTTTCAACTGATGGAATGATGGATCTGGCAAAGAAAAAGTAATATTTTCCCTTATTTGCTGAACGTATTCAGGATTTTCTTAAATTTGCACTCCTTAATTAATAAAAGTCATGAAAAAAGGCATTCATCCAGAAAATTACCGTCTTGTTGTTTTTAAAGACGTTTCTAACGATTACGCATTCCTTTCGCGCTCTACAGCCGAAACTAAAGATACTATAGCATGGGAAGACGGCAAAGAATACCCATTGGTAAAGCTTGAAATTTCAAACACCTCTCACCCATTCTACACCGGTAAGGTTAAGATGGTTGATACAGCAGGTCGTATTGACAAGTTCCGTACCCGTTATAACAAGAAATCGGATACCAAAGAAGCTAAGTAAGCTTTCTTACACAAAAATGAAAACCCCGCTTTTAGCGGGGTTTTTTGCTTATATCCGGCAAGTAAATCAGTCTTTTTTACTTGCAGATATTAACATTTTACTACTCATAAAGCTGCCCGGCCTGGCAGCAGGCAAGCCTGTTTTTAGACTAATTTGGGGTTTCAAATTCAGGTATCATGAATAGTACCAGGCTAGTTATAGCTGTTTTTGTCCTTTTAAGTAGCTCAATCATGTTTGCCTTCGAGCGAAATGCCGAACCCAAAACCTATTCACCTGCTAAAGATATTCTACCTGTTAAAGATATTCTACATGAAATACCCTGCACCAATAATGGAAGGATTGGAGTTATAAAGTATTACTATGATGGCTCAAGGTACAATGTAGAAATACCTTTTGCTGAAGATACCGTATTGAATTTATTGGTGAGGGTTACACCTAATATTATTGCCCCCGATGCCAGTGACATGAATACAGGTAGTGCCGGTTATGCAGACCCGGGGCTTGAAAACCAGCCCATTACTATAGATAAACTAAAGAATGGCCTTGAGAAAGGATATTATGCCAATGGCAAGTTGAAATGGGAGTTTAACTATATCGAAGGCAAAAAGAATGGTTTACAAAAGGAGTATTACGAAAATGGGAATCCCTCTTGGGAGACTATTTACAAAAATGATAAACGAAATGGCCTACAAAAAGGATATTACGAAAGCGGTAAGCCCGAATGGCAGATACCATATTGGGTAGATCAAATAAATGGCGATGCCAAGGAAATGTATGAAAATGGTACACTTAAAGAAAATGTTCCCTTTAAACACGGTAAAAAAACAGGGATTGAAAGAACCTATTATGAAAGCGGCAAGCTAATGGGTGAATATCCGTTTCTTCACAATAAGCAAAATGGTATAGCTAAAGAATATTATGAAACCGGTGAGGTATACAGAGAAACCCCTTATACCAATGGCCAAAAAGATGGCCTTGAAAAAGTATACGACAGAACAGGTATTGTGTTGAACCAAACAAACTACGAAATGGGCAAAAAACAGGCAAAAGCATTGCGTTTTTAGATCTCGTTTTTTCGCATTCCTTATTCTTATTAACCAAGGTGAATAACTAGTACATAGTCGGGTTTGTTTTTTTACTACTTTCACCGCATAAACGTCAATACCCGATCATATGAATCTACACGAATACCAAGGCAAGACCATACTTAAACAGTTTGGTGTACCCATTCAGGAAGGAATAGTAGCCAACACTGTTGATGAGGCAGTAGCTGCAGCAAAAGAATTACAAAAGCAAACCAATACACAGGTATGGGTTGTAAAAGCACAGGTACATGCCGGTGGACGTGGAAAAGCAGGTGGCGTAAAAGTTGCTACATCGCTTGATGCAGTAAAAGAAAAAGCTACTGCTATATTGGGTATGAACCTTATATCGCGCCAAACAGGCCCACAAGGAAAGATCGTTCACAAAATATTGATAGCTCAGGATGTATACTACCCGGGGCCTACAAAGACAGCGGAGTTCTACCTGAGCGTTATGTTAAACCGTCAAAAGGGAAGGAACATGATCGTTTACTCTCCTGCCGGTGGTATGGAAATTGAAGAAGTAGCAGAAAAGACACCTGAACTTATATTTAAAGAAGAAATTGACCCTAAAGTAGGTTTCCAGGCTTTCCAGGCTAGGAAGATCGCTTTCAACTTTGGCTTATCAGGCGAGGCGTTTAAGAACATGGTAAAATTTGTAACAGGCGTTTATAAAGCCTACGAAGCAGCCGATGCATCTATGATAGAAATTAACCCTGTATTAAAAGCAACTGACGAAAAGATCGTTGCCGTTGATTGTAAAATGATTCTGGATGGCAACGCTCTGTATCGCCACCCGGACTATGCAGCTATGCGCGATATACAGGAAGAAGATCCTATTGAAGTAGAAGCATCTGACAACAAACTGAACTTTGTAAAATTAGATGGTAATGTAGGTTGCATGGTAAACGGTGCAGGCCTTGCTATGGCAACCATGGATATTATTAAACTGGCCGGCGGTAACCCGGCTAACTTCCTAGATGTTGGTGGAACCGCAAATGCAGAGCGTGTTGAAAAAGCGTTCCGTATTATATTAAGAGAAGAAGGCGTAAAAGCAATATTGGTAAATATATTTGGCGGTATTGTTCGTTGCGACAGGGTTGCCCAGGGCATTGTAGATGCGTACAAGAATATTGGCGAAATAAAAGTGCCTATTATTGTCCGCTTACAAGGTACCAATGCAGCAGAGGCTAAGAAACTTATTGAAGATTCAGGCCTTAAGGTATTCTCTGTAATTTTATTACAGGAAGCCGCTGACATGGTAACTAAAGTGTTGAAGACCGCTTAAGGCGCGCTTGCTGTTTCAAAATACTAATCACAGGTTATACTGATGAAAAAGATTCTCATTGCAAATCGTGGTGAAATAGCCCTCAGGGTTATGCGTACCTGTAAAGACATGGGCATAAAGACCGTTGCTGTATTTTCTGAAGCTGACCGCAAAGCATTGTTTGTGCGCTATGCCGACGAAGCAGTTTGCATAGGCCCGCCAGAATCAAGTAAATCGTATTTACTGGGTGATAAAATAATTGAAGTAGCTAAAAAATTAAAAGTAGACGGCATACATCCTGGCTATGGATTCCTTTCAGAGAATGCTGCATTTGCACAAAAGGTGAAAGAAGCAGGACTTATATTTATTGGTCCTTCGGCAGAAGCGATGAGGATGATGGGCGATAAATTATCTGCCAAGCATACCGCAAAAAAATATAACATACCTATGGTTCCGGGTAGCGATGGAGCCATTACCGATATTAAAGAAGCACAGGAAGTAGCCAAGAAGGTTGGTTTACCCGTACTTATTAAAGCCAGCGCAGGCGGCGGCGGTAAGGGTATGCGTGTGGTAGAAAAAGCTGAACTGCTTGAAGAGCAGATAAAACTGGCTACCAGCGAAGCTAAATCGGCTTTCGGAGATGGTTCAGTGTTTATAGAACGATATGTAAAAGGCCCTCGTCATATAGAGATACAGATAATGGCCGATAACCATGGCAATGTGGTTTATCTGTTCGAACGCGAATGTTCTATACAGCGTCGTCACCAAAAAGTGGTAGAAGAGGCGCCTTCATCGGTGCTGACTGAGGAGATACGTAAAAAAATGGGCCAATGTGCTGTTGATATTGCCAAGGCATGTAAGTATTCAGGTGCAGGAACCATAGAGTTTTTGCTCGACGAGAACAAAGATTTCTTCTTCCTGGAAATGAATACACGCTTGCAGGTAGAACACCCGGTAACAGAACTTATTACAGGTATCGACCTTGTGCGTGAACAGATAAATGTTGCACGAGGTAATAAACTCAGTTTTACACAAGATGACCTTAAGATACACGGCCACTCTATTGAAATACGTGTTTGTGCAGAAGATCCATCCAATAACTTCCTGCCCGATATTGGCAAACTGACTACCTACGCTCCGCCAAAAGGGCCGGGTGTACGTGTAGATGATTCTATGGAAGAAGGTATGGATATACCTATTTATTACGACCCCATGATTGCCAAGTTAATTGTGCATGGGCGTAACCGTACCGAGGCTATTGAGCGCATGATACGTGCTATTGATGAATATAAAATTGCAGGAGTGCAAACCACATTGGAGTTTTGCAAGTTCGTAATGCGCCATCCTGCTTTCGTTTCAGGTAAGTTCGATACACACTTTGTAAACAACCATTTTAAGCCTGAGATGCTTAATGATGCATCTGAAAGCGAAGAGGCTGATATGATCGCGGCTATTGCGGCTAGTCTGTTTGCATCGAACAAGGCAATTAAACCAGCAGCGCCTGTTACAACTGCAAGTACTGAAAAAGGTATTTCTGCCTGGAGAAGAAGACGGGATTAATTTCACTCGATTTAATTCCTATCTTTACTAAACAAACCCATAATCACTTACTATGAAAAAACATTCTTTGTATTTAGCCCTTGGTGTGTTAGTTATATTCTCATCATGTACTAAAAAAACACAATCAACAAATTCAACAGGCAATAGCAACAATAATAACACCGGTGTTACTGTTAACTCTACCCCTCAATTTACCGGAACTATTGGTGGAACAAGTTACTCACTTGTAAACGGCACTACGTATAGCAATGGCACCGGATCAAGTAAAGGCGGAAGCAATCCAAGAACATCCACATATTCTTCTTATATAGTTAATAGCGCTAATAGCGGAATAAATATAAATAAAGGTACTATCAGTTATCCATCAACATCTACATACCCCGACACAGCCACCTTCAGGCTTTTCTTTGCTCCGAACACCTATTCGTATTCTATAAATTATACTAATGGTGTAGAAGTTACATGGACAGATGCCAGTGGCGTTACATGGAGTACATCTAACGGAACAGGCTCACAAACCGGAAGCACTTTTAAAATTGTGTCAGAACAATATGCTAATGACCTGGGATACCAGGACGAGAAGGTACTCATCAACTTCAGCTGTACGCTTTACAACCCGGGTGGAACAAGCATGCAACTTACCAATGGAGTGTTTGTTGGTTATTTTGAGAATAACTGATTTCTTGTTTAATACTTATTACAGATGCAGTTGCTAA
>Ga0207027_1127_pt1 | contig 11026 bp, 9 predicted proteins | sample Alteio_BWMinCont_43_FD_153280 | JGI IMG/M metagenome (GOLD analysis project Ga0207027, IMG submission 153280) | Enriched cells from forest soil in Barre Woods Harvard Forest LTER site, Petersham, Massachusetts, United States -... | ecosystem: Environmental > Terrestrial > Soil > Temperate forest >... | reverse complement strand
TAATTCAAAAGCCTCATTTTTATTCGATTCAGTAGCGCATCTCCCATTATGGTTGTTTTCGAATCTGCTTTGATTAACTTATCTAAATTAAAAGGGATTGGATCATTTTTTAAATCAAATTCAATGGCAAACTGCCCCATGATATGTAATGGAATATAACTATAAGTATTTCTCAAGCATAAGCGTGTACCCTTTAAGCAACGTTGTATTAAAGAAACTTCAAGAGGATGGTCATACGATAATATTGCACCACCATGTCTAATATTATAATCAGACAATTCATTCTGTTTATACCAGCCTTCTAATACCAACCGGTATTTTTCCTTTTTAAATTTATCCAAGAAAAATTCTTTAACTGCATCTTCTATAGTAGCATCCATTTGTATAAGTCTTTCAATTTTCTCATCCTTCTTGTCTTCGTAACAGCCTCCGACATCACTATGTACACCCGGCAGCACCAATTCTGTTCTTTTTGAACCTGAGCCATTTGGGTCAATACTATTTGCGCCTACGCTCCTCGTATCTGTAAGAGGAAAATTAGCCCGATGTTCATCTCCGGCAGTTAAATGCACTACCCTTTTCGCCGTTGTTCCAATAAAATCAAGATTTAATTCACGGGTATCATTCTGAAATGCATCAGGAGTTGTTTCAGGATGAGCATCAAAAATAGCAGATGCAATAATATCTTTAGAATATGATGCTACACAATCGAAAAGACCAACAAATCGAACATTAATATTATTTATTTGTATGTTATTCTTTTTACAGTAGGCTCCCAGATACCCACGAAATGGAAATTCTGCAAATTGGGTTTGGTTGCCCATTTTATCAACATAGTATGTATCTTTTGGAACTGCAGAGAAGGGGTCTCTGTATATTTCGTAAACAAAATGTCTGGCAGCAGCAGATCCTCGGCTAAATCCAAACAAATCTATTGTTAGCATTTCTACTATCTTCTTGCCATTACTAAAATCCAATCCTGCTAATGTATCTGCTACGTATTTACAAGCATCAGCTACTCGTGCAGGAATCCCATGCTCATTCCTCCCCAAAGCTATTCCATCTAATATGTCATCTTTTTGCAATTTTACAGTGCCAATACCCTCTATATACAGACGAAAGTGATTGGGGTATTTTTTATAGTCATAGTTTTTAAATAACCAAACTACATTCGAATAAGCATTTTCGTAACTACTAGTATCATGATCTGTATTTTTTTCATACACATTTTTGTTTAATGCTGATTGATACTTGTCGCCATCACTAATGTCTTTAACATCTAAATCAGTAAAACGAGTACTACTATCTACAACAGGTCGATTTGCAATCAACTTTTCATGCGCGTTATGCTCATCCGTATTATACATATTATTGCCAGTACCATCAAAAAAAATAGCGATAGTAGCACTAGGATTCGAATTAGTTAGTGTTAATTCTTCACCTTTAGCAGGTCCAATCATTGCGACTCCCATAATTATTTATTTAATTATTAGTATTAATGTTTATTTAAAAAAAGCCATCCAACCCACAGGCTCTGGTTTAGGCTTAACTTCTTTTATTTTTTCAACAATTGGCCTTTTTATTATTTCGTATCCGTTCATAATCATTTTATGTTCACCCTGCTCTGTAATGATTGATATATTACATTTGATATTTTCTATGTAGGATGTTGTATTATTAATATCGTATATTATTTCAATCTTTCCGCTTGTAATTATTATGTCTTCTACAATTGCTGGTAGTATTAGTTCACCTTCAACTTTTACAGAATATCTATTTTTAATAGTTACTCCTTTGATAGCTATTCCTTTAAATAAGATAGATTCTTCAAAACCAAAAAATGGAAATTTAATGTTTACTTCTTTAGCTCTAGTTTCATGATCATACTCGCCTATAATCGGCGCAAAAAATAACGACAGCCAAATGTCTTTTGTTACAATATCTTTTAATCGCTCCAGATCTAGTAAAAATGTTTCTATCTCATCGATATATTCTATTGCTACATCACCTTCATAATATTGTAGCAATGTTGGTTTAGCTTCGGCAAAACGTTTTTTTAATTTATCCGGATTTATTACGCTGTCTATTTGTCCATCTTTGGTTGCCATAAACTCAAATGGATAATAAGTTGCGACACATGCTATAGCCAATAAGGTTATATGATCTTCGGGCTTTATATTATCTATATAAAAATTATCTTTTGTTATTTGCCATAAAGCTTTTCCATCTTTCGTTCCTGTACAATGCATGGTAATATTATTACACATAGCCGTTTCACCTTCAGGAGACAGACGATCTACCTGTACCGCATAATCGCGTTTCATACCCACATACTGCCAATGAACAGTGGGCAGCTGTTTATGCTTATGGCTGTTGCCAATCGGGTCGAATATTTCATCAATTACTATTATGGGCATAGGGTTATTAGATATTATTTATTTTATTATGATATTATAGCAATTCCTTTTCTGTTAGCCAATAATATACCTGCCCATTATTAGAAAACCGAATAGCATTATTATTTATGTTTTCATTTAACCACACATATTTCTCTTTGCACTTATTGAGAAACAATAAAATGTCTTCTCGCTTCATTTTATGCGAATGTTTTATCATCCACAATTCTTTTTGGTTCCATAATACATCGGCAGATTTATAACCAGTGAGCCATTCTAATGTTTCCGCAAAACTTAAGTTATTCACCCTTTCATCAACAACAATTTGCTTTGCCGATAAATAACGATCCAGCACATCTCGTATATGTCTATAAATAACACGGCGATCTTTATTGTTGTAATTCTCGCTACCGCCGGCAAGATCAGAAAGCGCTTGTATTAATTGTTCATACTCTTCGGTAGAAAGTAATACACCAAAATGTATAGCATTATTACTATCAATAATATTTCTTTGATACTGCACCCATCCAGGTAAATAAAATGGCTGACCGGAAAATGAAAAAGATTTTAAAAAACTAAGGGGTAAATATTTATCGCCATACTTGGGATAATACGATTGATACGCCGGTAGAATTCTTGTATTTCGAATACCTATAGTATTAAAGTAACGTGAAAGCGACTGTTCAATATGATTATTATCAGCATATATTTTTTGCATTAACACACCTAATCCATTTTCTAAAAAAGAAGGCTGCATTACTTCTCCTTTTTGAGGGAAAAATACATAGCCTTGTGTCATAGCCTTAGTTGGAAAATCTAAATAATACACACCGGAATCGCCACCGGCAAGCGAAAAAGATGGCGTATTAAGCACATCGTTTAGGTCAACTAGTTTCGCTTTTTTAGATTCTGATATATTAGCTGCTGATTTAAGTACAAGATTTTCACCTTGTATCACAAAATCATTATAGGATGGATTCGCAGCACTATGCGTTTGAAATACTAATAGCTTCGCATGTACATTACTCAAACTACTGACAACTTCATTATAACTGCTTGCTTTATTACCCGCCGCACCAATAACTACTATTATATTTGTTTCATCTTTAGCATCTTCCAATAATTTAGTTGCTTGTTTTATTGCCGGAAATACAGCTTGTGTTATTAAGCCATCATTACACTTATTTATATTCTCCTGGCACTTATAAAAAAACTGAATGAATTGTTGGTAATCGGAGGTTAGCGACAATGGAGCTGTTTTGCAATCACCACCCATATTATCTTTATACACAACTGCACCATATTTAAAATCCTTAAATATATACGATGAATCAAAAAATAATTCCAGGTTTTGTAACGTACTGAGCACATTGTACATGTATTTGCCATTTTCATTTCCGCCATCTACAACGAATACAATATTTATTTTCTTTTGACTGTTAACGATATGCTGATAATCTTTGTAGTGCAATTTATTTCCTAACACACTCAATACTTCGTCTTTACTTTTATCCAATACATCTACAAGTGCGCCGGTTTTCAAAATTAATGTACTATCTGATTGATCAAAATCTTGCTGTATAGGATAAATATTCTCAAAAAATACGCTCGATGTATCATGAATGTTGCTTACATAAAAGGGAGATTTTTCATCCATATTTAAAGATGAAGAATCCGAATGAAAAGAGATGCTATCCTTATCAATAGTTTTAGTATTCAGAGTGAAAAAAGAACGGGTGCCCCAAACCTTTATCAGATCTTTACTTATCCATCCACTTACTGCAGCTTGCGGATTATCAGGCGTTACCTGTGTAGAACGACCAATTAAATATTCTTTGCCATCATCCGATTGTTTAAAAATATAAAACAGGTTTTCCATGCTACACTTACTAACGGCGTCAGTTAATGCAGGAGAGCCATATAATAACAATGAATCTTTAATCGAAAAATCTGAAAGTGTGCTAACCAATTCCTGTGATTTAATACAGGTAATTACTTTTATGTAATACTTGGTATTGTTTTCTTTTAGCGGTGTTCGCCATAATAAAAGTCGCTTTTTATTTACCCATCCCAAATAATCAGCACTTTTTTTATCAATTAAACCTCTGCGTTTTTGTATTAATTTAGGATCGTATTTCACCAATTCAAGATATTCTCCATCTTGTCCAATTACATAGCAGGCCTGCATTAACGATAAAGATTTTAATTGTATTTCACTGCCCGGCATTTTATACGTAGTATTTTCTGCACGATCAGAGAATACTATCCAGCGCTCTGTTTCCTTAAAAAAACCTTCATCCAAAGCAACGTCTTCTCCCTCTAATTTATACGAGGTGTTTGTTGGTGCCAATTGAATTCTTGTATGTTTTTTAAAAATATCTAAACTTAATTGCGCCTGTGCTGCAGGTATTGCGCACGCAAAAAGAAAGAATATGAAGAGATTAATTTTTTGTTTCATTAGGATACTTTTTAATAAAAGACTTTTAAAAAATAACAGTACACTTATTTATTTTATTCAATCTTCCCCTGCTTCACCTCAACTGATTTCATACAATCCATTCCGGGATCTGCACTCAATTTTACAGATTGAATAATAACACCTTTATCAAACTGTAATCCAAGGCAGTAACTATTAAAGTCGTTAACCTTGGTATCATTTATTTTAATAGGAGCCTTTTCATTATTACATAAATATTTATGAATGAGATAATAGTAGTTGGTATTAAAATCCTGCCCATCTGCTATCTGTTGTAAATGAGATTTAAAATCAGCTTCGTACTTTTTATACATATCGTCAATGCTCATCAAACTATCTGTGTGCAGTTGAAAGCCGGAGAGAATTGTTATTTGATGTCTTGCAGGATATTCGTTTATATCTGTGTATAATAAAATAGTATAAGTGCCAGGTGTTTTATAGGCGTATTGTACAAAGGCTTCTTTCGCATCTACATAAACTGATTCGCCAAACTGCCAACGATATTGTGTTGATCCTGATCCTCCTTTTGCGCGAACAGACATTGTTTCATATTGCATCGCCGTATCAGGAGCATCAATGCTAATAATAGAATCTTGCACCGGTACAATATGTACAGTATCTTTTACCGTAATAAAAAATGTATCGGCGTATTTATTATTTATGTTTAATTGAACAGTGTAGTTACCTGCTTTTGTATATTTATGAAACCCGCTTGCAGAGAAAGACTGCGTGCCATCACCAAAAAACCAACGATACTCATTAGCAAAAGCCGATGAATCTCTATAGAATAATGAATCTTTAACTGTCATTATTCGTGGCGAGACAAAAGCCTTAATATCATTACTGCTCGGCATTAAACGTTTAATACCAACGAGCGCGAGCGCAGCAAGGCTCGCAATAAAAATTGTAATAAGAACAATCTTAAATGTATTATTGTTCCATAGATTGGATTTGGTAGCGTACGATTCGTTCATTTTATTTTATTAGGTACAGAGATCAATTTATATACACTTATATCCCTGGTATATTATTTATTGTTGCTTTGCAGCTTGCGCCGCTTTTATTTGATTAAGGTAACCTTGCTGATCTTTATATCCTATTTCACACTCATCCAGTTGCTGTTGAAAACGTTGAACGTTGTCTGTCATCTTTTTATAAACCATCATATCTTCATAATATAATTTAAGAAAGAGAGCCATTTGATGGAAATTAATAAAGCGTGGATCTTTAGTTGGCAAATTTTCGTTGTAACTATTTAATGTATTAATACCATACATAATATCGCTCTCTGCACTTGCACTTGCAGGAATATTTTTTAAAGCAGTTATCCTTGTAAACATCGTATCATACAAAGAAACAGCCTGACTTTGCTTTGCAACAAATTCTTTATTCTGAATAAAATAAGCATCATCCACAGATGAATGATTAGAAGCAAACACATCACTATTACGAAACATGATCCATATCAGTAAAGTGCTTGCTATTATAAATAAAAGAATAAGGTAAAGTAAAGAATGGCTTTTTTCTTTACGGTTTAGTTTTATAGATTCTTCCATAGATAATTAGTTGAAAATTTGGGTAGTCGAGAATATCGTATTTCTTATTTTACTGCTTCTGTCTATACAGTTTAGCAGATCGTTCGTGATCATTTTTTCTCTTGCATCAATTTGTATTATCGAATCGCGTAAAGACAAATGCCCATTCATATTTTTAAGAATATGTGCATACGCGAGAAAAGCACCTGAACTATCAGCACCTATAGCTTCATTTATTTTTGCTTTATCCTGCGAAATATCTTTTTCAAGAAACTGATAGTTGTCTACTTTTTCCGCACTCACATAAGTTACTCGTTTATATAATGAATCGATTTGTGCATGAAGGTCATATTCTTTATTCTGCATACTACGGAATTGCTGGATCTTGGTTACGTAATCTTCCTGCTGCTTATCGGCAGACCATACAAAAAAATATGCAGGAACAATAGAGAAAGAAAGTAAAAGTAAAAATAGCAGCCAGAATACAAGTGATTTTTTTCTGATTTCTTTTTTGTTTAAAGGCACAACCATGGCAGGTTTTATTAAGTTTTAACAATAGGGATCGGATTTTTTACTTGCCTTTTAAACTAACAAAAGGATAAGGATTTAAAAAACAGATGCTGGCAAATGTATAAAAAAATGATTGTAACAAGCTTATTAGAAAATGTTAATTCTTTTTAAATGCATAAACATTAATATTTTTTGAAAGAAATAAAAAATGAAGTAAATCTTTATTTATGCAAATAATCGGGATTCTGTTTTTTGATCATAACCAATATGTTAAAATGGAGTAAAAATTTTATTTGAGTAGATAAGTAGATTTTCATTTTTGATTATAATCATTATGTTTGCACCGATTTATTAAAATAGATCATTAAAATCCTTTCCGTACCAACCATGCAAACCCTAGACGAATTACAAACCGACTTCAAGGCTGAAGTCATTGCCACATCTCTTTTATTGGCTTCTCAGGGAAACGTAAATAAAATTATTATTGACAGACTGGGCAATAATCAACGTTCGCATAAAAAAGATCTCTACCAATTCTACGAAGAAACAAGTCAGTTCGATCTCAATATTCAAACAGTTATTAAAACTTTTCGTCAGAGTATTTATGATACGATCCCTGAAGGATTTTTTCATTCTCCCACAGCACTTAGCGGCGTAGATAAAACAGAAGAAGAAGTAATTAGTGAAATACAATTGCAACGCAAACGTGAGAAAGATGCACGCATGTTCTTTAAGCCGTTTGAACAGGAAGCCTCGTATGTAGAAATGCAGGCATTATTGATCGAGCTTATGTATGAAAAGAAAGTCTCCAACAATAATTTACTAGCCCTGTTTGAACAGAATTGGCCACTACTGAAAGACCTACCAAAAGACACTGTCTTAAGCTTTATCTATATACTACCCATTATATATAAAGTACGCGGCGATAAACCCTGGATAGAAAAATGTCTTTCTTTTGTAACAGGATTGCCAATAAGTATCAAAGAAAATTATAAACGCAAGCTTATAAAGAAAGAACTCCACACATTTACTTTTGGTCTTTCTCGTTTAGGCATCAACAGCAAATTAGGCGGACAACAATACGACGGTGTTGCAGATTGGGATATTCATATAGGACCGGTTCCTAAAAAAAACATTGGTATCATTCTTCCGCACACAGGCTTTCGTCAATTGCTTGATCTGTTATGTGAACATTTTATACCAGTCAATATCTTTCTAAATTATATTATTCATTCAAAAAAAGAAACAGGTACCATTCTTTCTAAACAAGAAAATAATGCCTTATTGGGTTATACCTTTTTTATATAAATTTTTAAGCCGATATGTTAACCAAAGCACTTTTTTTACAATTCATATTAATGCCGCTTATAATTATTGTGTTGGTATTATTAATGGTTGTTGTTAAACACCTAAACGAAACAATAAGTAACACAACAGTTATCGTCTTTATTATTCTTTTTGGATTAGTGATGGCCATTCCCGGATTATTTGGTTTTGTTGGTGATACATTTAGTCCATGGTATTATCTGTTAGCTCAGCTGATCTATTTATTGCTGGGTATTATTTTTGTACAACTTTATTACGTTTATTTTAAAAAAGTCGAGAACGTTAAGATCCTTTTTCAGTTAATTGCATTGCTTATTATCACCTCGCTTGGCGGATATCTTTTTGCAGTTATATTTAATTTGATTAGCGAAACCGGCGGTGGTTATATTGCTGCTACTTGTATGCTTACCTTTCCCGTACCTGTTATTTTTTACCATGTTTACCGTGCATTTTTAGCAATACCATTTGAAATATATGATGTATGGGTTTACCCAAAAGACTCGGAAGCCATTAGTTTTGATGGTCAAGATTTTAATAAATTAATGGTACTTGAATTAGAATTCAGTCGCAACGCAGATGATAAAAACAGGTTAAAGGTAAAAGCCAAGGCCCCTGCAGAAATGCCATTAGGTAGCTGGTTCAAAAAATTTATTGATGATTATAATTACAAATTCCCTAACAATACGATCGGCTATTTAGATGCGGATGGATTTTCTCATGGATGGATTTTCTATTCTAAAAGATCTTTCTTTCATCGCCGCAGAATGCTTGACCCTACCGATTCAATTAAGGATAATAAAATACAGGAACATGTAACAATTATCTCAAAAAGAGTGATTGAACATACAGAAGAACAATTTGCTATTAACTCAAAAAAATTACAAGTACAAATATGATTATCCCTCCTAAACATGCAGCTGTTAACTGGATAGATGGAATGTCTGTCAGCCATCATAATTTTATTGATACCGAAAATTATTTTATCGACAGTATACGCGATATCGCATCCGTATCTGTTAATACTTTTAATTTCGGATTACTGCCACCATTAAAAGGTAGTGGTGCACAGTTAAGTAGTTACGAAGTAAGCAAGACTGCTACCAATCAGGTACAGATACGTTTACATCAATGCCAGGCAATAACTTCTGCAGGTATGCGTATCTCTGTTTCGGGAAATGAAGCTAATGTGTTGTCAAAATCTATCAACTTAATTACTGAAAATAAAGAAGGTACGGCACAAGAATTTTCACAAGAATATTATTACGTTATATTGACAGTACAGCCTTTTGAGAGAAACCCAACCGGACATCCGGATCCGGAAGAAGTTCCGATTCGCCAGCCATATACACAACCTAAATACGATATACAAGTTTTATCCAGCAGCAATGTAAATATTGAAGAGCTAGGTGGTTACCATCTTGTAATAGGCAGATTAATAAGAAATGGAGATGATTTTTCGAAAGATGAAAATTTTATACCTCCTTGCAGTACTATCAATAGTCACAGCAAATTAAGCCATCATTACGAGTCGATAGGAATTGCCATTGATCATTTACAAAACTTATCATTACAGATCATCGGAAAAATAAATTATAAAAATCAGAAATCGGATATAGCACAAAATATAAAAACCATTTGCAAAACGATAATTGATTTTAGTAGCAGAGATTATTTTTACCTGCGTAATATAGTGCACCAGCAGCCACCTATATTTTTAGTCAGCAGTATTTCATCACTTGCCAATTCTCTTTTCACAACAATACAAAGCATGCATGAAAAGGACAAGGAAGAATTGCTGAATTATTTTTTTGAATGGAACGATCTATCACCTGTAACATTTTTAAATCATTTATCAGATATTATAGAAATTAACTACAGCCACTATCAGACTGGCGCTTACATGAAATCTATTCGTCAGCTATTACTCAGCCTGGTGCTTGTTTTACAAAAGCTAAACACTTTAGAATACATTGGCCAGCACAAAGAAAACATAGTAGTAAAAGAAGAAGTGATGATACAGTCTGTAAAAGAAAGGAAAGGCTGGAGCTTCTTAGATTAGTTCCATGTTGATTAACTGAATAATTATACGCAATGCCCGTAATAGTAATTGACGAAATATTCGACCCGATTGGCAACAGCCATAAGCATAAACAGCTGCCCACAGTTCATTGGCAGTATGTGGGTATAGAGCGTAAATATGGAGTACAGGTAAACTGGCAATCACCACAAGGCGAAAAAAGTATGCACAATACTGTTGACATGCATTGCACAGGAATGAAAGAAGGAAAAGCTTTATGGAAAATAACAAAGGATAATTTTTATATAGATAATGAAAAGCCCGAAGATCATATAAGCTTATTGGCTATAGCATGCGCGGCACCCTATTATCCATTTGAGTTTATGGCAACCAAAGATGGAAAGATAGACAGCATAATAAATACAGATAAATTAAAAAAACGTTTTGCCGAAGCCAAACCAATATTGTTACAGTATTATGAAGGTGATGTAGCAACAGAATATATTGAAGCAGTAGAAAATTCTTTAACCAATCAGGAACAATTAAAAAATATAGTAACAAAAGACATTTGGTCTTCATTATTTTTTGCACCGATTTTTGGTGAGTATGATTATGAAACGAAAACTAAAGAAGTAAGTATTGAGTTTCCGTTTTTTGGTTTTGAGGAATCGCTTTTATTTAAAGGATTGGCCAGAATAGATAACAGAAACGAAAATACTATTACTGTAATATTTGAAGGAATATTGGTACTACCCGCATTTATAGA
>Ga0207027_1148_pt1 | contig 11195 bp, 6 predicted proteins | sample Alteio_BWMinCont_43_FD_153280 | JGI IMG/M metagenome (GOLD analysis project Ga0207027, IMG submission 153280) | Enriched cells from forest soil in Barre Woods Harvard Forest LTER site, Petersham, Massachusetts, United States -... | ecosystem: Environmental > Terrestrial > Soil > Temperate forest >... | reverse complement strand
AGTAATACTAAACCCGAGTCATCAACACAAGTTCCTAAAACTGTTGAAAACATAATTTCCAAAACCATAATGTCATCTAAACTCAAACCCAAATTTGGAAAAGCTAATTTTAGCGTGAATGCCGAAGATCAAGAATTCAATGATCTATATGAAAATTCTTTACAAACTAATTATGATTCTAAATCAAAAACTGTTACTCTAACACCAACGCTAAATACAACGATTAAATCGAAATTTGGAAAGGCTAACTTTGTCCATAAATTAGAACCCGAACCCGAACCTGAAGATTCAGCAAGTACGTTCGATTACAAGCCTCAAGGAACATATAACTTTAACTCAAGAAAATCTATTACAACCAAACAGAAATTACTGGACGACGAAATTCTAGCTCTAAATCCAACGGGGACTGAAGGAGAATTATTATCATCAAGAACAACGGCTGTCATGGATTACGATATCACTCAAGAAGAGTGGAATAAACGTGCTACTCAATTTGATGTTCTTAAAAACATAATCTTGCCCGTCCAACGATCTCCTGCTTGGTTTGCAATGAGGGGCAACAAAATAACTGCATCCGACTGTGGTTGTGTCTTAAACGAAAACAAATATGAACCTCCATACAATTTCATCTTGAAAAAAGTATTCACCGTACCATTCCCTCCAAATAAGAATTGTTATCATGGTAAGAAATTCGAAAATGTAGTTTCCCTAATATATGAATTAAATAATAACACAAAAGTATTTGATTTTGGACTCATGGGTCATCCTGAATATCAATTCCTAGGCGCAAGTCCTGATGGAATCTGTGGCCCCCTCTCGCGTGACAACAAAACACCAAACAATTTAGTAGGACGCATGCTTGAAATCAAATGTCCCGCGCAACGCAAAATAAAATATGCTGGGAACATCAAAGGAGACATCTGTCCCGACTATTACTGGTGCCAAGTACAACTTCAACTAGAATGCTGTAACCTAGACGAGTGTGATTTTGTACAATGTAATATCGAAGAATATTCATCTCGACAAGAGTACATCAACGACACCAATCCATCGTGTGATTACAAAAGCAAAGAATATGGCCTAGAACGTGGCATTGTAATAGAATTAGTCCCAACATATCTCACCGAACACAAAGACTATGAAAACAAACTCATCTCGAACGAGGTCATCTACGATAAAACATCATTCATACATCAACCAAAAATAGATATGACGGCGGCAGAACTAAACAACTGGATGCTTGAAACACTTGACAACCTAGCCCCCGATGTACGTCTACATAAAATTATATACTGGCGTCTTATCGAACAAAATTGTACACTCATCAAACGTGACAGACATTGGTTCACAGAAAAATTAACAGACATGCACACAATGTGGCAATACGTAGAATTTCTCAGATTAAATAACCCAATAGCAAACAAATGGAAAGAATTCATTGACTCACAACCAAGAAAAGTCAACGACAAGATCATAAACAAACTCAAAGAACTCATATCACAAGCACAAGCTGATACCAAAGTCACTACTAAAAGAATTACAAAGACACAGATTCTCTAAATTTCAATCACCAAACATGATTTTTTTCATACACAAACTTATCAGATAATATTGTTATCTTATTACTTGAGTTTCTTACCATGATAGTCAACAACAACACATCCATATGGAATTTTTATTAGTCTCTCAATAGATTCAGGATATCCGATTATCACAATCTCTGTAATCGAGACTGGCAAATTAGTTATATCCATATTTATTTTATTGAACACAAGTCTTTCAATCGTACATGGCAAATTATCAAGCGGCTGTTCAAAACAATATCCAAAAGTAATAGAACATATGCTATCTGGAAAAATTACTTTATCCAATGGTTGATTGAAATGAAATCCGAACTCAATGGTTTTTAAATTTGGTGGAAAATTAACTTTGTCCAAAGGCTGATCAAAACGTCTATCAAATGTAATAGTTTTTAAATTTACCGGGAGGATTACTTTATCCAATGGTTTATTATATTCTCTTCCAAAATGAATGCTGGTTAAACTATCTGGAAAAATTACGTTATCCAACGACTGATTAAAGTAATCACCGAACTGTAATAATTCTAATTCAGATGGAAGAGTGACTTCATCAAGTGGTTGATCGAAACGTCCTTTAAAAGTAATAGAACGCAAACTATCTGGAAAATTTACTTGATCCAACGGTTGATTGAAACAGAATCCAAATTCAATACTTTCTAAAATATTTGAGAATATTACGTCATCCAATGATTCATTAAAAATATTATCAAATTTCAGTGAATATCTACCGCAATAATAATATTTCTCAATAGACGAAGACGAAGACGAAGACGAAGACATAATGATTATGGTTATTATTTATCTATACATCAAACATATAATTATTCAACTTTTTATTTTATTTTATTGTATTTCGTTATCATACTTATCTATGATCTTGCATCCGTATGGAATTTTTATTAGTTTTTCCATAGATTTTGCTATATGTTCAAGTATTTTTATATGTGTTACCGAGCATGGCAAATTAGTAATATCCATATTGATTTTACGGAACACAAGTTTTTCAACTGAGTTAGGTAAGTTGTTCAATGGTTTCTTATAATTACATCCGAACGTAATAGATTGAATACCGAATGGAAGACTTACTTTATCTAGTGATTGATTGAAAATATTTCCGAAGATGATAACTTTTAGACTTAGTGGAAAACTTACGGCATCAAGTGGCTGATTATAATCATGTCCAAATGTGATTGTTGTTAGACTATGTGGTAGCTTCACTTTATCTAATAATTCATTGAACAGATCTCCTAAGACAATCGATTGTATTCCCGATGGAAGATTTACGTTATTCAATGATTGATCAAAATTACGTCCAAAAGTAATAGTTTGTAAACTTGATGGAAGACTGACTTGATCCAATGGCTGATTAAAATTATGTCCAAAAATAATAGTTCGTAGATTATACGGAAAAATTACTTCATATAGTGGTTGATCGAACCCGTGTCCAAAAATAATAGTTTGTAAATTACGTGGAAGAATAACTCTAACCAACGGCTGATCGAAAGAGGATCCAAAAATAAGAGTTTGTAAATTACGTGGAAAGTTGACTTTATGTAGCGATCTATTGAAACTGTATCCAAAAGTAATAGTTTGTAGATTATATGGAAGACCAACATATTCTAATGATTGATTGAAACTAGATCCAAAAATAATATGATACAAACTCTTTGGAAAGTTTATTCCTTTTAGGGACTTATTGAAACTATCATCGATGTTTAGTATACTTCTATCATCATTGTAATATTGTTTGAGAATTGACATGACTAATGATTATTATTTATAAAATATATATTATTCAATTTTTATTATCGTATCATTCATGTCTGTTATCATGCATCCGAATGGTATCTTAAGTTTTTGTATAGATGTATTGACGTTACTGATTATTTTTATGTTCTTAATTGACAATGGCAAGTTAGTAATATCCATGTTTATTGTGTAGAATGTTATGTATTCGATTGAGTATGGTAACATGTTTATTGGTTTATCATAGAGTACTCCGAATGTAAGAGTATGTAAATTATTTGGAAAGATGACGTTGTTTAGTGACTGATTAAAATATTTTCCAAATACGATAGATTGTAATTTTGCTGGTAATGTAACTTTATCTAATGGCTTGTTGAAATGTAATCGAAAGCCTCCGGCTTGTGATGTTTCACATCACGCAAACTTTGTTTGCCTCACGTAGTGAGAGGGCGTAGCCCTTCGATTAAAAATTCCTTTAAATTTTAATATTTTCAAACTATCTGCAAAAATTATGTCATCCAATGATTCATTGAACGCATCCGTAAACTCTAATACAGTCCTATCATTGTAATAATACTGTTCAATGAAAACCATAGCTGTCTATATATATTTCAATAATAATTATATTCAATTTTTATTAAGTGTATATCATAAAAATTGAAATAATCAACAATTAACGCTAATAAGATATATAGATACAATGGTTAAGAAAGTAGTCAACGTTGAAGATATCGATGAACTCAAGATAAAATCAGAACGCAAGATATTTGATGTACTCAGAATCGAAAATAAAACATTCTTCCTAGATAGGGACTTCAATCTAATATGGGATTCAGACGCAGAACTGGCTGGCGTGATCAACAATAACAAATACATATTCTTTGATGATATAACAAAAATAATGCAATCCATAGCAACTGATAAGATATAGATAACATGAATGGGTTATAGAAATAATATTTAATAATACATTTTTATATCAGTGAAATATATAATGACCCAAAAAACAGATCTTCCAATGCTTAATATGGGATCTAGCAAGCTTCCATTACCAATGATAAAAATAGAGCAAGTGATGCCTGACGATAAAACTGATCTTAAATGTGCGCCGCATATTACGTTCGAAAATGGATCATGTATACCTCTACACGTATTAATAAAACTAACTGACGCATATAACATCTACTGTGATAAAGAAAACTTAGATTCTAAAATAGCTACAAATGACAGATTAGAAACATTGTATCCTGACGAATATAAAAGATATCTACTATACGAATTTGGCAAACGCAATAAGAAAAGTCAACATAAGTGGCTGAAACATAAATGTACGCAATTCATGACTGAAGATGACAAGGACGATCTACAAAATAATACATTTAGGCCTGAAGGACCTCAAGGAAAATTCGATTGGTTGTCAACGTTCGACATAAATTATGCATTAGCGCAATATGAAAACAAATATCCTGAATTTAGATTCTTAGGCGCAGTACCGATAGATTTCAATGATCTCAATGGCTTACCATTTAAAACTCTAGATTTCAATGAACTATATAACTCTGGAAAAACCAAAATAGGTGTTGTATTCAATCTTGATGAACATGACAAGGGCGGTTCTCATTGGGTTAGCTTGTATGCAGACTTGGACAAAGGACAAATATATTTCTCAGACTCATATGGCATTAAACCTGAAAGACGTATCGTGGCATTCATGGATAAAATAGATAAGTATCTTACTACAGAACGTGGAATTTCAAAGCCTGATGTAAGATATAATAAAACTCAACATCAGAAAGGTAACTCAGAGTGTGGTGTATATTCTATAAATTTTATTTTACGGCTGTTGAAAGGTAAGTCCTTCGATCATCTAACACAAAAACGTATTACTGATGAATCTGTAAATCAATGTAGATTAATATATTTCAAATAATGATGTAGCCGGACCAAAAATTACTTAAAAACATGACAATATATTTATATGATGGATAAAATTATTTGTGGCGGATATGGCGTGCGCGTTAGTTTGGCTCTATGCCGTTATTAAGTTCGCGCGCAGTAACACTCATTCAAAATAAATAATCAACAACAAATATTCAGAATAAATAATCAACAACAAATATTCAGAATAAATAATCAACAACAAATATTCAGAATAAATAATCAACAAATATTCAAAATAAATAATCAACAAATATTCAGAATAAATAATCAACAAATATTCAGAATAAATAATCAACAAATATTCAAAATAAATAATCAACAAATATTCAGAATAATAATTACTAAATTTATGTCTGATGATGATTCTTAACGTAGCCCGGCAAAAAATTACTTAAAGATATGAGAATATATTTATATGATGGATAAAATTATTCTTAGCGGATATTGCGTGTAGTAGCATTCATTCAAAATAACAATTACTAAATTCTGTTACTTGGCTTGACTTAAAACTATTATCAATAAGATAATTTCATTGAAATATTATGACTAGCGTTGAAGAAGAATGCATATTCTTTGTTGTGCTTGATGATATCTTTTTTGGTTTTGTAGAACTTGATTATCATGTGATCGATTTCTTTGGGATTGATGTTAGTTAATTTAGTGATGTCGTTGGTATCGTTGTTAATTAGGAATAGCGGTTCATCACTTATATTTTCGATGATTATATAGAATATGTTGTCTCCAATTTGTAGAGGACTTTCTGCGTCATATGAGTTACGGTTCATATATGAATTTTTATTGAATCCAAGGGTTGACAGAATACTATTTTCTTCGGCTATCATGTTAAATCGGTTATTAGAATTGAATGAGAAAACATCGTCGCTTAGGTTGCATGTGATTGCAAAGTTTTGTTGTTGGAAGGCTTCATTGAGAAAATCTTTGATTTCATTACGATTATAGTAGTTCTCTTCAAGTTCGAATATTTGTGTACTACCGTTAATTATTATTTTTAGTTGGTTGTTGTTACAGTTGATGTTTTCATTGGTATTTTTTGGGAGATTCGTGTCGGTAACTGTGATGTCTTTGATCGTGATAGGACAGATTGGGATTAGACCCGCCAGATTGACCATGTAGTCGTTGTAACAATCCGCTTCTGTACATTGTTCGCTGTTTATTTGTAGATCTTGTGAGTTTGTAATTGTGTTGCCCATGTTGTTTCGGGATATTTTAAAGGAATTATTTGGATTAGTTGATCGAATTCTGACATTGGATGGTATCTGATAATTTGAATCTTCGTCATCTATGAAATTTATTAGTTTTTCTTTTTCGTGTAACTGTAGAGTATATGTGTTGTCGTCGGGTGCATTTTGATTTGGTGTTGATGTTAAATTTTCGATGAACTGATTTGGAGATTTATTATCTGACTCTGATGAATCGTTAGCGGTTTTATTTTTCTTAGCATCTATGAGTAATTGTATGAGAGCCTTCTTGCGTAGTTCGGTATCATAATCTTCATCTTTTGGATTTGGATTTAGGTTTGGATTTAGGTTTGGATTTGAACTTGGACTTGAACTTGAATTTGGGCTTGATGTTGTAGGTTTGGTTGTTTTGATAGCTTTCGAACTTGATGTTTTTTGTACGATCTTGCGTTTGTTTGCATCTGGTTTAGTTTTTGGAGCTATTTTTTGAGCTATTTTTGGATGTTGGATTATTGTTTTGGATGTTGATGCTGGTACGGGCTTCTTTTTTGGGATGATTTTTGAGGTTGGGGGGTTTGGAAATAACTTTTTTTGAGACAGGTTTAGGATCACTCAAAAAAAAAAATTCTGTTTGTGATGTTGAAGTTAATCATTACAAAGCATTTGATTATTTCTGTGATTTTGTTTATGAAGAAATTTGTTAGGTTGGTGTCGGCGATTATTTCGTGGATGTTGATATAGTCGGGATTTATGAAGTCAGTTTCAATGAGTTGAGTTGTTTCGTAGTCAACACATACGCGATTTAGGATGATTGGTGCTCCCCAGCTATCAAAGAATTCAAATGATAATCTGTTGATGTTACCTAGGAGAGAATCTTTATAGATTTTTACGGCGTAGTATGGACTCCCGCGCCAGTATAGCAAGCCCATATATTTATCTGGAAATATTGCGAATGCTCTTGAATTTTTTTGGTTAGTTGCTAGATTTTGATTATTTTCAATTTCTTTGATGCCTACGAGGACATATCTGTCTGTGAAGAGTGGTCCAAGGTGGTTATCGTCTGGGATGTATCTGTTATTTTTAATCATATCTGTTTTAACACGTTCGTAATCGTCTTTGATAGTTAGGTTGGGTGTGGTGGTTGAGGAGGATGTACAATTTTCACAAATTCCGTAACAGACAGTACAGTAATTCCAACTTGTGTTTATGATTACTTTGTTGAATCTTGGTAAAACTACGTTGTCAAGACGTATGAATTTGACGTTAACGAATGATTGTGTTATGTATGGGTTGTAAATACGTTTTAAGTGATTATCGTAGTTTACAAGGATGTTTGGATTGACTTGGGATATGTCAAAATCTTCGTCGAGATCTTCTTGGGCTGCTTTTTTGCGGGAATTTGGATATTTCATTTTGTTAAGTTTGCGGACATCGTTTTTGAGATTGGCACGTTCGATGGTTGATGTAACGCCGCTGTTTACTACGGGCCCAAAGGTTACGATGTATTTGAAAGGATCTGGATATAATTGTATATCTCTGTCCATACTATCGATGTTTAAGCGCACCTCCTGAATTGTTTCTTTGTTTAGATTTTCGTTGAGATTGTCGTAGAGAGTGTTGTGAAGATATTTGTTGTCTGGCATATGTTCGATTACTGAATTTTGTTTGAATGCTTGTTCTACATTGAATTGTGAGAAGTCTCTTAGATTTTCTAGGTTAGCGGTGTTAGTGTTATCTGAACGTACGAATGTTGAACTTGGTTGATATGCATTATAATTTTGGATATATTTTTGCTGTTCCTGAAGTCCGCGTCCCAATTGATTATTGTTAGGATATCCATTTTGAGGTATCGAACTTGTATCAAATCGAAATCTATTTCTGTCATCCATGATATATATTATCTATTATATTTTTTTATATATTATTTTATGTTGTAAGAGACTCAAGGACAAGTTTTATGATGCGGAGGTTTTAAAATATAATTACGCGTCATTTTAATATATTGATGAATCTTTAAGTTATTTTGCGCAGTACAATGTTTAATTTGACATGCATAATATTTTAGTCCTTGGGTTGTTCAACAATACCGCGAAAAATTACTTAAAAGAATGTCAATATTTATAGATGATGAATATATCATAATATTTTGATCCTTGGGTTGTTCACCAATACCGCGAAAAATTATTTAAAAAAATGTCAATATTTATACCGTAAAGTATCTAATTTAGTTCCATGAGATTTACAATAATGACACATAATAAAGTAGTTAAGCTTACAAATTTGAATGCGTGATTTATGTTCAGTACCATGGAACTAAATTAGATACTTTACGGTAGATGATGCACAATTGTCATAATATTTTGATCCTTGGGCTGTTCAACAATATCGCGAAAAATTACTTAAAAGAATGTCAATATTTATAGATGATGCACAATTGTCATAATATTTTGATCCTTGGGCTGTTCAACAATACCGCGAAAAATTACTTAAAAGAATGTCAATATTTATAGATGATGAATATATCATAATATTTTGATCCTTGGGTTGTTCACCAATACCGCGAAAAATTACTTAAAAGAATGTCAATATTTATAGATGATGCACAATTGTCATAATATTTTGATCCTTGGGCTGTTCAACAATACCGCGAAAAATTACTTAAAAGAATGTCAATATTTATAGATGATGAATATATCGTAATATTTTGATCCTTGGGTTGTTCAACAATACCGCGAAAAATTACTTAAAAGAATGTCAATATTTATAGATGATGCACGATATATCATAATATTTTGATCCTTGGGTTGTTCACCAATACCGCGAAAAATTACTTAAAAGAATGTCAATATTTATAGATGATGCACAATTATCATAATATTTTGATCCTTGGGCTGTTCAACAATACCGCGAAAAATTACTTAAAAGAATGTCAATATTTATAAATGATGCACAATTATCATAATATTTTGATCCTTGGGCTGTTCACCAATACCGCGAAAAATTACTTAAAAGAATGTTAATATTTATAGATGATGCATAAATAATCAGAATTTTGTCATACGGGTCTTTCAAAACAACATAATGTAATTAATCATGAGAACTTGGTTGTGAGTCTTCGTAATATCATTTTACAACAGTTATTTGGGTTTAATTTTCTAAAAAAATAAATAAGATATATAATATATAAATTCATGGAAGAAGTATTCTTATCACAGACAAACATAAGGAATCAGATCAAGAAATTGGTTACAAATTTGAACTTGAATCCTGAGGAACTACCTAAAGAATATCTTGGAAAATTTAAACGTGTGATTACGAACTCAATGGAAAATACTATCAAAAAATACGCTGATAGAAAACCTGATAATATCTCTGATGCACAATTCATAAGTCTGATGAACAAGAAAAGCATTAGAGATTGTCTGAATGATTTTAATACTAAGAAAACTCAAAGTCAAAGTCAAAATCAAAGTCAAAATCAAAGTCAAAGTCAAAGTCAAAATCAAAGACAGAATTCAAAACAGAATGGTCAATTAAAAGAATCTGTGAGACGCGAACCAAGACAAGCTGGATGGGAGAATCAATTTATGTCTCAAGATGACGTAATGAAACGTGCGGCATCACATCCCGATCAAAAGAATACACCCTCAAAAGAACTTGCAGCTTACGATTCTGGCGGCTATGCATCATTCAGCAATCCTCCATCTCAAGGTACCGACTTAATGGGACAACCGCTATTCATAACAGCAACCGGCGAATATGGGCCTCCTCTAGAATTCCAAAATAATAATAATAACACGCAACAAAATAATACATATGGCGGTATGATGAACAACGGTATGAACAACAATGGTATGAACAACGGTATGAATAACAATGGTATGAACAACAACGGTATGAATAACAATGGTATGAACAACAACGCGAACAACGGCATGAATCCTGGAATGCGTAATATGGGTGGAATGCAAAATATGAATGGAATGCAAAACTCAAGTAATATGCTAACTGGATCACAAGAACAATCTGGCAAAAAGAATTACCAAGATGACATGGAACGTAAAATGAATGAATTACGAAGTGGATATGGTGGTCCCGCAATGAGTCCTGATCAAAATGGCGGCATGCAACAAGTAGATCAACAAACAGCACGGCTCCTAGGCTTAGACAGAGGCAGAGGCAGCGGACAACAAACATATAATCAATCTCAACCTCAATCTCAACAATACAATGGACAACAAATGTTAGCACAATTACAACAACAAATGAACCAAATGAAACAGCAAGGACAAATGAATCCTCAAATTATGGAACAAATGATGCAACAAATGCAGATGATTATAGCCCAAATGAATAACCAAGGAATGAATAACCAAGGAATGAATAATCCCGGCATGAATAACCAAGGAATGAATAACAATATGAACAATGGTCCTCCTAATAACAACAATGCTACGGGAAACTTTGTGGATTATTCATTTAATAGTGGCGGCGAAAACACTGGCAATGATCTAAATGCGGCATTTGGTAGTATAAAAGATAGCTCATATTCAGGTATAGACAGCTTTGATGCAAACTATCAAAAAGATACCATAACAGGCCCAGTCAAAAATCTTACAGATCAAGATAATGATTTAAACGGCCGCTTAGAAAAAATGAGATCAGAACGCCAAGGTGTGTCCGTTCCAAAAGCCGCCGAAAAATTTGATCCAATGAAATCTCCAAGTCA
>Ga0207027_1070_pt1 | contig 11230 bp, 6 predicted proteins | sample Alteio_BWMinCont_43_FD_153280 | JGI IMG/M metagenome (GOLD analysis project Ga0207027, IMG submission 153280) | Enriched cells from forest soil in Barre Woods Harvard Forest LTER site, Petersham, Massachusetts, United States -... | ecosystem: Environmental > Terrestrial > Soil > Temperate forest >... | reverse complement strand
CGGAGTAGGATTTACAGTTCCTACAACGCTGGAAGTACCCACACAACCGGCTAATGTAACAGTTACTGTGTATAAGCCATTATCTGCTGATGTTGCAGGTGAAATGGTTTGTGTTGCACCACTTGCTGTATAACCACCGGGTCCTGTCCATGTATAAGTAGCTCCGGCTGTTAATGTAGAAGCCAGCGTTAAATTCCCGCCTGCACAGATAGTTCCACCCGTGCTTGCAGTAGGTGTTGGTGCTGCAGGATCATTTAAAGTTACCGTAGCCATATTGGATGTACAACCTGCAGCAGAAGTAGCAGTAATATTGGTATAGCTGCCCGCGGGTAGAGTAGTAACTGTTATAGTACCTGCACCGTTAGCAATAAGTGTTTGCGGTGTTTGCGCAACACCTCCTGCATCAAAATTAATTGTATAAGTAGCACCGGGGGTAAGTCCGGTTACTGTAAACGAGCCAGTGCTGGTAGCACAAGTAGTCGGATTTGTAGATGTGACTACTATTGCCGGTTGAGGATTGATAGTAGCGATTACCGGTGATATAACACTACATCCCAAACCGCTTACAGCTTTGATATAATAAGTTCCGCTAGCGGTAATATTTGTAGGTGTAGCTAGTACAATTGTACCTCCCGCATTTGTATAATAACTTAATACTGTGCCACCAGGTAAAGTACTACCTACCGTTACCGCAGGTGCAGTAATGTCAATGCCGCTAGGGGCACATATGGGTGCAGGGTTTGTAATGACTAATATCGGAGTAGGATTTATAGTTCCTACAACGCTGGAAGTACCCACACAACCTGCTAATGTAACAGTTACTGTGTATAAGCCATTATCTGCTGATGTTGCAGGTGAAATGGTTTGTGTTGCACCACTAGCTGTATAACCACCGGGTCCTGTCCATGTATAAGTAGCTCCGGCTGTCAATGTAGAAGCCAGTGTTAAATTCCCGCCTGCACAAATAGTTCCACCTGTGCTTGCAGTAGGTGTTGGTGCTGCAGGATCATTTAAAGTTGCAGTACTTGTATTCGATACACAACCTGCAGCAGAAGTAGCAGTAATATTAGTATAGCTGCCCGCGGGTAAAGTAGTAACTGTTATAGTACCTGCACCGTTAGCAATAAGTGTCTGCGGTGTTTGCGCAACACCTCCAGCATCAAAATTAATTGTATAAGTAGCTCCGGGAGTAAGTCCGGTTACCGTGAATGAACCGGTGCTGGTAGCACAAGCAGTCGGATTTGTTGATGTGACTGCTATCGCCGGCTGAGGATTGATAGTAGCAGTTACCGGAGCTATAACACTACATCCCAAACCACTTACAGCTTTGATATAATAGGTTCCGCTCGTGGTGATATTTGTAGGCGTAGCTAGTACAATTGTCCCTGCCGCATTCATATAATAACTTAACACGGTGCCACCAGGTAAGGTGCTGCCTGCTGTTACTGCCGGTGCTGTAATGTCAATGCCGCTAGGAGCACATATGGTTGCAGGGTTTGTAATGACTAATATCGGAGTAGGATTTACAGTTCCTACAACGCTGGAAGTACCCACACAACCGGCTAATGTAACAGTTACTGTGTATAAGCCATTATCTGCTGATGTTGCAGGTGAAATGGTTTGTGTTGCACCACTTGCTGTATAACCACCGGGTCCTGTCCATGTATAAGTAGCTCCAGCTGTCAATGTAGAAGCCAGTGTTAAATTCCCTCCTGCACAAATAGTTCCACCTGTGCTTGCAGTAGGTGTTGGTGCTGCAGGATCAGTTAATGTTGCAGAACCTGCATTAGATACGCAACCTGCCGGAGGTACTGCAATAATATTGGTATAACTGCCTGCAGGTAAACTAGTAACTGTTACAGTGCCACCTGCATTAGCAGTAAGTGTTTGTGGTGTTTGAGCAACACCTCCCGCATCAAAATTGATCGTATATACAGTGCCGGGGATAAGTCCGTTTACTGTAAATGAACCTGTACTTGATAAACAAGCCGTAGGATCTGATTCTGTAATAGTAATGATCGGCGAGATATTTACTGTTACCGTTACCGGAGTTATTGTAATACAGTTAGAGGTCGAAGTTGATTTGATATAATAAGTGCCGCTTGTTGCTACAGCTGTAGGGTTAAGTAAAGGAATTGTTGTTGAGGGATCTGAAAAATAGGTAATTGTAGTTCCGGCTGTACTACCTGCTGTTACTGCCGGAGCTGTAATATCTACTGTGCCGGGAGAGCATACGGCGGCAGGATTGGTAATCAATAATAAAGGCAAAGGAGTTACCGAAATGGTATCATTTGCTGTTGACGGTGTTGCTGAACATGCGCTATTTAATATGGACCACGTAAAAATATAAGTTCCGATACCTGCAGAAAAAAAAGTTCCTGTAGGATTTGTAATATCACCAGGGTTGTGTAGGTCGCTTAAATTGGCCAGGCCTCCTGCAGCACTCCATTGACCAGTACCAACTGTAGGAGCATTCCCGGCAAGTGTGATGATCCCTGATCCACAAATGCTTTGATTATGTGCAGTGGCGGGTGTTGGGGGAGCCGTTAATGTGAGTGTGCTTAAATCAGATGGATTATTATAAGGGTCTTGGCCAAATGTAGAAAACCAAGCAACTTGGGCATCTCTCCAAGACCCATGACTCGCAAACCCAGCTACTGCTATAGAAGCAAGTGCTGGCGTATATCCCTCAGAAACTAATAATGCTGAATCTGCTGCTATTGGGATAGCTATATTGGGGGTATTATCATTATCATCTACTGCTATGTCAAAACTTACCGGAGTATTCATTGCATTCGGAGCATTAAATGAAGATAAAGGTATAGTTATAGCCATATTATACCCTACTGCCGTATTGAAAATAACATCTGTTACTCCAGCTGTTGAAGTAGTTGAAGTTCCATTTCCTCCAGTACCTCTATAAACACCATTACTAAATCCATACTGAACTCCTGTATTATCATAATTTGGACTACCTGTTGCATGATTATTATCTCCTGCTAGATATACCTCAACCGCATCATAATTGTAAAATAGCGGATCGTTAGGAATAGGATCAAAGTTTCTGTGTGCATCTGTTACTTGTACCAAAATATAAAGGGCGGTATTAGTCCATTGTGCCTGCCATTGTGCAGCAAACCCAGGTTCCACGGCTGATTCAGTTGCTAAAGGAGATCCATCATTTGTACCTAAAGGCCAAGCCGGATTACCTGGATTACTAGGACTATTATTAACAATAGTATTACTAGGACTTGATCCTATAATGTTCACAGTTGCACTGGCCCATGTTGCATCCGCGACTCCTGTCATTGTTGGGGGTGCAGCTACTTGGGATGCTGTACCTAAACCACATTGAGCCGCAGCAATATTAACGGTGGATACTACTGTTAAAAACAATAGTGCGCAGTATTTAGCAAGTGAAGTAAGATCTAAGAAAGAGTTACTTCTGGGAGAAGAGTTTTTCATATAGAATTTTGTAATAAGCAATAGTGTTTTTATAATATTTCGACGTTATTATACTAACTAGCAATCATTTATAATTTAGCTCCAACATGAAAACAGAAAAACTTGTATTCATCATAACACAAACAGATGCTTTGATGAATGTTACGTTTTTCCGGGATTATTTTAAGCATGTCTTTCTATTGAAACAAAATCTTAAAAGGACGATTTTACGACAAACACAATCATTGTAGTAAATAAAAAAAGCAGAGAATTTATACGCGTATGATTTGATCAGCAGACATTTACTACATGTAATTTATCCCCTCTCTTTAGTAACGTAATTATTTATAAAATATTTTATCAATGTTTAAACATTAAAGGGTACACTAGCTGAATTTTGATAGCTATGATCCTTACTATACATGGCTTATAAACAGTTGTTGATATTTTTCCTGGCATGTGTGTCAGGAATTCCCCATGTTATTTTACATAAGTAGAAATAAAACTACAGATAGGAAATGTTTATATCTGTTGCATCAAAGCCAATAAAATGGGAATAGATTTTATCATCTCACGATAGAAATAGCTCCCGTAATTGGTTTGGGATCTGGCGTTATTTTAGTGATATAGAAATGACTTCCCATTGTGTTTTCTGTAGATATTGCTACAAAATAATACCTGGCAGAATCTAATGGAGGGTTTGTACTTGATGGAAGAGCATTTTATAGCAAACCAAATTGTTATTAACGAAAATAAAGCGCGCAAATTACTGTCTTGAGGCTTGATTATCAATATTGCACCTAACCTTACATATAACTTCAATATTTTTCCCCACAAATGTTAGCAATTCTTTCTTGTCTTTATTCCTGTAATTACTAATTTGCCAATTGCTAACACTTGAGATGATGAAATACCAATTAGGGCAAACAGTTATTCTTTTAGACCTTGAATACAAACAGGCGGGTACAGCGGTAATACGCAAGTATAATGAATGGTCTAACCAATACGTGGTAGACTATATCTATCCCAACGGTGAAAAGGCAGATCAGATCAATATTCCGGAAGAAAGATTAATTCTTGCACCGGATGCACTGAAAGTCGCCTGAGAAATATTTTCCACAATAAATTATTGCTGAAAAAATAAAACTGTAACTTTTTTTATTGTCGTAATAGAATTGTTTCTATATTTGGCACGCAAAAACGATTTGCTTAACACACTTCTCATCTACTATTAATTCGATTCTAATTAATAATGATGAATATTCGAAACTCCTTATAATAATCTCCACTAACAAACAACAGCTGAATGCTATTATAGTTATTAAACAGTATTTTATTGCTAATTAAATAATTGATTGCTATTATGAAACAGAAATTTACACAACTGTCATGTACAAATTCGATTGCGTTTAAAAAATTACATTCTTTCTTCTTTCTACTGGTCTTGTTATTTGCCGGAACAATTGTAAATGCCCAATCGCCTGTGGGCGACGTTGTAGGGAAGGTAACCGTAGGCTATCAGGGATGGTTTGCAGCGCCGAATGATGGATCTCCATATAATGCCTGGTGGCATTGGACTGCTCAGGCCGGGGCACCTTCGCCAACTAACACTGGTATAAAAGCATGGCCGGATGAGCGCGAGTTTACCACTACTTTTCCAACGGCTTATTCGCCTTTAGGTAATGGCCAACCTGCTAATTTATTTTCGTCATATACAGATCAAACGGTCAATACACAGTTTTTATGGATGCAGCAAAACGGTATTGATTGCGCGGCATTGCAACGTTTTGATCCAAACGGAGGAGAAGGACCAATCCGTGATGCGATGGCAGCTAAAGTAAATATTGCGGCACAAGCTCATGGCATTAAGTTTTATATTATGTATGATGTAAGTGGCTGGACAAATATGTCAACAGAAATGCCGGCGGACTGGACAGCTAAAATGTCCGCGTATACAGCATCTCCCGCTTATGCAAAGCAAAATGGTAAACCTGTAGTTTGTATTTGGGGGCTTGGTCTTGATGATGCCAATCATCCTTTTACAAATGCACAGTGCGTTACTGTGATTAACTGGTTCAAGAGCCAGGGTTGTTATGTGATCGGTGGTGTTCGTGGAGAATGGCGCACAACTACTGATGGTTTTACAGATACTTATAATGCATTCAACATGATATCTCCGTGGGAGATAGGAAAAATAGGAAGTATTGCCGATGAAGATAATTATTACAATAACGTGAATACACCTGATGAGGCATATTGCATCGCACATGGCATCGATTATCAACCCTGCGTTTTACCGGGTGATGTATCAGTGCATCAACGTGTGCATGGAAATTTTATGTGGGAACAGTTTTACAATATGAAAAAATTAGGCGCACAAGGTCTTTATATATCCATGTATGATGAGTTCAATGAAGGGAATCAAATTTCTAAAACTGCAGAGAATCAAACACAAATTCCAGCAGGTTCAGGTTACCTTGGTCTAGATGAAGATGGGACAGCAGTTTCATCCGATTATTATTTACGGTTAACAAATGATGGCGGTAAAATGTTTAAAGGGCAAACAGCTTTAACAGCAACGCGTCCGACTCCATATTTTGTAACCGTAGCACCGGGTATTACTAATCTAGCAACAGATACTGCTATAGCAGGTACATATTTAACGTATAATATAGCTGCTTCGGGCGCTCCTACAAGTTTTAATGCTACAGGCTTACCTGCAGGCCTATCTGTTAATACATCAACAGGTGTAATAAGCGGCATACCAACAACAGCAGGTAGCTATACTGTTACTGTAAGTGCAACTAATGCAACGGGTACAGGTACAATGCCGATAACTTTTGTTGTTACAGCTCCGGCTCCTGAATCTGCTTATGGTGGTACTCCATGGCCAGTTCCGGGAACAATACAGGCGGAGAATTATGATATAGGTGGACAAGGTGTAGCTTACAGTGATTCAGATCCGGCAAATACCGGAGGACAATACAGAACCGATGGAGTAGATATTGAAAATTGTTCAGATGCCGGCGGCGGATATGATATTGGATTTACTAACGCAGGCGAATGGTTGAAATATACAGTGAATGTCGCATCAACAGGAACTTATACGTTCCAGGCAAGATTAGCTACAACCGGCACAGGGAACACTTTTCATGTAGAAGTTGACGGACTTAATATTTCAGGAAGCATAACAGTTCCGACTAGCGGTGGCTGGCAAACATGGGAAACGGTCAGCTTTACAACACCAACTATCACAAGTGGTCAACACGTAATTCGTTTTTATGAAGAAACGGGCGGCTATAACATCAACTATTTTAATTTAATAGCTATTGCTTCTGCTCCGGTAATATCCAGCGCAGCAACTGCTACAGCAACAACCGGCACAGCATTTAATTACACCATTGCTGCATCTAACTCGCCTGCAAGTTTTGGCGCATCACCATTACCTGCGGGTTTATCTATCAATACATCAACAGGCTTAATTAGTGGCACACCTACAACTGCGGGTACATATCCTGTAACACTTACTGCAACAAATGCGGCCGGTACAGGAAATAAAACATTAACCATTACCGTTAGTCCTGCTGTAGTAGCACCTGTGATATCAAGTGCGTCGACAGCAGCAGGTACAGTAGGCACAGCATTTAGTTATACTATTACAGCATCTAACACACCAACAAGTTACGCTGCAACAGGATTGCCTGCAGGTGTAACAGTTAACACCACAACGGGTGTAGTTAGTGGTACACCAACTGCATCAGGAACTTTTACGGCAACCGTTAGCGCGACCAATGCGGGTGGTACAGGAAATAAAACAGTAACCATTACCGTTAGTCCGGCTGTGGCAGCACCTGTAGTATCAAGTGCAGCAACAGCTACCGGAACAGTAGGTACAGCATTTGGTTATACTATTACTGCATCTAATACACCAACAAGTTACAATGCAACAGGTTTGCCTGCGGGGTTATCAGTAAATACTTCAACAGGTTTAATAAGCGGTACGCCAACAACGGCTGGAACATTTACAATAACAGTTAGTGCAACCAATGCTGGTGGTACAGGAAATCAAGCTGTAACAGCTACGATCAATCCTGCTACTGTAACTGAATCTCCCTATGGTGGTACAGCTGCAACAATTCCCGGAATAATACAAGCAGAAAATTATGACCTTGGTGGACAAGGAGTTGCATATAATGATACTGATCCTGCCAATGATGGTGGTCAATACAGAACTGACGGTGTAGATGTGGAAACAACGGGTGACACAGGCGGCGGCTATGATGTAGGATACACGGCAACAGGTGAATGGATGAAGTATACGGTAAATGTTACAACTACGGGAGTTTATACGCTTCAGGTTAGAGTAGCATCAATAAGTACCGGTAATACGTTACATGTAGAAGTAGATGGTGTAAATATTTCGGGAAGTATAACTGTTCCTAATACCGGCGCATGGCAAACATACCAAACAGTTAGTGTTACAACACCGAGTATAACAAGCGGTCAGCATATAGTTCGTATTTATGAAGAGACTGGCGGATTCAACATTAATTATATTGCTTTTGTTGCAATACCTGCACCTGTGATATCAAGTGCAGCAACGGCAACAGCAACGGTAGGTACAGCATTTAGCTATGCTATTACGGCATCCAATACTCCTACAAGTTATGCTGCTGCAAATTTACCTGCAGGATTATCGGTTAATACAACAACGGGAGTAGTAAGTGGTACGCCAACAACAGCAGGAACATTTACGGCAACAATTAGTGCAACCAATGCAGGTGGTACGGGAAATCAAACAGTAACCATTACCGTTAGTACAGCTACATCAACAGAGTCACCTTATGGTGGTACAGCTGCAACAATTCCAGGAACAATACAAGCAGAAAATTATGATCTGGGTGGACAAGGAGTTGCTTACAATGATAATGATGCGGTTAATAGCGGAGGCCAATACAGAACAAGTGATGGTGTAGATATTGAAACAACGGGAGATACCGGCGGCGGATATGACGTGGGCTGGACAAATGCCGGCGAATGGATGAAGTATACAGTAAACGTTACAACAACAGGAGCGTATACATTAGTGGCGAGAGTAGCATCACCAGGTACGGGCAATAGTTTGCATGTGGAAATAGATGGCGTAAATATTTCGGGAAGTATGGTTATTCCTAATACAGGCAACTGGCAAGTATATCAAAATGTAAGTGTTGTAACACCGAGCATTACAAGCGGTCAGCATATTGTTCGTATCTATGAAGAGACTGGCGGATTCAATATCAACTATATTAGTTTTGCCTTGAATGTGCCTGTATTGGCTCCGGTGGTATCAAGCACAACAACAGCAACCGGTACAACAGGTACTGCATTCAGTTACACGATAACAGCATCTAACACACCAACAAGTTATAGCGCAACTGGTCTGCCGGCAGGTTTATCAGTAAACACTTCAACAGGTTTAATTAGTGGTACACCAACAACTGCGGGAACATTTACAACAACTGTAAATGCAATTAATAGCGGTGGTACAGGAAGCGAAGCTGTAACGATCACGATCGCACAGGGTGCAGATCCTGCAGGTGTGGTTACTTGTTTCATGGCGCCGAGTGCAATAACTGTAGATGGTAATTTATCAGAAACAGGTTGGAATCTTAATAAATCAGTTGCTAAAACAACAATAGGCTCACCAAATAATACAACAACATTCGGGGTGTTATGGGATAATACAAATCTATATATCGGAGCAAAAGTTTTAGACGCGAATTTATTTAGCACAAATTCAACCGTAGCAAACTACTGGAACAATGATGCGGTAGAAATATTTATTGATGCAAATAATAACAAGTTATCTACTTATGATGGTTTAGATAATCAGATCATTGAATCATATAATCAAAGCGGTGTATTTACTAAACTTGCGATAAATGGGTTACAACATGCTTGGGCACCGATCACAGGAGGTTATACAGTTGAGATAGCAATACCATGGTCGCAGTTAGGTATTACAGCTCCTGCGGCAGGAACAAGTATTGGTTTTGATCTGGGTAACGATGATGATGATAACGGATCGGGAAGGGCGAACCAATCTGTATGGAACGGTACTATCAATGATTATCAAAATACTTCAGCATTCGGAACACTAACTTTAAGTGCAACTACATCAAGCATTACAAATGGCAGACCTGATTATGAAGAAAGTGATCCTGCTGCCATAGAAACAAAAACAGCAGATGTAATGTTAATGCCAAATCCAGTTCCTGCGCAAGAAGGTCTTACAATAGTAACACCAGGCTGGCAAGGACAAGTTGACTTACAAGTAGTAAGTTTTGAAGGGGTTGTATTAGAAAGAGGAACAGCAACCATAGCTGGCGATAGAATAACATTAGGCACAGCTAATCTGGCTGCAGGTGCTTATATTATTCAATTAAGAAATGGTACTAATAATGTTACTAAGAAATTTATTGTGCAATAATAAATAGGTTTCAATCCATACTCTATAATAAAAAGGGTTCCGAATTATTGGAACCCTTTTTTGTATTTTAGCATGGCTTAATTATTAGACCTAAAGCAGATAGTTTGCAAAAGAGATCACTTCCTGTTAAAAAGAAAAAATGACGTAGAAATATTATCTCTGTTTTTTAGTATTATAATACACATTTCTATTCTTCATCATCAATTAATTCTTCAGTAGAACTAAAAGCACCGCCTGATCCATCTGATTCCTGCTCATCTATTTTTTCTTCTTGTTCTGCTTTTGAACTGACAATACGCTCTATAGCAGGCGAATGCAGGAGTCTTGTAAAATTCTGATCGGTATGTTCATCATTACTCGCCTGTATTTGATCTTTAGTTCCTGTCAGATTGGTACGTCTTGATTCAAAGTATTTGCTAAATCTGTTTCTCATATTTTTTCTTTTTAGATATACGTAATAGAAGATATATAGAATATTGTACCAATTGTTAAAGTATTAAATAGCTTGATTTCTGGCAATGATTTTGATTCATATTTAATAATGAAAACAATTAATTATGGAAACGAAAATGATAGCAGCCAATAGTGAAGAAACGGTTTGGAAAAGAATAACAGCCGATCTTGAAAGAAATGACCCGCCATTACAATATCATGTTTTAATATATCATGACGTTAAGAAGGTGCAGCTGGATATTGATGTAGATCCGGGAGGTGGTTTTGAAAGTGGTTTCGAATCAACAACGTTAACTGCAGTTGTTCCTCATCTCCATGGATTTAAATTTTCCATTCATCACGAAGATCTGATTGATAAGGTGGGGAAGTTGTTTGGTATGCAGGATATCATAGTGGGTTATCCTGAGTTTGATGATAAACTGATCATTAAAACTAATGATGGAGATAAGGTTAGAGATATTTTTTCAGATGAGGGGATAAGACAGATGTTTCAATCTTTAAGAGGGTTCTCATTACATACAGGAAGCAGAAATATAGGCGACACGGATAATAAAGAGGATTTTGTAGAATTAATGATCGATAGAGGTGTACTTGACTTGGAGGAGTTGAGAAGGATATATACTGCATTTGTTAGCATGCTTATCGCAATAGATACAGTAATGAAAAATGATATTATTTATTAAGGATATTGTAGTATGATAGCTTTTTAAAATTGATTAAATAAAAGATGTATGAAGGTCGACAGATAAGATTATTTGCCGGCCTTTTTTTTATCTATTATTATATTTTTCTTAACCACGTTCCAGTATTCTTTGCCGTAGCTAACTAGTATTTCTTCTCCCGCAGGAATATCTTCAATAG
>Ga0207027_1147_pt1 | contig 11331 bp, 8 predicted proteins | sample Alteio_BWMinCont_43_FD_153280 | JGI IMG/M metagenome (GOLD analysis project Ga0207027, IMG submission 153280) | Enriched cells from forest soil in Barre Woods Harvard Forest LTER site, Petersham, Massachusetts, United States -... | ecosystem: Environmental > Terrestrial > Soil > Temperate forest >... | reverse complement strand
TGAAAGGCTACCAACCCTTTTCGCAGCAAAACGCCTTTTTTTGAGAAATTGTACTGCCCTTTTAAAACGCTTACCGGTTTTAACCCGTGAAGGAGCATGGCGGGATATACGCATGAAAAAAGGACACTGGCCACGAAAGCCAGCAATATTTGCAAACCTAACGAGGCATTGAACAATAAACCGAACGACATCTTGTCATTAAGTAACTGGGGCAGCACATTTGCGGCAAGGATAACAAAAACACCACTCAGTAATAATGAAATACCTATAATTACAAAGGACTCAACCAGGAATTGAAGCAGTAGTTGCATTGTGCTTGCACCATTTACCTTCCGTATCCCCACCTCGCGCGACCTGTCAATTGTTTTTGCGGTTGAAAGGTTGATGTAATTTATGCAGGCTATCAGCAAAATGATATAGGCTATCACATTCAGAAATTTTACGGCGGTCCGGTTCCCCTTTACTTCAATTTCATATTGTTTTGCCGGGTTGAGGTGTATATCCTTTAACGACTGGCCTGTTTTGTAACGTTCGGCCAAAGCCGGAAATTTGGCCTCAACAGCATGTATGTTGGTGCCTGGTTTAAGCTTTAAAAATGTATAACTTTCGTGTATGTACCAAAAATCCCTTAAAAACAATGGCGTTGTTGCCCATGATACCAGGAAATTGAATTGCATTGTAGAGTTTTTCGGGATATTTTTAAATACGCCGGTAACCATGCACTGATAACTATCGCCCCGTGTCCGTACCTCCATGATCTTGCCGATAGGGTCTGCATGCCCAAAATATTTTTGTGATGCCTGTTGCGATATCACAATGGTATTAGGTTCTTTCAATACAGTTTTAGCATCGCCTTTTATAAGCGGGTAATTGAAGAAAGAAAAAAAGTTGGTATCGGCAAAGCAAACATGCTCTTCGCGGTATTTGATATTTTTATAACGAACTACCCTATCCGAGTTATTCCAGTTGATGCGTACAATTGATGTGATCTCCGGAAAGTTCGCTTTCATTGCAGTGGCATACCCGTTGGTGCTGGTTGGCCAGCTGTCGGTCAGTTCATTTCCCCTGTAAAAACTACTTTCTACACGGTAAGTGTTATCGGGGGCGCTGGTTATATGGTCAAAGCTTTTTTCAAAATTAACATAGGCTGTTATCAAAATATAAGCGGTGATACCCAGGGTAAAACCGGTAATATTCACCAGCGAATAAACTTTGTTTTTTGTTAATGTGCGGCGGGTAGTAAGCAGTATGTTTTTAAACATCAGGATTGGCGGTCTATAAATAACGAATTTATGATTTTTAAGCGAAAAGTAGCCGGTTTTGTTTCCTGGCCCTATCGGTTAGCAGTCACCATATTGGTCAGCTTCACAAAATCACCCACACTCAACCGTTCTGCCCTTTGATCAAGCAATTGTTCATCCGTCATTTTTTCTTTGTTGATGAGTGACGACAAGGCATTTCGTAACGTTTTCCTTCGCTGGTTAAACCCAGCTTTTACCACCTGCCAGAATAACTTTTCATCGCAATTTAATTGTTCCTGTTCGTTACGGGTTAAACGGATCACTGCTGACAGTACTTTTGGCGGCGGGTTAAATACACCTGCTTTAACGGTAAACAGGTACTCAACTTTATAATAAGCCTGCACAAAAACGCTGAGAATGCCGTATTCCTTACTTCCGGGTTTAGTAACGCAGCGTTCGGCAACTTCTTTTTGAAACATACCAACTACTTCAACTACCTGCTGCCGGTTGTCGAGTACTTTGAACAGTATTTGCGATGATATATTATATGGGAAATTACCTATTATACCCATCGGGCCGGTGAAATAGGCGGCAAAATCCATCTCCAAAAAGTCAGCATTAATAAGGCGGCTGCCCAATTGCGGGTATTTTTTTTGAAGGTACAGGTACGATTCTGTATCGATATCGATCAAAGATGTTTGATATTCGGTTTTTTGCAATAAAAAGTCGGAAAGGATGCCCATTCCGGGTCCAACTTCAAGCACGTTGCTGTACTTGCCAGCCGGCTTAAGGCTTTCCACAATTTTGGCAGCGATGTTTTTATCAGTAAGGAAATGCTGTCCCAGGTGCTTTTTTGCTCTTACTACTGTCATTATTCCTTAAATATCGGGGCAAATTATACATATTTGTTCTTTAATCATGAAGTATAAGCTTAAAATCTTTTATTTGCATGATTGAGGGGAAGGTAAAAGCTGAAAGGTAAAAGGCGAAAGGTCTTGTTAGCTTCAATCCGTTTGAATTTAAATACCTGTGAAATCATCCTAAAATCGGTGAAATCACAAAAAACAAAATCGGTGAAATCATAACCTCATCGGTGAAATCATAAACAAAATGGGCGAGAAAATAAAAATAGGTATCAGCATAGGCGATGTAAATGGCATAGGATTAGAAATAATTATTAAAACACTGGCCGATAGCCGAATATATGAATATTGTACGCCAATTGTTTACGGACATACAAAAGTTGCATCATTTTACCGCCGTACAACGGAGGTTGAAGACTTGAATTTTTTTTGTGATCAACCATCCATCGGAGGTTGCAGGCCGGAAAGACCAGCGCAAGCCAAACATGATCAACTGCTGGGAAGAGGATGTAAAGATTGAGCCGGGCGTTATTAATGCTGATGTAGGTAAATATTCATTTATTTCGCTGGAAAGGGCTACTAAAGACCTTATCAACGGAGATATCGATGCGCTTGTCACTGCCCCTATAAATAAAGATACTATACAAAACGAAAACTTCAATTTTCCCGGCCATACGGAATATTTACAGGAGCGTGGCGGCGCAGGAGAATCATTAATGTTTTTGGTGAGCGATACACTAAGGGTTGGCGTGGTAACCGGCCATATACCTTTGGCAAAAGTTGCTGAAAGTATCACCGTAGAAAAAATTGTGGCCAAATTGAAGCTGATGGACGGCAGCCTGCGTAACGACTTTTGGATACGTAAACCAAAAATTGCCGTACTGGGCTTAAACCCCCATGCAAGTGATAACGGCCTTATCGGCGATGAGGAGCAAAAAGTTATTATCCCGGCCATTGAGGAAGCAAGGAACAACAACATACTTGCCTTCGGGCCTTACCCTGCCGATGGCTTTTTTGCCAACGGCACTTATTTACAGTTTGATGCCGTACTGGCCATGTACCACGACCAGGGCCTGATACCCTTTAAACAAATAGCCTTTGAATCGGGTGTTAATTTTACGGCAGGGCTGAACTTTGTGCGTACCTCGCCCGATCATGGCACGGCCTATGATATTGCGGGCAAAAATCAGGCATCCGAAGTATCATTCCGCGAAGCCATATTTACCGCAATCCACATCGTAAAACATCGTAGGGAAACACTGGAGCTTGAGGAAAACCCATTGGCTATTACCAAACTGAGCCGGGATAGGGATTAGGTATTTAATGTATGAAAACAAGCCTTTGATTAAGGTTAGATTGTATCAAATACACTAAGCCTAAAACAGAAAATGACTTTTTTTTGAAAGAGTTTTTGTTAAAATACTATTATAAAATCTTTACCTTTAGTGCCATATACCCTGGATTTGGTAATGCTAACTGACTGTTGTGATAAAGATCTGCTGGATGGCCTGAAACAAAATAATATTTCGGCGTTTAATGCTATATACCTTAATTACAGCAAGCCACTGTATATTTATTTGCTGCATAAACTAAAAGACCCCGAGCTTTGTAACGATGTGTTGCAGGATATGTTTGTTACCGTTTGGGAAAAACGGGATGAACTAAAAATAGACATTTCAATAAAAGCATACCTGTACCAGGCCGCCCGCTATAAAATTATTGATATATACCGCAGGGATGTAAAATATCAAAAATACCTGGCCGAATTGGCGGAATATATCGTTGTTGACCCTTCTACCATAACCGACAGGATCGATAACAAAAAAAAGCTGGAAGAAATTGAAATAGCCGTGAATAACCTGCCCGAAAAAATGAGGGAGATATTTATCTTAAGCCGTTTTCAACACCAAACCACGCGCGACATTGCAAGCAAAACAAACCTCTCCCAGCAAACAGTGAAAAACCAGATTTCAAAAGCATTACGTATCCTGCGGTTAAATTATAGCAATGCTGATCTCTTTTTATTATTTATCTCGCTGTTGTTGCTTCTAAAATAATGCAAGAAACGAAAACAAATCCGGCTTCTGACTTTCGACTTGCACTATCAGGCAAGGGGTAACGAAAAATAGAAGGTAGATCCTTTTCCGCTCTCGCTTTCAGCCCATATTTTTCCACCATGCCGGTCAACGATCTCTGAGCTTAAATATAAGCCTATGCCGAAGCCGGAGATAAGCCGTGTATGGTTGGATTCTACGCGGTAATAACGGTCGAAAATCTTATCAATATCTTTTGGTTTAATGCCCATCCCCTCATCTTTTACACTCACTACAACACTTTGCCCGCTAAGATGATAATCAATTTCTATAAGTTTTCCCTTTGGTGAATATTTAACGGCATTGCTAACGAGGTTTGAAACTACCGAGTTTATCCTGTCAGGGTCTGCATTCACTATTAGCTGTTGGGTGCCTAACAGGTTGATAGTATGGGTATTTGTAGTTAACCTTGTTTCATCCAGTACCTCATTCAATAGCACTCCCAGGTCTATGGGCTGTTTTTCTATAAGTATCTTTCCAGCCTCAAGCCGTGAAATATTTAAAAAACCATTTATCATAGCCGTCATCCTTTTTAACTGCACGGTTGCTTTTTCCATGGCACCCGCTAAAAATACGTCATTACTATTTTTTAATTTGGCGTTTGCCACTTGGATAATTGCGTTCAGCGAGGTTAGCGGTGTTTTCAGCTCGTGGCTCACCATACCTATGAAATCGTTCTTCCTGGTCTCATTCTGTTTTCTTTCAGTAATATCCCGCGCTATTTTAGATAAGCCGATGATATTGCCCTGGGAATCTTTAATAGGTGAAATGGTTAATGAGACATCCAAAAGTTTACCATCCTTTGTAAGCCGCTTCGTTTCAAAGTGTTCCATGCGTTCGCCATTTTTTAAACGTGAAAGTATAAGGGGTTCTTCGTTCTGGCGGTCGGGTGGTATTAGTTTATAAATAGTCTCACCAATAATTTCATCTCCGGTATAACCAAACATTCTTTCTGCCGATGCATTCCAGCTGGTAATAACACTTTCCAGCGTTTTGCTGATAATGGCATCGTCCGAGCCATCAATGATTGCCGCCAGCTTGGCGCTTTTCTCCTCAGCCTGTTTAATATCAGTAATATCAATGGCCATAATCAATCCGGTCTCAATATCATCATGTTCATTTTTTAGCGGTACAAAATGCACTATGAAATTTTCGCCCGTTGCTGACTTGCGTTCTATCGAAAACTTTTCGCCGGCCATCATCCGGTCATACAAATGTTTCGAAGCCAGGTACCGCTCGGTTTGTCCTATCTCTGTGGGGTGTTTGCCTTCGTAATCCCGCCGGTTATATCCCAATTTTGTCATAAGGTCGCCTTCAACAGTTACATACCTGTGTTCTTTATCGATCACTATAACTACAGAGTTTGGTATATTTATGGCAATAGACCTGAAAAGTTTCTCACTCCGGGCAAGGTTTGCCTGGGTTTGCATCAACTCTTCATTTGAGGTAGCCATTTCCTCGTTTACTGCGGCAAGTTCCTCGTTGGTTGCTGCCATTTCCTCGTTGGTTGCTCCCATTTCTTCATTTAACGCTTGTAGCGCAGCCGTACTTTCTTCTAATTCCCGCCGCGACACAACCTGTTCCGTTACGTCTGTCGCCACAACAAAAACGCCCGATATTATATCATTAGCCCCCTTGTATGGCTCATAGGTAAAATTGAGGTATAAAGTTTCAAGTTGGCCATTACGTATAAGGTCAAGCTGGTGTTCATTAGCACGGAAAGCTTCGCCGGTATTATAAACATCGTCCAGTAGTTGTTTAAACCCCTGTCCCGCGGCTTCCGGCAGAAACTCAAATACGGGCAGGCCTATCACATTTAGGTTCTTTTTGCCCCATATCTCGATAATAAGTTTGTTGGCGACCTCTACCGTATGGTTTGGGCCGGTTAGCAGGCACATGGCAACCGGCGCCTGTAAAATCATATTTCTTATTGCCTTCAGGCTTTCCCTTGCCTGTTGCTCCGCAGCTTTAATTTTTTGCCGTTCAACAACCTGCTTTGTGTTTTCAAGCACCCACACTGCTACTTTTGTTACCTTTCCTTCTTTGTCTTTAATGGGGGAATAAACAAAAGTAACAAATATCATTTCCTCTTTCCCATGCCGCACCAGCATAAGTTCCACTTCGTCGGCATAATAGGGGACACCGTTTTTTACTACGCCGTTTAACGCATCTTCATAATAAAGCCGCGCTTCTGCAAAAGAATCCCAATAAAATTTACCTGCAATGGCATCGCACGGTTTGCCGGCCACTTCTAAAAATTTATCATTAACAATTTCGCTGACAAGGGTTGCTGCATCCAATATACAAATACCAATAGGCGCATTTAAAACTACATTATGTAAGTCCTCTTCGTTTGTTAATTGCATCAAGGTAAAAGTGAATTCGTAAATATATGCATTAGTGATTGTTAAAAGAAGACAGCATATATAACATACAATCAGCAGATATGTTTTGTTTTGGCTATAGTTAGCTGTTAAAGCGTAATCCTATTAATAACTCAACTGGATAAAAGCCCAATAGCGTCTTCAACAAATGCCCTCATTCCTCCCGGTCAAATAAAATTTTTTTGCTAAGGGTAAAACAGGGTTGGATTGTCTCAATGCAATAAGCTTTATTTTTATGAAGAAAATCATCACGCTTTATTTATTAATTATTGGCTCTTTAGCAGCGACAGCCCAGCACGGGGACATCATTTCGGGACAAGCAGTTGACGCCGCCGGGAAACCGGTTGTAGCAGCATCGGTAACACTTGTAAGGGCTGTAGATTCGCTGCCCATTAAAACCACTTCAACGGGAAACGATGGCAGGTTTGTAACGCAACCCCCTGCACCCGGTACTTATAGAATATGGATAAGCTACGTTGGTTATTTAAAATACCGCAGCAACCCCCTAACCATTAACCAAGGTGCCGCGCCTATTGATATTGGACAGATCATTCTGCAAAAGGCGGCTACCATCCGGTTAAAAGAAGTTACCATCAGCGGAAAAAGGCCGTTTGTGGAACATAAGATAGACCGTACCGTAATCAATGTGGATGCCCTGGCCACAAACCAGGGTATTTCCGCGCTCAATGTATTGGAAAAATCACCCGGTATCCTGATCGACCCGGTAACCGGGTCCATTAATCTCGAAGGTAAATCTGGTGCAACAGTTTATATCGACGACAAAAAAAGCTACCTGACCGGGAATGATCTGCTTGCTTACCTGCAATCGTTGTCCTCAGGCACCCTCCAGCAAATTGAACTTATGACCAACCCTACTGCCAGGTATGATGCAGCGGGCAATGGGGGCGTTATTAATATCCGCCTGAAGAAAAATATTGTAAACGGGTTTAATGGAAGTATCACGGAACTGTACGGCCACTGGCTATACGACAAAACCGAAGAAAGGTTTAATTTCGATTACCGCCATGGCAAATTTAACCTCGCAGGCAATTTCGATGATAACCGGCAGAACTATGCAAATAACAATTATCAAACCCGCGAATACCTGAACCCGGATGGCAGCCCGCAATCCTATTATGCGTTAAGTAACTTTACCCATGGCAAGGGTTATACTTTGCTGCCCCAATTAAGCCTGGATTATTATGCCACCGACAAAACAACCTGGGGTATAACTGTGGGCGATGTTCACAGACCGCTTACCAACCTGGGCCAAACGATAAGCAGTTTCGCCAACCAGGCGGGGCAGCCAGATTCTGTAGTCAACCAGTTTTTTAATAACCCACGTATCTTAAGGGACCTTTGGGGCAATTTGAATTACAGGCATCAATTTGATAAGAACGGGCACGAACTGACGGCGGATTTCGACTACAGCAGGTTCAATATCAGCAATAATCAATTATTTAATAACAACACAGTTCTGCCTGATCAAACGGTGATAAACCAAGGCCAGGAAGCGGGCGCAACGCCCTCGGACATCAACATCTACGCCTTTAAAACTGATTACAGCAAGCCACTGAAGAGCGGCCTTAAGCTGGAAACGGGCATCAAAACCAGTTTTACCCATACCGATAACCCAGCGGCTTATTTCAATACCGCAAACGGCGTTACCGAACCTGATTATACCAAGACTAACCATTTTGTGTACGACGAGAATATTAATGCGGCCTATATCAACGCCAGTAAAGACTGGGAACGTTTTTCGGCCGAGTTGGGCCTACGCGTCGAGAACACCAATTCAAAAGGGGACCAATTGGGTAACGCCATAGCGCGCGATTCGTCATTTACTAACCATTATACCAGCCTGTTCCCAACGCTTTATCTTCAATATAAACTGGATTCTGCCGGTGTGAACCAGTTTGGGTTTAATTATGGGCGAAGGATCAATCGCCCGGTTTACCAGTCACTCAACCCGTTTGTTATTCCCGAAGACAAATTCAATTATGATGTTGGCAACCCTTATCTCAGCCCATCATACTCACAAAATCTGGAGCTATCATACATTTATAAAAATAATTTGACCGTCAAAGCATTTTACTGCAAAACTACAGGGGACATACAAGTAGTAAACCAACTGGAGAACGGAATTATATACAGTACTTTCGACAACCTGGGTTATGCGCAGTATGAAGGAATTTCCGTCAGCGGCCGTTTCGACCCTGTTAAATGGTTTGAACTGAATGGCTTTGCGCAATTCAAATTTGAGCAATCACAGGGTGTAGTTAACAATAACCTGCTAACCGTAAATGGCAATGTTGGATATGTGCAGGGCAACATGCAATTTAAGTTAGGCGGTGGCTGGAATGCGGAGATCAACGGTTTTTATCAAACCCAATCGCATAACTTTCAATACAGTCAAAATGGGGCCGGGCGTTTCAATATGGTCTTCCAGAAGAAGATATCGGACAACTTTTCAGCACGCATGGTCATCACCGACCCGCTTAACACCTTTCGTTACGCCGGCTCGTTCAACAACCTTATGTTAACTAATGCGACATATAAAAACACATTTGATGACCGGGGCTTTAACATCAGTCTCACTTACCGGTTCGGAAAAGCTATTAAAGATCTGCGCCAGCACCATGACGATGCTTCCAGCGATGAACAGGGCAGGGTAAAAAATTAAAGTTTACAATACAAGTAAGGGTAAACCGCAAATGGATTGTCTCATCATAAATACCAATAAGATGAAAAAGTTAATCAAACACACTATCATGATGATATCAGCAGGTATCTTAAGTTTAAACCTGCATGCGCAAACAGCTACCCTGACTGACGCAATGAAAAATCCAGGACCGGTAGATCTTGAAAAACACCCGGAGGTAATGGCTAAAGTGAAAGAGAATGTAAAAAACGGAAAAATCGTCTATCGTTCTGTAGCTGAAGGTAGGGATACAACACTCGATTTGAGCAAACACCCTGAACTGGTAAAGGCCATCATTAAAAACCCTGCAAATTGGCCCGTTATCCTCAAAGCTTATAATAACAATAATGATACGCTAACCGTCCTGGGAAAAAATAAACAAGTGATAAGGGATATACTTGCGTATTTGATCAGAAAGCAAATGATTAAGGCGCGGTCGGATGTTTCCAGTTTTTTACTTACTGATAAAGCCTTTACAGTGAACGGAAAGCAGTTGCCCGAAAAAATGCATACAGAATTAAGGAATAGGTTTATTAAAGGGCCAAACTTTGTTGTTTATTATGGCAACAGCGAAAAGAAAGGCGAGGGCATTTTTCAGCGGGCCGGCAATCTTTAATAGTTCAAGTATATTTGGATGAACATTTTGAAATGGCATAGTGGAACTAAGCGAACTGCACTTGATTGACCTGGTGACGGAGGGCAGCGAAATGGCTTTTGAAAAGTTTTTTAAAACTTATTTTAAAAGCCTGCACGCCTATGCATTGGTTGTGCTGCAGGATGAGATAATGGCGGAAGAAATTGTGCAGCAGGTGTTTTATAAAATATGGGAAAAGAAAGAGCGATTCAGGGTACATACATCGGTAAAGGCTTTTTTATATAAGTCTGTTTATAATGAGTGCCTTAATTACCTTCAACATCAAAAGTATAAAGCAGGGCACCAAAATTATGTATTATATGCAAACAAAGGCCAGGTCAGCAATGAAAACGCGGCAATGCGGGTTGAACTAAATGAATTGGAAGCGCATTTAAAGAAAGCTATGAATGAATTACCTGAACAATGCCGCACAATATTTTACATGAGCCGTTTCGATGAGTTAAAATACAGGGAAATAGCCAGCCAAATGGGCTTATCAATAAAAACAGTGGAGGCACAAATGGGCAAGGCGTTAAAAGTACTTCGAAAAAAGCTTGTAGATTTTTTACCGGTATTGCTGTGGTTACTGTTTAAAGTAAGGTAATAGAAGTGAAAACAGATAGAAAACATATAGCCCCCGATGAATTGCTGGTAAAATACCTTGCCGGAGAAGCCAGCGCTGATGAAAGCGCAGAGGCTGAATTGTGGATTGGCGCCAGCGATGAAAACCGCGAATACTTTGGGCATTTTAAAATTATTTGGGACGAAAGCCAAAAGCTGGCACGCGATAGTAACGCAGATGAAAACGCGGCATGGAATCGTTTTAGGGAAAGGGTACAAAAAGAATACATCGCGACATCAAAAACTAAATATAACTTTCAATGGCTAAAGGTTGCTGCGATTATCGTGCTTGTTTCGGCGGCTGCCTTAATTGTGCCCTACTTTTTTAAACGGGGTGACAGCCGTACTGCTTTCTTGTCGGCAAACAATCCGCCGGTAAAGCTTTTAACTTCGGCTACTGCTAATAACACCAGGGTCGACACTTTGCCCGATGGTTCAATAATAACACTCAATAAATATTCCAGCCTCAAATACCCTGAAGGATTTAAAGGAGATAAAAGAAATGTTGAGCTAAGCGGTGAAGCATTCTTTAATGTGAAGCACGATCAGAGCAAACCATTTGTGATAAACGTGAACGACGTGTTAATTACTGTAATGGGCACCTCGTTTAATGTTAAAAGCAACGGCGGCATCACTGCGGTTATTGTTGAATCAGGCATTGTGGGTGTTAAAAAGCACAAACATATAATAACATTATATGCCGGCGAAAAACTAACCACCTCGATGACCGATAGCGCACTTGTTAAAAGCAGGAATACAAATAATCTTTACCGGAGCTATATCGATAAAATCCC
>Ga0207027_1019_pt1 | contig 11377 bp, 15 predicted proteins | sample Alteio_BWMinCont_43_FD_153280 | JGI IMG/M metagenome (GOLD analysis project Ga0207027, IMG submission 153280) | Enriched cells from forest soil in Barre Woods Harvard Forest LTER site, Petersham, Massachusetts, United States -... | ecosystem: Environmental > Terrestrial > Soil > Temperate forest >... | reverse complement strand
TAGCAAATTTAAAAATTTGCGCTTAATCCTATCTCCATGATTGAATGGCGGCAAATCCTTGGCCGCCATGATATTTAAATAATTGCAGACCGAAACAAGCGTTTATAGGAAATAATTTTTTATACACATCCTCCCTAACCCTCCTTTTTCAAAGGAGGGGATTGAATATAGGACTTGTGTAGGCACCTATGTAAAAATAGGCTGGCATGAAAGGCTATACTCAATATTCATAATGATGTAAAAAATAATTCATAACTTTTTTCTCATATCTCAAGTCTTTTGCGCCATCCAAACCGTTGCTTCCCCACATTTAGGATCACGTACTTTGTGAACTAATACTTTAAATGACGCTGCTTTTAAGAGGCTTTCATATTCATTTGTTGACAAAGAAGCATGATAAAGTTGTTGCCCGCCGTTATCACTCCATACTTCTCCTTCTTCCTCGCCAGAAGTAAAAGCTAAAACACCGCCTGATTTAATATGTGCTTCAAACACTTTAAACATCTTACGCTGACTGTCATGGTCAAGATGAAAAAAACTATGCCACGCTAGAACTACATCAAATTTCTGATGTAGATTGATCTCGCGCATATCCGAAACTATCCACTGTTCACTTGGAAAACGTTTCTTACATAGCTCAATCATTTTCTTACTACCATCGACACCCGTGACTTTAAAACCTTTATCAATGAAAAATTGTGCGATGGGTTCTCCCGTTCCGCAACCTAAGTCTAAAACTGAACCGCCGGCAGGAACGGATTTTATGATTAAATTAAGATATTCAGATTCCATAAGAGTTTTAGTACGAGCATCGTCAAACCAATGAACGATTTCGTCATAGGATTCATACACTTTTTCTTTATTTCGCTTTGGAGTAATTTTGTCTTTTAAATTCATTATTTTTAATTTTTAAGTGATATGTTTTGTGGTTGCACCCAGAATATATTGCCATCTTTAGACCCACAAACAGGATTACCAGCTTGCTGATGTTTTAGCAAGGCATCATTAATAGCAGACTGAAGAATTCTTCTTACTTCTTCTGGATCATTCATAATTTTAGTAATGCGATCTTCATTTTTTTGCGGTTTCATCATATAACTCCACTAAATTATTCCAATGCTTTCGATTGCTAATGTCTAACCTATCATTCATTTTTGAGGCAATCAAAATTGGTTTACCTACATCACTATTATCGTACATTTGCCATGAATCCGCTATTGGTTCGTATAGCATAAAAAAATTCTTAAGTCCTGACTCAAATCTCCGACGAATAGTTTCTTCCGGAACAAAATGGCCTCCCATACGACAGTTTAAAATACGATTGACTCCATTGGCGTCCCGGGGCGGATTCGAACCGCCGACCTGCCCCTTAGGAGGCGGGTGAATTATGGATTGACAACATCCGATGTGGTGCGAAAATTCTTTTAAAATAAGTGGTTATCATATTGTCTTGTCCGTGAGCATCCATTAGAATTCGCTACCATCCAAATATTTTGAGGTACCTTTGTAGGTACCAAGTTAGCCAGGATTTCTGGCTAACTTAAAAACAATCAACCCATAATATATTGTGCAAAACTGAACTATTAAGTAATTCTTAATAGTTGTAATAAAGGAACCGTTTAATGACCACCAAACAATTGGATTTTGCTAATCTGGTTACCGCTATTCAAGATACCCACGAAACCTTTGCAACTCAAGCAAGTAAAGCGGTAAATGTTTGCTTAACGATACGCAATTGGTTAATTGGCTATTACATCGATGAATATGAGCTACAAGGTGCAGATCGGCCTGCATATGGCGACTCACTGTATAACAGTTTAGTTGAAAAATTAAATCAAACAAATTCAAAGCGCATGGATGCTAGAGAACTAAGGCGCTTTCGTCAGTTTTATCTTTGCTACCCACAACTTCGGGAGATAGTTACTCCCACATTGAACACCTTAGTATTATCCTCAAAACTGGTTTTTCCAGAGATTTGGGAGTCAGTGACTCCCAAATTACAACCTATTGTTTTTGAAGAAGTTTCAGGTCTCAGCGGCCGCTTGCTAGTCGAAAATTTATCGTTTACGCATTTCGTCGAATTATTACAGATTGATTCACCGACTAAGCGTTTGTTTTATGAAGTTGAAGCCATCCGTGGACATTGGTCGGTTCGCGAATTAAAACGCCAAATTGCTACTCAGTACTTTGAAAGAAGTGGATTATCACTAGATAAAGAAGCACTGGCAAAGTTAGCTAATCAAGGCGCTGAAAAACAAAATCCTCAACACGTTATTCGCGACCCCTATTGGCCAACTAAATACCTATGTAAGTTATTACAAAGAACACCAAATGTCAGAAGGAGATCAACCGCCTATTGGCATTTTATTATGTACGCAAAAAAACCATGAAATGGTTAAATTTGCCTTGGCTGGCATGAAAAATAGTTTGTTTGTCTCAAATTATCAATTGCAACTACCACCTCAAGCAGAAATGGAAGCGTTTATACAACAAGCAATGGCTGAATTAGAACCCAAGGATTCGAATGAATAAAACCAACGAATTTGTGCAGACACGTCTGCACAAATTGCTACATAACTTATTAGATCAATTTGGGAGGCAGTGACTCCAGAATTGTGCAACGGCCATTGCACATACATGGATATAAAACGATGACTAAATTAACCGCAAAAAAAGTTGAAAATGCATCACCGCGAGAGAAAGAATACAAACTTCACGACGGAGGCGGCTTATTTTTACGCATTCGACCCAGCGGCGCTAAAAGCTGGCTCTTTTCATTCAGCTTACCCAACGATCGTAAACTCATCCGGATGACGTTAGGCTCAATCAACGATATTTCACTAAAAGAAGCCCGCACCAAATTACCGGAATTACACGGTCAAGTTTCCCAAGGTATCGACCCTCGATATGCTAGAGCGGCAAAACAAGCGGAAAATACTTCAGCCATCACCATGCAAACACTATTTAATGATTGGATTGAATTCCTAAAGCTGGTTGGTGAAATCACCCCCAAGTGGATTAAACGGCATGAAGATCGCTGGCAATTACACCTTCGAAAAAAACTAGGTAATCTCCTTGCAAAAGATGTAACCCGCGCACATCTTGCTAATGCTCTCGATGCAATGACACGCAAGGGAATTAAAGAAGAAACGCGCAAGGCTCTGACTACTTTAAATTTGATGTTAGATTATGGATTGAGACGTCATTCAATTGAAAGCAATCCTGCTAGGATGCTTAAACCAAAAGATTTTGCTGCAAGTGCAAATCGTCCACGTGAACGTGTACTGTCCATTTCAGAATTATACACACTATGGAACGCCTTAGATCAAGCAGCGCTCTCGATTATTACAACCACCGCAATAAAACTATTGATTCTTACAGGTGTGCGCCGTGGAGAAGTTGCAGGCATGCGCTGGGATGAACTCAACCTCGAAACAGGCACATGGGCCTTACCGTCTAACCGCACTAAGAATCGCAAACAGCATGAGATTTACTTGGGTGAACTTGCGCTTACACTTATTACAGCATTGAATCCATTAACAGGTAACACTGAGTTTGTATTTGATACTGGCCGAAAAACCGGGCACATTCATACTGATTCACTTACCACCGCAATCAATAGATTAAAAAAATTAGCACCATTAAATGAACTTAAATCCTTTACGATTCACGATTTACGTCGCTCTGCTGCAACCGCCTGGGGCGAGCATCTAAAAGTAAAACCACATGTGATTGAACAAATGCTAAATCACCAACCACTCAATAAATTAGTTGCCATTTATCAACGCGCAACTTATGCAGAAGAGCAAAAATCAGCGTGGTTGGCATGGGATGAAATGGTTGAATATCAAATTAAACAAAAGACACATAACATTATTCCAATCAAGCGCACAGTAAATAATTAAATTCATTTTAAAGGAATTAGTATGAAGGAAAACACATGACAACAATTGATAAATATCTCAACGGTATTCATAAGCCTCCTAAAATAAAACCTTCTTTTAACACAGTTTTTTCAAAATATACCCATTGCACCTGAACATGCTGTCATCCTTGTTTTCCTCTTGTTATTTACAAGCTATGCTTCATTATAAATGTTGATATAAACTGTTCCAACCCAAAAATACTATAATATACATAAATTATTTTAAGCAAGTATTGAATAAAATAAATGACTTCTGTTGAGATAATTGATATTTTAAATGCACTGTAATGAGTATAAATTTATGAAGAACAGCAACCTCTCATGGCCAAATACAAGAATCACTGAACTATTAAAAACGACATTACCCATCATCCAGGCACCAATGGCTGGTGGTGCGACTACGCCTGAACTCATTGCTACTGTATCTAACAAAGGAGGCTTAGGTTCATTAGCCGCAGGATACATGATGCCCGATGACATTCGATTGACTATCAGAAAAATTAAAACACTTACCAACAAACCATTTTCTGTGAATCTTTTCATCCCAGAAAAACATCATGCAGATGATAATCAAATGGATCAAGCAAAGAATGCAGTTCAACTATCATGCCCCGAATTAAATTTTAGCATTCCTTCAATCAAACCACCCTATACACCTCCATTTGAAGATCAAATGAATATTATCCTTGAAGAAAAAATTCCTATTCTTAGTTTTACGTTTGGCATTCTATCTGATGATTGGATAGAGATTTTGAGAAAGAAAGGCATCAAATTAATTGGAACGGCAACGTCATTAGCGGAAGCAAAATGTCTCGACGAAAGTGGCATTGATGCGATTGTTGCGCAAGGAAGCGAAGCAGGCGGTCATCGCGGCACTTTTATCGGAAATGCAGAAAATGCACTCATGAATCTTTCATCACTAATATCAGCGCTAGTTAATGGTGTTAATATTCCCATTATTGCTGCTGGTGGAATCGTGGATGCAAAAGGCATTATTGGAGCATTAACATTAGGAGCTTCTGCAGTACAAATGGGAACAGCATTTTTATGTTGCCCAGAATCGGGTATTCATCCTCTTTATAAAAAATTGTTATTGAGTTTATCTCATGATAATACAACATTAACTCGGGCATTTTCAGGAAAATTAGCGCGAGGTATCAAAAATAAATTCATTACCAGAATGGAATCATACAAGAATAATATTCTTGATTATCCAATACAAAATGCACTAACCAATACCATGCGCAAAGAAGCAATAAAACAAAATAATACTGATTTTATGTCCATGTGGGCTGGCCAATCGGCATATTTATGCAAAGAATTATTTGCAGAAAAATTAATCGAACAATTAGATAATGATACAATCATGTTATTAAAACAATCATCTTAGCCTTTTTACCAGAATCGAAATAAGCATATCCCATCGTTGCACCTAATGAATAGGTATGTTGTTTCGCAAGTATAGCTTTAGCAAAGCCTTCTGGGTCTTCGCTTGGATTATGTTTTTTTCTCAATGCCATCATATACCCGTAGCGTCTGGGTTTTAGGTGTTGCAACATCCACTGAGCGGCGACCTTTAAATTTTTTTACTTCGAGAAAGGCTTGAAATAGCGAGCTATTCCAGCGCCTTTCTCGAAGTAAAAAAATTAAAATCTCTTGCTCATTGAGCGCTGCAACACCTAAAACCCAGACGCTACGGGTATATCATCCGCATTTTTTTGTGCGGCTTTAAGATTATTCACACAAACAGGTCTTCGTTCTTTTTCATAAGTTTCCAACAATCTTAGATTCGCTTGATGTTTAACAACAGCCGATAGCTTCCATCCTAAATTGACCACATCGCCTAAGCCTGTATTTAACCCATATCCACCCGTTGGTACAAATGCATGCGCGCTATCTCCAACTAAAAACACGCGATTATTTTTAGAAAATTGTTTAGCCAGTTGGATATGCATATTCCAAAAATGAGCTTGAACAATTTTTTTATTAAAAGAAAATCCTGCCATGTTATCTAATAAAGATTGGAGATCAACCTGATCGATTGTTTCAGCAACTCCATTATCTCTAACCTGCGCGTACCATAAACAACGTATTTATATTATTGAGACCAAGCTCTATTTCCAATGCAACACCCGTTGGACCACCTCCAACAATAATGACATCATAAGTTTGCATAGATTGAACCACTAAATTTAAATAAAGTGTTGCTAGTTTATACTCACATTCTAAAAACACCAGGAGGTAACAATTTATTTATAGGTACCCATACAGGCACCCAAGAGAAAAAACCCAAATTATTGACCAAAAGTTTACGAGAAAAATCCCTTATTAATCCTGGCGTCCCGGGGCGGATTCGAACCGCCGACCTGCCCCTTAGGAGGGGGCTGCGCTATCCATCTGTGCCACCGGGACACTAACTACAGGGCATTAAAGATACTTGAAATGAAAAAAAAATACCACTGGCTGCAACTAATTGATTATTAAACGATACACCTTATTTGCTGGTACCGAGGGTCGGAATCGAACCGACACGGTGTCACCACCACTGGATTTTGAGTCCAGCGCGTCTACCAGTTCCGCCACCCCGGCAAATGAAGAAGCGCAGTATAGGCAAACTCTTACTTCATGTCAACAGACGCTGTTCTCTCAAAACATTTCCACCGGATCCACGTCCAATGACCAACGGACTCGATGTTTACTGGGAATTTTTTCTATATCAGGTAGCACTTGTTTTAAAAATTGCTGTAAATGAGCACGTTGTTTCGCTTGTAACAATAATTGGGCGCGATAGCGGCCTGCGCGGCGCGGCATGGGCGCAGGGACAGGGCCCAATATTTGCAAAGAGAAGCCAGCCGCTTGCATCAGCGTTTTCGCTTCAGTTAAAAAAGCCAAGACATGCTTATCCTCAAACGCTTCTGCACGCACTAAAGCAATATGGGCATAGGGCGGCAAACAAGCCGCGGCACGTTCTTGCAATAAGGTACTGGCAAATTGCTGATAACGATCATTAAACAATTGAAATAATAATGGATGGTCTGGGTGGTGCGTTTGCATTACAACTTTTCCTGGTTTATTGACCCGGCCTGCACGGCCTGCGACTTGCAATAATAATTGCCCCATGCGTTCAAACGCACGAAAATCACTACTGAAAAATCCGCCATCGGCATCCACAATCGCCACCAGGGTGACATTGGGAAAATGATGGCCTTTCGCAAGCATTTGCGTGCCTATTAAAATATGGTGCAAGCCCGCTTGAATATTGGTAAGCAATTTTTCCATGGATCCTTTACGTTGCGTATTGTCTCGATCAATGCGCGCAATGGAATGCTTTGGAAAATATTTTTTTAATACATCTTCTAAACGTTCCGTCCCTACCCCAACCGCTTGCAACGTTTTTTCGCCACACGCTTCGCAAACCACAGGGATTTTTTTTTGCATTTCACAATGATGACAATGTAATCGTGCAGTCGATTTATGATAGGTCATGCGCATATCGCAGCGTTTGCAATCCACCATCCAACCGCACGCATGACACAAAAGCACTGGCGCATAACCGCGGCGATTCAAAAATAACATGACTTGTTCATCACGCGCCAAATGCTCTTGCATCATTTGCAACAAAGTCGGTGACAGTCCTTGTTCTAACGTTTGATTACGAATATCGACGACATGAAATGTTGGTAACAGAGCATTACCAGCACGGTGCGGCAAACACACATAACGAAACTTTCCTTGCTGTGCATTGAACATTGTTTCCAACGCAGGTGTTGCTGATCCCAGTACGATAGGAATCTTATTCAAATGCGCACGCATAATTGCCATATCGCGCGCATGATAACGAAAACCATCTTGTTGTTTAAAAGAAAGATCATGCTCTTCATCCACAATAATTAAACCCAAGTGTGGCAATGGAGTAAAAACAGCGGAGCGCGTGCCAATAATAATCTGCGCTTGTCCGGATTTTGCTGCAATCCATGCATTCAACCGCTCTCTTTCCGTCAATCCCGAATGCAAAGCCAATACAGAAGTTGCAAATCGCGCACGAAACCGTTGGATCGTTTGGGGTGTTAAACCAATTTCAGGGACCAAAACGAGCACTTGCTTGCCCGCTTGCAGCACTGCTTGTATCACTTGCAAATACACTTCCGTTTTGCCACTGCCAGTCACACCATCCAATAAAAACACTTGAAATACATCCAGCGCTGCTTGGACCTGGGCAACGGCTACTTGTTGTTCTGGATTAAGATTCAACTGCAGGGCTGGATCGAAAGCCGGTATTTCCTCAATCCGCTTTTTAGTACGGCCTGGCTGACAAGGTTTGCCTTGTCTTAATAATACGGGCAATGCATTTGCAACAATTTCACCAATGGCATCGTGATAATAATCTGCCGCCCATAGGCACAATTGCAGCACATCACCGGACAGGACCGGCTCCGTATCCAACACCTCGAGTACGGTTTTTAAGCGCTCAGGCGCCACATCTGCCGTCAGTGTATGCCCCATCACAATGCCAATCAATTCTCGTCGCTGAAAGGGGACCCGCACTCGCACCCCCACTGCACAGGCTTGCTCTGCCGCATTTTCCAGTGGAAGATAATCAAAATATTGCCGTAACGGTGTCGGCACGGCGATCCGTAATATTTTCATGTGCATGAATTATCTAGAAATATTTTATATATAAGCACTGTTTTATTCCTTGGAATGACAATATGTTCCGTTTTGACTATGCTATAATATTCGAATCGTATAATAGCAACTATCATCGAAGAGGTCATTCATTATGCCGTCCGTTGAACAAGTGAACCAGCTTAAAGAAGAAATTAATCGCTATCTAGAGCAGGAGCTCAAAAATTATCCGTCTGACCTGCAGCCCACCCCCACGGAAAAAAACCGCATGGCAGATATATTAACATTGGCCCTGCTCGATAAAGACAACCGGCCACGACTGCATAAAGGCGATTTTCAGCAACAATTCCAACAAGTTGTATTGATGGAAATAGTTGCGAATAAACATTTTGAATTAAACAAAGAATTACTCCAATCGCCCGATTTTCGCGCGCGTTGGGAACGTCCTCTCGATCAGCTGACACCCCAGGAAATTCAAGATTTAAAAAAAGATTTTATGCAAAGTCTGCAAAAAATCCAAAAAAATTCTCCGCAGCTCAAACCCTTTGTGGAGGATTTGCAAAAAAAACTTTGACAAACTGATTGAAGAAAATAAAGAAACCAACCAAAGCGCCAAAGACATTTATACGGACGTTTTTGTGAAAACCATGACATCGCTCCCCACGCCCAAGCCAAGCTCCCGCAGCCAAGAAGAACCTGACGATGTCACCATTGCGAATCGTTTATTGTTCGCCGTAGACCCGGGCGTCACTGGAGAAATTCCATTGCCGTTAGTCCGTGTGGTATTAAATCCAACAAACATCGTGGATTACAATCCGTTACAAGGCAATGATTCTATGTCAGTCGATCAACACCCTTACGGGAACCCGATTGATACAGTTTTTGAATTAGTGGAAGAGATCGATCGTCAAGAACGTTATGGGATCAAGCCCCCGAACCCATTCGCACATGGCAATAATGCATGATGAGCTAGGGCCTGTTTACACGGGGCCCTACTTGTGGCCCTACCCTTAATCGCGTACTATTCTTTCTCCAAAATAAATATGAAGGGATACCATATGCATCGTGTACTTATATTGGGCGCGGGTAAGATTGGCTCACTGATTGCAACATTGCTGGCCAATTGCAACGATTATCAAGTGTTTCTCGGTGATATCAACATTGATAACAACCCTTACCTAAAACGCATCGCAGCAGCAAACTTGGAATTGGTCAAGCTGGACTCCGCAAACACTAAAGAAATAAGCAACTATATTCAAAAAAACACCATCCAATCGATTGTTTCCAGTTTGCCTTTTTATTGCAATGTTGGCGTTGCCCAAATTGCCAAAGACTGTAACGCAAATTATTTTGACCTTACCGAAGATACCCAAACCACCAGTGCCGTCACAGCATTATCCAATCACGTCATGAGTGCCTTTGTCCCGCAATGCGGACTGGCACCTGGATTTATTAGTATTGTTGCTAATAATTTAATGGAGCATTTTCCACAATTGGATTCCGTCAAAATGCGCGTGGGTGCTTTACCTGTGAATATCAGCAATGCGTTGCAATACTCCCTCACCTGGTCAACCGACGGTTTAATTAATGAATACGGTAATCTTTGCAATGGCATTGAAGAAGGCAAAGAAGTCACTTTATTGCCTCTTGATGACTTGGAAGAAATAAAAATCGATGGCTTAACCTACGAAGCATTTAATACGTCAGGCGGTATCGGTAGTTTAGCGAGTAGCTATCTTAATAAGGTCAAACATTTAAGTTACAAAACCATCCGTTATCCAGGTCATTGCGCAAAAATGCGTTTCTTAATGAATGACCTTAAGCTCAATTACGATCGTGATACGTTAAAACATATTTTAGAAAATGCCATTCCTAAAACCACACAAGATGTGGTCCTTGTCTATGTCTCTGTGACAGGATTGCAAGATGACCAATTTACCGAAGCCCATTATGTTAAAAAATTCTATCCCAAAAAAATCCACGGCATTCATTGGTCTGCAATTCAATTAACGACCGCTTCTGAAATTTGCGCAGTCTTAGACTTAATCGTCACCCAGCCTGGAAAATACCAAGGCCTCGTTAAACAAGAACAATTTTCGTTGGATGAATTAACCAGCAATCGCTTTGGACAATATTACGCATAAGGTGATGACCCATGGACATTTTAAAATCGCTTCAATTACACGCAACCAATTCGGGTGCGAGCACCAGCGCCCAATGGTGGGCGAGCGCCACGCAAGAAGGCGAGATCATCTCTTATAGCCCAACGACGGGCCAACCGCTGGGCGCCGTTTATCGATGCACACAAGCCGATTACGATACTGTCCTCCAAACCGCGCAGGATGCTTTTTTGCGCTGGCGCACAGTCCCGGCACCGCAACGCGGTGAAGTCGTGCGGTTACTGGGTGATGAATTACGCAAAAATAAAGACTTATTGGGTAGCTTGGTATCGCTGGAAATGGGCAAATCTAAGCAGGAAGGAAATGGCGAAGTCCAAGAAATGATTGACATGGCTGATCTTGCTGTCGGCCAATCGCGCATGTTATTCGGTAAAACCATGCATTCAGAACGCCCGGAACATCGCATGTACGAACAATGGCACCCGCTGGGTGTTGTGGGAGTCATTACTGCTTTTAATTTCCCAGTTGCAGTGTGGGCATGGAATGCGTTTGTTGCCGCGATTGCAGGAAACAGCGTGGTCTGGAAACCATCGCCGAAAGCCCCGCTCTGCGCTATTGCAGTTCAGCATATTTGCAACACTGTCATGGAAAAAACCGGTTTTCCGGGTGTCTTTTCCTTATTTATCACAGATAAAAATGACTTAGT
>Ga0207027_1135_pt2 | contig 11605 bp, 18 predicted proteins | sample Alteio_BWMinCont_43_FD_153280 | JGI IMG/M metagenome (GOLD analysis project Ga0207027, IMG submission 153280) | Enriched cells from forest soil in Barre Woods Harvard Forest LTER site, Petersham, Massachusetts, United States -... | ecosystem: Environmental > Terrestrial > Soil > Temperate forest >... | reverse complement strand
GCGCAGGCGGCCCGGGCAAGGAGTTCCGGGGCGGCGCTGGGACCGATGCCGATGGCGAAAAATCCGATCTGCATGCGAGGCTCCCTCTCTGCTTTGGTGTTCCCCGTATGCTACTCGGGGATGGATTTTTAAAGCAAACGCGACTCCGCCTGAGGCGGCGCTTTTGGTCCGTCAGTGAGATGAGGAATTCGACATAATCGAGCCCCGAGGGGGGCGGATCCGATGCGGAAGAGCCGTCTCACGGAGGAGCAGATCGCGCATCCGCTGCGGCAGGCGAGAGACGGGCACGCCGGTCCCTGAACCCGAATTACTCACTCCAGCCCAGGACTAGAAATCTGGGGACCCTCAACAGCTGGTCACTCTGACTTAAGAATGGGATACTGAAGGGTAAGGCCTTTAACGGTCTAATAAATCGTTCGGGCGCAAGAGTCTCCAGTCTCCTTGGTCAAATTCCGCTCGGCCCGTTATACTCTGATTTGAGTCACTGCGGTGGAAGAATCGCAACATCTTGATCGCTCCGCTCTGCAGGCCGTCGTTGCGGCCGCAGTGGAGGAGTTCGACGGCGAGATCTTGCTGCTGGTCCGCGATGGCCGCAAGATGAGGCTGGGCGCTTCTGAGAGCGCCGGACTTAATGCGCGAGTAATCCTATCGCAATGCTTGAGATGTCTGAATCAATTGGAAGACCAAACTCTCGATACGACAACTCGAGCATTTGTCCGCGTAGTTTCGGAAGACCTCAAGAATGATCAGATCGTGTTGTTGATTGTACGCGGGCAGGACGACATTCGACTAGCGTCCGGTGCCGGAGCCCATGGGAAAGTGCGGGACATGCTGGATGATGCTCTTCAATCCATAGGCGGTGAACGCCGGCGGCGGTAATCGATCCAAGGTCGCGCGTGCTCCTTCGCGGTTAAGATGAGCTCAAATCGCTCTCTTCCTCAATCACGCCTTTCTGCCCAACTTGTGCTGACGGGGAACATGCAACGCCATCGGCATCGTTTCGACCGGCCAAGCCGGATTGTGGCACATTCCGTCCTGAACGGACTTCATCACGAGTGCGCCCTCTGCCTCGCGCTGCATGACGGTCGTTGAGTTTTTGCGGACCACAGTATCGCTCTAATGTGCTTACCCGTTAATGGATCGGCGGAAATGAACCAAGCAGACGCCGAACGATGGTGGCAAGCTCTCTCCGCTTATCACTATATCCCGTCGGTCGCGACCGCAGCGTTCGCTTCGCCAAGCGGATCGATGCGGCAGCGCCGTGGTTCAACTTCGATCTGAGCAGCGGAACCCACGACGTTACGATCGATCTCGAGCAGCGGTTTCGCTCGGATGGGCCGAAAGCAATTGAGGCCTGGTTCGAGGTCATTTTCTGAAGCTCGCGAGTATGAGCGGTCGCGGCGAATCGAAGGCTTCGGAAACAATTCAAGGCCTCCGTGCGATCAACGCAGCGGCGCCGAAACTATGGAGTGCTTGCTCAAACTTCGTTGGCACTGGCAGCCAGAAAATCATTCGAGACCCTCCAGGACGAGTGGCTCATCGCGACGAAGAGCATTCCGGTCGCGGCGACCTTTCCGGCTTTCATGTGCCCCGCGCGGTTTCCGCTGGTTGATAGCTGAATAGCGAAATGGGTCGTAAGCTACCGGGCCGCGTATCCCACCGATGCTCGAGCCTTCGCGGCATTGACCTGCGAACGCGTCCTTGAGCATGATGATGCGACTTACGCCGCCAAAGTGTACTTGAAGCATGGCTGCTCTGGAGGACCGATGGAAACCATCAGCTGCGTAACCTTCTCAAACAACTACAAGAATCATCTTGCTGACGCCGAATTTCTGAAAAAAGAGCTTGCCATCAACAAGCTGATGGAACCGCTCGGCTTCGACATCATTTTCGCGGTCGAGCATCATTTCTCGGGCTATTCGATGAGCCCTGACCAATTCCAATTTCTCAGCTATATGGCGCCGCTCACCAATCGGATCAAATTGGGCACCCTCGGAGTGATTCTGCCATGGAATGATCCACTGCGGGTGGCTGAGCGAATCATCATGCTCGATCATTTGTCAGATGGACGTGCAATCTTTGGGATGGCCCGCGGACTTGCGAAGCGTGAATACGTGGGCTTCCGCCAGAACATGGAAGACTCGCGCGAACGTTTCGATGAAGCGGCAAGGATGATTTGCAAGGCGATCGAGGATGGCGTGATCGAGGGTAACGGCAAGTTTTTCCCTCAACCCCGGACACCGCTACGTCCGTTACCGCTGAAGAGCTTCGCGGGTCGCAAGTACATGGTCGCGATGTCGCCTGACACCGTACCCATCTGCGCCGAAGTAGGCGCTGTGCAGTGTCTCTTCGCCTTCAAGCCGTGGCCCGAAGTACTGCCGACAATCGAGCGTCACCGTTATTTACATGAGAATTTCCACCATCAGGCGGCGCCACCGGTACTCACTGCGGACCTCTGCGTATGCGATCTCAGCGCCGATCGTGCCTACGAGATGGCACACAACTACGTTGCGAAGTACTTCGACAGCTTCGCCGAACATTACGAGATCTTTGGCGAACATCTGACCGACTCTAAGAGCTATGCACATTACAGCGGGGCGAGGGGCGCGAAAGAGGCGATCGGAATCGACGCGATGGTCAAGACGTTCGTCGACAGCAACATCTGGGGCACGCCCAGGCAAATTCTTGAGAAATACGAGGAACGCCGCGCTATCATCGGCGATTTTCAGGCGAGCGTTACTTTCAGCTTTTCCGGGATGGCCTTTGACGAAGTGAAAAACAGCATGACCACTTACGCAACCCACGTCATGCCGGAACTGCGTCGTCGGTCGGCCGACTCGAAGAAGCGCGCTGCATAGTTCTTCGATGCTGGTAGTTGAATCGACATCTCATCGGACCGTGGAACTGCGACCGTGCAAGGGACGCCAACTCGTGAACAGCCTTACTCTCATGAAAGAGGCTTACTCTATGGATCCGTTTTACGTAGATCGTCGAGCGTGATTTGGACTATCCGCAGGGGTAAGTGGTGGTGTGTCTCCCGCGGCGATTAGCTAGCAATGGCCGTGGGCGCTTGAAATGTTAGGAGGCCCCAGTCCACGGTGTCTCCAAGATCGACACTTCGGCTGGCAAGTAGCGCTTTTTCAAATTCCACCTGTAACGCTGATAAGCGTCCCGGGCTCACGGTTGCGCTACATGGTATGGGTGATCCGGTCGCGATCTTCCGGCTGGAAACCGCCAGACTGATAGAGGCCGAAGGGCGTCGGATAAAGAAATGTGCGCCGTCGGTTTGCGGAAAGCTATTTGTACATCGCAAAAGTGGGCTGTATTGTAGCGCGCAATGCTCGCAGCTCGAGCGCTTCCAACATTATAACGCCCGGCATTCGAAATGACCAACGGCAGCTTGCCTTTTCTCGGGGCGAGCACACGTACGCCGTACGCGACTCCCCATCATGAACGTTCTATGGAGTCGTCTTTTTCTGAAAGATCGTTCGGATGCTAAGTCGGTAACCGAGTTTCGAACGGTGCGAAATTGCGGATTTGCGACGGTTCTTCAAGCCCCTAAAATTCGACCAATACCAGCGGACCGTGGAACTCGACAGTCGTGCAAAAGGCGCTCCGACCGCTTTAATCGAAATTCAAATTGAGCATCGAGATTCGCTGAATCGAAAGGAGCGCGCGAATGGCGTTGAAGATAATCGGGGCCGGCTTCGGTCGCACCGGCACGTTGTCGCTCAAAAAGGCCCTTGAGCAACTCGGCTGCGGTCCCTGCTATCACATGTTCGAGGTGGTCGAGCGTCCCGACCATATCGCAAGGTGGTATCGTCTCGCCTTCGAGGGCGTTATGGATTGGGACGCGCTCTTCGCGGATTTCCAATCAACCGTCGACTGGCCCGCTGCGCGCTTCTGGCATGAACTTGCCGAATGCTATCCTACCGCAAGAGTTTTGCTCTCCGTACGCGATCCGGAAGCTTGGTACAAAAGCATGACCGATACGATCTTCGAGGCTCTGCAGATGCGCATCCCCACCAGCGGATCTGAGCCCCGCCGACTGCAGATGCAAATGGCCCGCAAGCTGGTACTCCAGGACATCTTCGGCGGCAGCATTGAGAAGAGTCACGCCATCGCGGTTTTCAACCGTCACAACGACGAGGTAAAGCAGGCGTTCGGTCCGGACCGTCTGTTGGTCTTCGACGTCAAGGAAGGATGGGAACCGTTGTGCCGCTTCCTCGAGGTAGCCGAGCCAAACGAACCCTTCCCGCGCCTCAACGATACCGCGACGATCCGCGCTATGATGAAGCGGATGCGCGAGTCCGAGCCCGCCTAGCGAAAAACGAAGAAGCGAGAGCCATTGTAACCCGCGCCCCGAGCGCGGGACTGAGGAGCAAGCGATCGATGCGAAGCCCCCGATCGCGGCCGTAGTGATCTCGAAAGTAGTCCCAGAAGGTGTAGATGCGCTCATCGGGATACTTGACCATCTCGAAATATCGAAATCTTAAGTGAAATCGTGCCGACATTGGACACCCTCAGCTAATCAAGCCCGGCGCGTGAAAATGGCAGCGCACCGGGTTTGCGCTTCAGCAAAAGGTGGTTTTAAGAAGGCCGTGGACCGAATTTGCCTGCTTCTTCGCTTTGCGACCGCCTATGATTCTTCCCAGTGATCGAGAAGGGTAAGGTGCCAATGGTGACTACGATGATCGCGATATCCTTAGCGCAGACCGACGAAGAAATAACCGCGTGTTTTGCAGTCATGCACCAACTCCGTACCCATCTCGTGACTGATCACTTCGTGCAGCGGATCAGGCTGCAGCAGCAGGGCGGATACCGGCTCTGTTTTCTATCTGACGGCGGCATCGTCCGTTCAGTGGCCGGATTTCGACTGTTCGAGAACCTCGCGAGTGGACGAGTGCTCTACGTCGATGACTTGGTGACGGATTCTAACGCACGCTCAGAAGGCTTTGGCCAAAAGACCCTGGAGTGGTTGTTCGAAGAGGCCAGGGCGGCAGGCTGCGATACGCTGGAGCTTGACTCGGGTGTGCAACGCTTTGGTGCGCATCGCTTCTATCTGCGCCATCGCCTCGAAATCTCGAGTCACCACTTCCGGATCGACCTGAAGCAATAAACGCGATTTCAAGCCGGTCTTAACTTGAAACCTTGGCCCTTTACGCCAGAGCACACGAAACTGCCAGCGCACCGCGTTTGCGCTTCAGCAACGCGGCGTTTCACGGCGGGAAGGTTTAAAAATCGCACACCGCACGAAGAATGAGGATGTCAAACTCCCTCGCGAGTTACGAACCTTGCAGCCCGGTCCCGACACGTTTAGTTGTTTTGCGAGCGTCGGCATGCGGACTAAGCCTTGGCCCAATCCAAGGAGATTGAAGAACTGATGCAACCAAACATCCGCCTCGCAACCCCGGCCGATTGTGCTCAGATCGCCGCGATATATGCTCCTTACGTTCTCGATACCGCCATCTCATTTGAGAGTGAACCACCAGGCGAGCTGGAAATGCGCCAACGCGTATCGAGCACCCTAGAATTTCTCCCGTGGCTCGTTTGTACATACGGCGATCGGGTTGTCGGTTATGCCTACGCAGAGCGGTTTCGAACGCGCGCAGCCTACCAATGGTCATCTTCGGTTTCCGTCTACGTCGATTCGAGCGTGCATCGGTCTGGAGTCGGACGTGGCTTGTACGCATCGTTGTTTAAGATTCTGGAGCTCCAAGGGTTTTACAATCTGTTTGCGGGAATCACGCTGCCAAATGAGCCGAGCGTAGGACTTCATCGGTCATTTGGCTTTCAGCAAATCGCACTCGAACGTAACGTTGGGTATAAGCTAGGACTTTGGCAGGACGTGAGTATGTGGCAGCTCCCGCTGCGACAATGCTCGTCCGCTCCCGAAAACATTTGCTCTGTGGAATTCGTCGCCAAATCAGCACGGTGGTTGGCAGCGATCGCGACCGGCATTCCCTACCTGCGTAAGCGACGCTAGCTGAAACTAGATCCTGAGTGCCTGGCATTCCGTTTCGAACTGGGAGGAAGGCCTGTGGCTGAGCAGGTTGCGGCGTTATTTGGTTGTGACCGCCGCTGGCAATTCTCTTTGCTGAAGGCTCAACATGCGACCCTCACCGCAAAAGGTCCTGTGCTTCGTCAAAATCTAAACCCGGACATATTGGTGATGCAGTCCGCGGAGGATGGGGATCGCTGCGATAGAGCCGCGCTTGTACCGCCGCCGGAACTCTGGAACATCCTTATCCAATGAGAGATGGGTCCGGACCGCGTTGCAGTACGAGGCGTACGCCTTGAGAATGCGGCGCAGATCCGCCTCGCCGAACACGACCAGGTGATCGAGGCTTTCGCGCCGGATCGAGCCGATGAGCCGCTCGACGTGGCCGTTCTGCCAAGGCGAACGCGGGGCTGTCGGATGATCGCGAATTCCTATCGCCCGAAATGCGGTGGGTGTAGGCTCAACCAAAGGCCCGGTCGCGTTCGCGCAGCAGGTGACGCGGTGCTTCATCCCATGGAAAGGCGTCTGTCACTTGGCCCGCGATCCATTGAGCAGTCGGGGTCGCAGTCACAGCGATCGTGACCAGCTGCCTGCGGGCTTGACGCAGGATCACCAAGCCGTAGAGCAGCTTGAACGAGATCGTACGCACGACGAAGAGATCCAGCGAGGCGATACCAGCAGCATGATTGCGCAGGAAAGTCTTACAGCCCTGGGAGGGCGGGCGGCGGCGCCGAACCATGTATCTGCTCACGGTTGATTCAGCGACAGTCGATGCCGAGCATCAACAATTTGCCATGAATCCGCGGTGCGCCCCACAGCGGATTCTCACGGTTCATGCGCCGAATCAGTGCACGGATCTCCGCATCAATCCGTGGCCGACCACCGACGCGGCGGGACCTCCAGCGCCAATAGACGCGGAAACCGCGGCGATGCCAACGAATCACTGTCTCGGGTTGGACGATGAGGATCGCGTCCAGCAGTGCCGGATACAGTCGATACAACCAGACAAAGAGCAAACGATCGACGTTCCACAGCCGCAGGTGCCCCGGGTGCTGGCGGCGCAACACTACCGACTGTTGGCGCAGAACGAGATTCTCAGCCTCCAGCCGCGCGCGCCGCGAGAACGGCGACCGCAGAGCAAGCAGCAGCTGAGCCAGAAACGCGACCATCGGCCGCTTCCTTACCCTACGCTTTCCAAACAACTCTGTGTATTCCTTCACATGCCTACCGCGATAGGGAGAGGCGATATGATCACCGTTCCTCGGGTCCATCATTCCCTATGTTTAGAACTGCACACTTCGCGAAGCACCCGACCAGCCGTTCTTCTAGTCTGCGTGAGCTGATTTCTTAAGCCGGAAGGGGAGAAATCGCGGAGCGCTGAACACTGCTCCTGAGTGCTAGCGCTACCATGACCCAGGTCCAGCCGCGAAAGATCAGCTGAATCGCAATCGCAAAACCAATGAACCACAGTCCCGTCCACGGCCAATGTGCCCAGAGTAGAATCCCGAGCATGATTGACAGGATGGCATCAAGAACCGGCCAAAACTTATGGGGCATGTTCACACTTAAGACTGCGACTAGCCGGGTGACGCCGCTCGCTAGGAGGAAAGCCGCGAGCACCAGCGTCAAAGTCACCGCGCCGAGCGCCGGATGGGCGACCATATAGAAGCCCGCGCCGAAGTCGCAGATGGTGCCGAGTACGTTCCAGAAAGACCTTATTTCGGTGTGACGAAGCAGATGCACCAGGTGGAAACCGCCGCTGGCAATCAGGAGCCACCCGACCAGGAAGACCGAAATCACGCTGAGAGCTACTGTGTCACCCAGCGCCACGGTACCGAGAATGATGAGTGCGACCCCCAGGGCCAGCAGCCATCCCCATTTCAATTTCAATGATTCGAATGAATCAGCGAGAGAAGCATTTGCTGCCATCGGTCTCTCCTGCACACGAATTATCGCATCGTGGGCCCATATGCCATGTCGTTAGTGCGCGCCCTTTTCCGGACCCGAGATTCGCGACTCCTAGAACTAATCATCAAGCGTCCATGCGAAACCTGTCGAACACTTCGGATGGCGTCTCAATATCTATTTGACGCGCTCGTACAGACCACGATCCTTTCGCTTCACCGTGCCAGCTTCGACCCACCGGGTGATCGCCGAGAAGAGCTCCGAGTGACGCTTGTCTTTGACGGCGCCCACGGTTCGCATGTCTGAAGCCCTAAATTGCCTGGGCAGCTTTTCGAGTACCATAAGCCAATCGATTCGCTTGCTGGGGCCACTGATGCGCTGAGCTGCGCGCTTTCTCCTGATCCCTTTCTGGCCGGTCAAGGCAACCAACTTGGATTCCGCTTCTCTCATACGACGCAGGTCACTCTCTTTCGAGCGAATCTCGCTGCCGAGCTTAGCCAATAGCTGATCAACTAACTTCCGTAACTGATCAAGCGCAGAAGTAATTTGAACTCTGGCGGTACGCGGCATCCGGAAGTCCTCCTCAAATCAAACAGGCATAAAAAATCTCCGAGAAGACCAAATGAATCTATCATCGAGTGGCTAGCTTAGCATTTTTGGTGGTACCGGCCGTCGAAAGCAACCGGAGTGCAAATGAGCAAGGCCACATCAACGCCGCCTCGACGGCTCAAATTCGAGGACTAGATCGCAATCAGATCTAAACCATCACCGCTATGCTAGGCCCGTAGCATGGCAGGAACACTCAATGGTCACGATCGACAAGTAGAGCGCCCAGGTTATATTGGCTTGTCGTTTTCCGAACCCGGCTCCAGCGGTGCCGGGGCCGCGGATGGTTGAGCCGCGGCGAGCTCTACGGCGGGCTGGGTCTCACCACGGATGATCGTAGCGGCCTCATGAACCGATTCTTTAGCGAGCTCCTTGAGCTCTTCCGACTTGCGCTGGAGATCAGCAGTTTTGCCGCGGAGTTTCTTCTTCAAATCCGCGACTTTGGCTTGCGCCTCTTTGAGTGCCCGCTCGCGTTTATCCGCATCACCGAGCGTGGACTTGAGCCGGGACGCGAGCTTCCGTCCCTGTTCGCGAAGGGCCGCAATCTCTTTGCTCAACTGTGCGCGAGCCTTCTTGGCCTTCGCCGCCAGGCGAACGTCGAGCTTGCGCGCTTTGACCTCGCGCTCCAACCTGAGCGTCTGTTCCTTGACCTGCTTTTTGAGTTGGTCGAGTTCTCGCGCGACAGCACTACCCGTATTTCGCTTCCCGGTTGACGCCTCTTTGGCTGCCATCGCTTGCTCACCTCAGAGATAACCATATACAGAGCGAATACGATTCGCCTAATTCGGCTTTCTGGGGAAGGCTCAGCCCTTGCCGCCGCCGGCCCGGTCTTGATGGTCAGGTTGGAGCCATTGACGTTGTAAACCTCGACCACGGTCACTCCTTCGCGCACCACTAGCAGGTTGGTCACGTTGCGCGGCAAGGCCATTGCAAAGTCCAAGAAGTTGTGGCGCGCTATTCGAGCAATTCGATTCGGCGCCGGTAGGTTTGATCAGCGCCGCCCGAGCTTGCGATAAAGCGCGTCTTCGGTCTTGGCGGTTGGTGACGCTAAAGCCTCAGCCAGCAACTTCTGAAATAGTGGCGAACCCTTCGCCTGTTCATCATGCCAACGTTTCGCGAAGCTTCCGTCGCGAATTGCAGCGACGGTCTCGCGCATCGATTTTTCGAGCCCTTCGCCGAGAAACTGTTCGCCGTGGGTCAGCTGCCCAAACTGGCTCGTATGCGAATGAAGCTTGAGCTGATTCCACAGGCCCTTTTCCGCAAGCGCGCGACCGATCTCGCCCAGCTCGCCCGACGCGTAAAGCTCGAGCAGCGCTACTTCCGGACTCACACCGGCCTCGACCAGTACTTTGAAGGCTTTTTCCAGCATGAACAGCATCGCACCCGCCCAGGTATGCTCGGAGAAGAGATCGACCATCGTCTCCTCCTCAAAGCTCGAATCAACCACAGCCCCGTCTGGAAGAAAGGAACCGATACCCTCGGCGATGGCCAGCATCGTGGCTTGGGCGGACCCGGTCGCGTCCTGATGGATACCAACTAATACCGGGAATCCCTTGCCGCGAGCCGGCAGTTCCAGCACGCCCTGGCCAATCATGCGCGGAGCTACGAGGATCACATCGACACCGGACGGTGCGACGATATGCTTGTAGGTGATGTTGTACCCGCTGGCGAAAACGAGAGCCTTGCCCCTGCTGATGTGAGGCTTAATCGATTCGTTATAAATCGCGGGGGCGATCTCATCGGGGAGCAGTAACATGATGACGTCAGCCTGTGCGCAAGCCGCATCGACCGGTTGCGGGCTAAAGCCGTCTTCGCGGGCTTGGTCCCAACTGCTGTCTTGCTGATTACCGATCAAAACCTGATAACCCGCGCGCCGCAGATTGATCGCCTGCGCGCGTCCTTGGTTACCGTAGCCGATGACCGCAATCTTCTTGTCACGAAGGGCAGTCGGAGCGACTTCACTTTGGGTAAAGAACCGGGCCATGGGCGCAAACCTCTGAACATTTGGGATCGATCGGAATTCTCGAAGATCGTAGCGTGGTGCCGTCGCTGGACTCAACTCAGAAAAACGGCTTTCCCGCTCCTGCGTCACGCTAAACAGCTGTGAAGGGACATCGCGCTGGTCCCCACGATGGTACGGATTCTGCTCAATGGTGGTGCCGCCGACTAGCTCCTCGATAGCAGAGTCCAATGTGGCGACCAACAGAACGGATCTCAACATGTGGCGCTGGGCGTGAATGTCCGATTTTTGTCGCGACGCAATTATGGCGGCGCTCGCTGAAATGGCGGAACTGGTGGTCGAGATGGTGGAAAGGGGGCGGACTTCTGGCGACGCGGTGCGGCAGGCGCTACGCAGCCGGCGACGACGAAGTCGTCTTCTTGCCGGCCGAGGCCAGCGATTTGTCACGCTTTCTGGTCCGCCTGTGCGAACGCGTCATGGCAACGGCCCGCATCGACCGTCGTTTGAGCGTGGGCAGCGTCTCAGGGGCGGCGTGTGCGTCAGCACGTGTTGATAAATTGCGAATTCAATCATCACCAAAAAGGACGCCTTGCAAGCTTACCGATGGTCGCCCTTTACACAGTTCGACGGTCGGCGATAACTGGTTCACGGATAACCCAACATGCTACCAAGGCAACGACGCAGGCATATCCTCTCAAATCCAAAATCGACAAGACGTGGTTTCTGACGTTACTGGTAGTTTTTACGTTTCTGGTGGCGGGATGCGACGACAACGGTAATAATAAGTCGAGAACTATTCTCATTCCTACGGCGTCGCCGACGCCAGCTCCTCCGACGCCAACTCCAACTTCGACTCAGATCCCAACCGCAACGCCGACTTCGACTCCGACTCAGACCTCAATCGCGACACCGACTCCGACTCCGACTCAGACCCCAACCGCAACGCCAACTCCAACCGCAACGCCGACTCCAACCGCAACGCCGACTCCAACCGCAACGCCGACTCCAACCGCAACGCCGACTTCGACTCAGACTCAGACCCCAACCGCGACGCCAACTTCGACGCTAACTCCGACCGCAACGCCAACTCCAACCGCGACGCCAACCTCGACTCCGACCCCAACCGCGACGCC
>Ga0207027_1140_pt1 | contig 11714 bp, 10 predicted proteins | sample Alteio_BWMinCont_43_FD_153280 | JGI IMG/M metagenome (GOLD analysis project Ga0207027, IMG submission 153280) | Enriched cells from forest soil in Barre Woods Harvard Forest LTER site, Petersham, Massachusetts, United States -... | ecosystem: Environmental > Terrestrial > Soil > Temperate forest >... | reverse complement strand
TTGTGGCGCTGTGTATTTTTTTCTTCACAAAAACAGCCCGCTGCTCATCCGCTCAATACTCTTTTTACTGCTGTTGATTTTATCGAACCCTCACCCAGCGAATCATTGGCAGTCCTCAAGTCCTACCGTGCCGATTTGGAAAATTTCCATCACATTCTCATTTCCGATGAAAGCTTTTCTGCTGCCATTTCCTTCACGAAACACTATCTTGCTGGCAGCCCAGACCTCGACAAAGCTTATGAACTCTTGGACAGTGCAGCAGCACGTATTACCCGATTAGGATTGCCTGAACAAGGACAAAAACCCACTCTGGCACCCCTGCACTTAGCCCAAGTAGTCTCCAGCTGGACCGCCGTCCCACTGTCCCATTTGCAAAATAATCAATTTCAAGCCCTGCATTTGCTGGAGGCACTGCAACGCACTGTCTTTGGTCAAGATGCGGCTTTACACAGCATCGCATCCGTTCTCCAAAGTGCGTGCATTAAGCTGAATAAAAAACCGGGCCCTTTATGCAGTTTTTTATTTATTGGTGCATCGGGTTCTGGCAAAGCATTATTGGCCCATGCAATGGCTGAGCATTTGTTCGGTCACAAAGCCGCTTTATTGCGCGTCTGCTTGGAACACCAACCGAATGGGTTAGGTGAAATGACCGTACGACAACAGTTCCATGAAAGTCATTTACTCAGCTTGTTTACTGCGCTGCAAAAAACTCCTTATGCCATTTTACTCATCGAAAATATAGAAAAAATATCAGTCCCACTTCTCCAGGTATTAACAGAAATTATTTTGCATGGCTATGCATTTGATACCGCAGGAAATAAATATAATTTTCGCAATACCATTATTATTATGACGACGACCGTCGGCCAAGATTGCATTCCTATCAATAATCCCATCATTCAAGATGACAATAAAACCATTGATTTGCTGCAACTCGTCCTCGAACAACATGTTCCCGATCAAGCGCCCCAACAATTGTTTTCTTTACAAGAATTACCCGACGGGCTTTTAACCAGCCTGACCACATTGTTTTCTGATGATTTACTACAACATGTCACTGTTGTTCCTTTTGTCCCGCTGGATGCATTCGCTTTGGAAAAAATTATTTTTTTAAAATTAAAAGAATTAGAAAAAAGGTTAAATGCTAACTTTGACTTGACCTTTCGCTATGCCCCTGAAGTAATAAAATTTCTAGCACACGAAATCATTGCGCAACGCACGCAACACCGCTCTCTGGAAAAAATATTAGAAAAACAATTATATGCTTGCATCACGCACGAAATCATTACCCACCATGAAACCAAGAACAAACCAAACCATTTATTATTGCAAGTCAATGAAAATGGTCACGTACTTCGTTGTGAATTTTTTTCTACAAGTGAAGTGCATGTATAGCTTAGGCTACCTCCCCACCAGTAAAAAACTGGAGGGGAGCATAAGCATCAACTTAAGCAATGTTAAACAACTACGTCGTCCCGCGCTTTATGCGCGGGATCCAGGCGTCGTCCCGCGCTTTATGCGCGGGATCCAGGTTTCTATAGCCTTTCCTGGATCCCGCGGACGAGGCCGCGGGACGACGTAGGCAGGGCTAAAGTTTCCACAACCCTTTACAACATCCGTTGCAGCACACTATCTTTTTTTATAAAAAAATGATACAGCGCAGCCAAAACATGAATCGAGACAAGGATGATAATCACATAAGCAACAATGAGATGACCAGTAAAAGCCGTGGTTTTCAGCATTTGATTTGCGGGGATTGGCAAATTCAGTGTGTAATTTAAAAAATATGGAGGGTGTCCACCGGCAACAGACCCTACCCATCCTAGAATAGGCATGATGATCAATACAACATAAAGACCAACATGGGTCCACCGTTCCGCATAATGTTGCCAGCGTGGAACAGCATAGAGCAAATGCGGCCTTGGATCCATCATAGACCAAAAGACCCGACACACCATCAAGCCAAGAATGATAATTCCAATTAATTTATGTACATTGACCACATTGTTATGCAAGGCATCGTTATGGACAGCACCCATAAAAAAACCCAAGAGCAACATAACTAACACCAGGAAAAATACCATCCAATGCAAAAATTTTGTCAGAAAACCGTAGGTTGTTGCTGTATTCATTAAAGACATAGTAACAGCTCAGCCCTTGTTAAAGAACGTCTCTTGCAGGGACAACCAACCTGAAAGAGACGTCATAACATTTTAATAACCGCTTGTATGGTTGTAGGTATAAGTAAAGTTCGCAGCACTACTAGTGCAAGGTGATATGGGCGTATAATGAGGATCACCGGCTAATTTTGAATACACTAATGGGCATACATCCGCTGGCATGGCTGGTAAAGTCACGTTATAGCTAGCAGCCGAAGCGGCAACGGTTACTTGGTCTGTAGACCAGGGAACAACACCATTATTGGGCAACATCGCTTGCACAGCTGTCGTCGTAAGACCGCCGGTGGAGTAAGACCCCGAAGCCATGGCAACACTGTCCGCCATGGAAACAATGGCTTGAATCATGCTTAAGGAATCATTGGCTTGTTTGGACGCTGTTGCTGTTCGATAGTATTTAATGGACATGACAAGAATTAAAGCAGCCACAGCCAATACCAACATGATTTCTAACAACGTTACGCCTAACATTGTTCTTTGAGATCGGTTGATAAATTTCATAACTCGTGTTCCTCTTAGTTAAAATCTGCATTTAATAATGCAAGCTACCCTGCTTATTTTCTTGCATACTCAGCCCTAAAGATTACTATGTCTATATTCACTAGGCAACAGAGAAATCATACCATGTCCACGGACCTGATAAACAAGCAGAATCTTTTACTTTTTTTCATGATCGCACTACTTGCCAGTTTATTATTATTGCCTATGCTGTCCAATACTGCTATTTACACCAGTATTGACCTTCTCAACCATCTTTCAAGTATTATGCAAGCAAAAATGGCCCTGGCCAGCGGCCAATTTCCATTACGCATTGCGCCCACCGACCATGCAGGATGGCCTTATCCTTTGTTTGCTTTCTACTCCACCACTTCTTACACCTTGGCAGGCTTCATTTGTTGGTGGTTAACACCGACCAATCCTTACATTGCTTATAAAATAACCATTTGGTGCGCGCTGGTCATCGGCGGACTTTACATGTACCGTTTGGTATACTGGGCATTACCATCAAGATCAATAGCCTTTCTTGCAAGCGCTGTTTACCTCACATCGCCCTACCTCATTATTACCATTCATCACTTACAAGCATTTAACGAAACCATTGCGTTAGGTGTCTTGCCCGTCGTCCTTTATTACAGCTGTCAGCGCTATTATTATCCGAAAAACTTGCGCGTCTTATTACAGACCAGTGTGGCATGGTATTTGCTGGCAACGATTCACTTACTGACATTTATTAGCACATCGATTTTTGTATTGCTTTTTTTCTTTTTACTTACCGTGAAACACCCCAAAAATGGGCTTCCATTTCTCGACTTAATCATAGCTTATGCCTTCGGATGCATGCTCGCACTCTGGCATTTAGGGCCCATTATCGCGTTTGCTAAGTATTTATTAATCTCTACCCACAACATCAGCAATACTTTATATCAGCACACGCCCAGCTTACATGATTTATTAGGCCCGCTTGCCGTTATTAAAAACCAACCTCATCACTCTCTGCTTGCCATGGATGCCATTCTACGCGTCCATCCCACTATTGGTCTGCCTATTCTTCTGGGAACAGGGATTGGCCTTTATCTTTGGGCAAGACAATCCACATTATTCATTCATGGCTGGCTGACATCGTTGCTGGTTTTATTTTTTTGCGCATTTTTCTTTATCTGGTCACCCTTTGATTTTTGGCCATGGTTGCCTTCCTATGCCTCTATTATTCAATACAGTTGGCGTTTGCTGGGACAATTGAGTTGGATAGGCACCTTGTTATTCGCCTTAGCACTGGGGTGGTTTTTAGAATCACGGCGCCTGTCATCTCGATGGACTGCCTTGGGGCTGCTTGTCATTGTGCTTAGCACGTGCTCTTGGCTGCTAGTCCCGCAAACACGATATCCGCATTACGCGGATGTGCTCAAGCAACACATCAGTCAAGATGCTTACTTGATCGATGCAGCAGCTTATCCTAAATTTATGTCTTTTATTGATACTATTTTAATTGATGCAACACGATTTAATCCGGAACTGGATTTAAGTACTCTGAAACCATTTATCATTTCACCCGATCAAATTCGTCATGCCGCATCCCCGGCCCTTGTATTGCAAGGCAATGTTCCTTCCGCCATCACGCAGCACCCCCAAGAACTGACTGTTTATATCAACCAGAAAGCCATTAACACTTATCAACTCCTTCCGGGCCATTTGCAAATCGATGTTCCACTGCTAACAGCACCCCCTCAACATGCCCCTTGGACTATTCAATTCAAACTTCGGGCACTCACTCAACATTCAGACACCCACGCATTTAAAATTCCGCTGAATGATATTCGTTTGCAGGGTTTTTTGAATCCTGCTCATGTTTTTACTGTCAAACAAACAGAAAAATACTGTATGCAATACAAAGACATCACCCAATGCATTTTGCCCGTCGTGCCCTCTTCCATACAATTGCTTGAGCTTCCCGTTTTTTATTATCCCAGTCTGTTCGATATCCGCATCAATGGAAAATTGTCTCCTTATTTTGGAATATTATATGAAAACCATCTCATTACCGGCATTGTTCCACAATCCAATCGAGTGAACCATATCACAGTACAATTTCGTGGTTTGTTATGGGCTAATTTTGTTAGCACAGTTGCTTGGGGACTCTGGGTATTATTTTTTGGATTTTTATTATTAAAAATGCTATTTTCTCCTTCTAAACCAGAGAGGGCCCGATGATTAAATACAGCCAACATTCCTATACAACGCACACTGAACTTCATCCAGACCGCGTACCCGTGGGTAGCGTGATTTGGTTACATGGATTGGGCGCGGATGGAAACGATTTTGTTCCTATCGTCGATGAACTTGGCCTCCCAAAAACATTGCCTCTGCGTTTTATTTTTCCAAACGCACCGATGCAAGCGGTGACGATCAATCAAGGTTATCACATGCGTGCTTGGTTTGATGTTTATTCGCTTACCAGCGAACACCCTATTGATCGTGATGGTATTGCGAATTCAGCCAAGCTGTTAGCGCATTATATTGAACAAGAACAACAACACCAGGTCCCACCTGAAAAAATTGTATTAGTGGGATTTTCTCAAGGGGCCGCGATCGCCTTAACAACAGGCCTACGTTATCCACAAAAACTCGCTGGAATGATGGCCTTGTCCGGCTATTTACCCGATGCCGACGCTGTTTTCCAACAGGCAGCCTCCGCCAATAAAACGACCCCTATTTTTATTGCGCACGGCACAGACGACCCAATTTTACCCTATAGCGTCGGAGAAAAAACGGCCCATTTATTGCAGCAACACGCTTATCCTGTGAGTTGGCACAGCTATCCCATGCCACATACTGTGTGTGAAAAAGAAATTAGCGATATCAATCGTTGGTTACAGCAAGCTCTTAGTAATACTTAATCTATCACCAACGCACTCTGATGAGGTAGATTTGTGCGAAAAAAGATGAAAAAAGCGGAGCATACATGCGAGTATGTGAGCATTTTTGAAGAGTTTTTCGCCCAAAGGTACCCATCAGGGTGCGTTCTTAGATAGGGACTGAGCTGTTACAGCTTTTATCCAAAAAGGCCAGTGAAACCCACGGATGCCAACGCTAAATTACCCGTCTGACTACTCCCAGTGACTTCAATCCACGATACGTGCACACCGAAGCGAGGAGAAAAGAAATACTCTCCTCCCACCCCGTAAAGCAGTCCTGTTTTATAACTGTATCCGCTGACAATATCCAAGTTGTTCGCACTAATCGTTGCAGAATCGTTAATCACTATCTTGGATGAAATGCGAGCGACACCTACTTTGGAATACAAATTAAATCCGGAGTCTTGTATAGGCAATATAATCTTAGTCGTAATATCGTAATCGTAGGGTTCTTCTTTAGCGATTGTCGCATTATTAAAAGTAATATCAAAGGTTGAAAAACGCGTATAACCCACTTCTAAAGCAAAATAAGGTAAAAACTTATAGCCTCCATTGACGTTTAACCCAAATCCTGAATTCTTTGTGGTTGTCGATGTCCCTGCGCCGAAGGACGTATTATTGACATTGGATTCCCCGACATTACCATCAATGTACCATCCCCTGGGGTAGGGAAGCGCTGCCAATGCTATTGTTGTCATTACAAAACTGATAGGCCCCATACTTGCGAGAGTTATTTTTTTTATAGTCCCTTTCACCGTTTCATCCTCCACTTCATGACAGACTTTAGGATGGTATAGAAATTAAATTGCGGATACAAGAGCAGATACTTAGAGCCCTAATCGAAATGATAAACAAGGCCTAACTTCACCTGACCACTCGTCGGTGAAATTTTATCATCTTCTTCGTGGAATGATTGGTAGGAGGTAAAGTCATATTCGCCGCGTATGTCTAAGTTTTTGCTAATACGTGTCTGCACCCCGAGGCCTGCTTGACCGCCCGTGGAAGTTTCATTTGCAGAATTTTGTTCTCCTCCCCCTGCTGCAGTCCCTTTGACTTCAAAGCCCGTTCTAATGACACCGATACGCGCATAAGCCATTGTGCAATCAGTCAGTAACACGCCGGGAATAAAACTCGCTCCATAACTATTGTTAGTATCAAATTCCAAAGAGCCCCCATCGGCTTCAATTCCATCCACATCGGAGGAGGCTGCTGCACCAAAAATTTCAACGCCTAAATAAATATTTTGATTCACAATGCCGCCATAACCAATAAAAATATCCGCCATGGCACCCGCATCACCAAAGTTTGCGCTTGCAGCGTCCCCAGAATCTTTAAACATGGCATAATTAACGCCCGCATCGGCACCAACATAGACGCCAGGGGAGACAGCATAGGCACTGCTGGCGCTAGCAAATAAAGCACAGACAAGTGCTATTTTTTTAAACATATCGTTATTCCTCAAACAGTGTGTCTTTGGCCCATCATATAGAATTCTGCGCTCATTTTCAACATTTGATCAAATTATAAGCTATTTTTCACCCACGGAGAACCCCGTAAATACTTCATTCAACTGCTTAGTGACGCGAATAAAGGTCGTTCGTTTCGATAATTCTTTTAAACGATGCGCCCCTACGTAGGTACAGGTTGAGCGCAACCCACCTAAAATATCCAAAACCGTATTTTTTACTGCGCCACGGTAAGGAACATTCACAGAACGGCCTTCGCTGGCGCGGTATTCTGCAACGGTACCATGGTATTTTTCCATGGCTTCTGCCGAACTCATGCCATAAAACCGTTTAAACCGTTGACCATTTTCTTCAATCACGTCACCTAAGCATTCATCGTGCCCAGACAACATCCCACCTAACATAATAAAATCAGCGCCCGCAGCAAACGCTTTGGCCACATCACCCGGGGTGGCACATCCTCCATCCGCACAAACATGCCCACCCAAACCATGGGCTGCATCCGCGCACTCAATAATGGCAGACAATTGGGGGTAACCTACCCCGGTTTTTTCGCGTGTGGTGCAAACGGACCCGGGGCCAATCCCAATTTTTACAATGTCTGCGCCCGACAAAATCAATTCTTCGACCATTTCTCCTGTGACAACATTGCCCGCCATGATCACTGTTTGAGGGAATGTATCGCGCAGTTGTTTGAGAAAATCCACAAAACGTTCTGTGTAACCATTCGCAACATCCAAACAAACCATGGAAACATGACTGAGTTTTATAATTTCTTGCGCTTTGGGAAGATCACTGTCTGCAATCCCAATGGATACAAAACAATTAGCAATGGTTTTAGGGTGTTGTTTGGCAATTTTTTCCCACTCGGCTGCTGGGATAAACTTATCCAGCGCAGTTAACAACCCGTACTCTGTCAGTGCTTGCGCCATGGCAAACGTGCCTGTGTGGTCCATATTGGCGGCAATGAGTGGAATACCTTGCCAACGCGTACCGGAATGACGAAACCGAAATTCCCGCTCCAGCGACACTTCGGAACGTGTTTTTAATACACTACGCTTGGGACGAATGAGTACATCCTTAAAATCCAACTTGATATCATATTCGATACGCATTGTTTATTTTCCTTTTCGGTAATAGATCAGGTACCTCGCCTTAATCTATCACGAACGCACTCTGATGAGGTAGATTTGGGCGAAAAAGGATGAAAGAAGCGGAGCATACATACGAGTATGTGAGCATTCTTGAAGAGTTTTTCGCCCAAAGGTACCCATCAGAGTGCGTTCTTAGATAGGGACTGAGCTATTACCCTTTTCTGAATCGCGCAAAATAAAAACCATCCATCCCCTGCACTCCAGGCAACATTTGTCGTCCTACCGGACACGCCGTGCCCCATGCTGCAACGATGGGCTCTTCTGTTGCCTCGGGTGTTGCCGTGAGAAATGCTGTCGCAACAGCGGCATTTTCTTCTTGAAAAATAGAACACGTCGCATAGAGCAATAATCCGCCCGGCTTGAGCACTGTCCATAATGCTTGCAACAACCGCGCTTGCTGCTCTGCCAGTTTGGCAATATCTTCTGCACGACGCAATAGTTTAATATCAGGATGGCGACGCACGACCCCACTGGCTGAACAAGGCGCATCCAATAAAATGCGATCAAACCCGCGGCCGTCCCACCATTCTGCAATCGCTGCGGCATCGGCACAAACACACTGCGCCTGCAGCTGCAGCCTGGCTAAATTATCCTGGACCAATCGCAAACGTTCAGCATCGTCATCCAGCGCCAGTAAGTCAATATCGGCTTCTAACTCTAGCATATGCGCCGTTTTTCCACCGGGCGCAGCGCAGGCATCGAGCACCCGTTGCTGCGGGGCCAATAATAATAATTCTGCAGCCAATTGCGCCGCACCGTCTTGCACAGACACTTCCCCTGCGACAAATCCCGGTAATTGCTCTACATCGACGGCGGGTGTCAACACAATTCCCGAGGATACTTCCGGAATAAGGGTGACCGTTGCTGATTGCGCTTGCAAAAAATTTTCTATTTTTTGACAGTACTGCTCACGCGATAAAAAACGTTGATTGACGCGCAAAGCAAAGGGTGGGTGGGCATTATTGGCAAGTAAAATGTCTTCCCAGGCGCTCGGCCAACTGTGTTGTATTGCTTGAATCATCCATGCCGGGTGGGCATATTTTGCAATCACATTCTGTTCTGCTGCTTCCAATAATGCTTCACGCTGCCGCATAAAATTGCGCAGCACGGCATTGACCAAGCTTTTTGCCCAAGGTTTTTTAAATGCAGACGTGGCTGATACCGTTTCTGTCACTGCCGCATGCGTTGGCACCCGCATGTCTATTAATTGATATAATCCAATCAGCAATAAACAATAAATATCCTGGTCTTTGGTTTTGAATGGTTTTTCCAAAAGCTGTTTTAATATACTGTCCAGTCGTGGATACCAACGGCATACGCCATAACACAGTGCTTGTAAAAAACGTTGGTCACGCACGTCCGTCAATTGCTGGGACGCTTGCGGTAAACAATCTGCTAACGAACGCCCCTGCAGGACTTGTTTTAAAATACGTGCAGCCATTGCTCGAGGAAACATGGGCTACCTCAAGCATTTGCCGACAGAAAAAAATGTCTGTCGTGCATTTAAAATATCAGCAACGGGCAATACTCGCCCGCCCGGCAGTTGCATTTTTAAAATGCGTAAAGCCCCCGCACCCGTTGTAATATCGATACCGGCACTTCCACACGCTACCATTGTACCAGGCTGGGCTTGAGCAGAAGACGCTATCACGTCGGTTTCCCACACGCGGATTGGTAATTCCCCGCAATGGGTGTATGCAATAGGCCAAGGATTAAATGCGCGCACCAACCGTTGTATTGCAACCGCCGACCAAGACCAGTCGATTTTCGCTTCTTCTTTCAAAATTTTATGGGCATAGGTTGCCAATGTCGGGTCTTGGGGTTGGGGCTGCACATGCGGCAATTGCTCTAATGTAGTCAGCAATGTTTCTGCTCCCAGCGCAGCCAAGCGATCATGCACTGTGGCACTGGTATCGTCCGTCGTGATCGGGCATTCTGTTTTTTTCAACACAGGGCCTGTGTCCAGTCCTTCATCCATTTGCATGATGGTAATGCCTGTCACTGTATCGCCCGCCAAAATGGCCCGCTGGATCGGGGCTGCGCCGCGCCAACGCGGCAAAAGTGATGCGTGCACATTGAGGCACCCTAATCGGGGCATGTCTAAAATAGGTTGAGGCAATAATAACCCATAGGCCACCACAACCAGTAAATCAGCTTGCAGTTCAGCAAAACGGCGTTGTTCTTCTGTGTCACGTAACGTAAGCGGTTGATAAACGGGCAAATGATGGTGCAAAGCCAATTGCTTCACTGGGCTGGGCGTCAAATGACGCCCGCGGCCCGCTGGCCGGTCTGGCTGTGTATAAACACCTTTAACAGTGTATGGCGAATGCAGCAGTGCCTGCAACGTCACAGCAGCAAATTCCGGCGTACCCGCAAAAATAATATTCAACATGTCACAGCTCATGCACAGACAATCAAGATGCCTACTATAACATACCCGCAATCATCATAAACTATTGTTGCTTAAACTGCGTGTTAAACGATCCATCTGTGAAACAGAAGAATCGGTTAGCTTTGGCTGGGCCCGTTTAAATATATTTGGCACCCAAGAAGAATTTGTCGAAGGCACCACGGTTTGCAACTTCTGCTGCAGCTTTTCACACTTCGCGAGCATTGCGCGTATTTTTTTAAACGTAGGGCTACTCTCGCTCACCGCCGACTTTCCGCGTTTCGTAAGAAAAATTCTATTTAAAGGTTCTTTTGCTTTCGTTTGGAAAAATTTATTCTCTCTTGCATCCTGCAACAACGATGTTAGCAGCGTCTTTTTTTTCTCTAAGCCCAGTGTATCAATGTGCTTTAGTAATCTTTCTTTCATGTGCGGCTGTTTGCCTAATTGCCCTGACTTACGAGGACAATAGTTCTCAGTCGTAATTTTTTTATAGATAATCGAAATTTCTTTATCTTCTTTGCCATGGGCCACACTGGTTTTTTTAAAATCTTTTTCTGATGGTTCTACTTTATCTCCAGCCAACCTTATTAAGTCCCCCATCGTCTTGTCAGAAACTTTATGCTCTCGAAAAAGGTCAAAAACCGACTTATCCGCTGTATTTTTCACGCGAATGTCTGCCCCTAAGCCAATTAAACACAACACTTCTTCCGCGTGAAATGGAACATCATCCATTAACCATTGGAGCGGTGTTTGCCCGTTACTATCGAGAATATTAATTTTGGCTCCCCAGGTTTTAACACATTCTTCCATAGCAGAATGGATACTGCGACTGTGATGCATTTCTCTTACCATCTCATGCAAGGGCGAGAAACCATTGGGGCACAATACATTGAGATTGGCTTTTAAACGTATTAAAGCCATTACATCATCTATATCACACGACTGCCGCATTAAAAATTGCAACGGCGTACGGCCTTCCGCATCTTCTACATTAGGGTCCGCCCCTAAATTTATCAAATGTTCTGCACCATCAGCAGTAAAATAACCACTTTCCATCAATAGCTTTAATTCGTTGGTTTTATCCAGTCGGTTTTGCATTTTTCACCTCATTATTT
>Ga0207027_1138_pt1 | contig 11797 bp, 14 predicted proteins | sample Alteio_BWMinCont_43_FD_153280 | JGI IMG/M metagenome (GOLD analysis project Ga0207027, IMG submission 153280) | Enriched cells from forest soil in Barre Woods Harvard Forest LTER site, Petersham, Massachusetts, United States -... | ecosystem: Environmental > Terrestrial > Soil > Temperate forest >... | reverse complement strand
CAATGGGGCATAACTATAAGGGAATTTACCTTGCGGTTCCCCATAATTTTCGTAAACATGCACCATGCTGTTAACACCATTGAACAATAAGAATACATCAGTGGTAAATTCGGGAAATGTAGTATCGGTTGTTTGAATAGTGAAATTAGTTTGGGTATAGGCATTAAAATACTTGGAATTATCGCTATTACACCAACTACCCGAGTCGACAGGAGTATTGAATGTATATAATGAAAAAACATAATTTGTAGGATTAACATTTACAGCGCATGCGGTGGAATCGGATGAAAATATCCATGTTTTAGGTAGCACTGATGTACCCAATCCAGCTTGAGCTTTAATAAATGGGCTCATATTTTTATCTGAAGGCCACCCATTTAGTGGTTGAGTAATTGTTATAGGTGTTATGCCATTTAAATTTACTATGCTATCGCCTGATTTTGCAATAATGTAAAACTCTCCTCCTGAATTCATAGCTTGCCCATAATACAGCATAGGAGTATAGCCAGACATTAACATATCGCTCTTTTTGTAAATATCCTGAAATGCTACCGTTACAGTTCCCGTAATTGTTCCACCCGAAGAATTTACAAACACATTGGCAGGTATTTTTACCACTGTACCTTGTTGCGTGGTAAAGCTTCCGCCTGTTCCTGCGTTAATAGTATATTCCTGCAATGGAGCCTGATTTTGTGAATAAAATGCGGCAAGTGAACCATAGGTTTGTGGGGTAGTGTTAGTTACTGGTGTAACGGTAGGCTCAGATTTTTTGCAAGCATTAAATAAAGTGCTTGCTAATAATAGTGCTACCAATACAGTTTTGTGAGTCAATGGTTTCATGAGTAGGATTTGATTATTAAAGATAACGAAAGTAAAGAGCTTTATTGTATTGTCATCCAATTAATTATCGAATGGGTTGATTGAATTAGTGAAGTGCGAATAAAGATAAGTGAATGGTTCTTTTATAAAGAGTGATGCACCACTGGTGCAAAAAAGGGGGATAGATAACCTCACATAAGCTATCCCCCGGTAAGCCTGACGTTCAGGTTCAGGCCTGGAGTAGGGGCTGGCGCCCCTTTCAAATTATTTTAATAAAAAATGCACAGGCAATACATATTGCACACGCACCGGCTGTCCTTTTAATTGTCCGGGTGTCCACTTAGGCATACTTTTTATGGCAGAGACAGTGCTTTCGCTTAGCTTCTCAGCTCCGGCAACACCGCGTAATATTTTTACATCGCTCACAGTGCCGTCGCGTTCTACAACAAATGTAGCATATACAGTACCTTCAATACTTGCTTCCCTTAAATACACAGGGTAGTCGGCATGGTTAGACATAAAAGCGCCAATATCGCCGGGAAATTTCGGCATAACATCGGGGCCTATAACAGGTCTGTCCGTTGGTATATTCGACCCACCGGTGCCTGTTGTAGTAGAAATATCAGGTGGCCCGGTCGGTCCGCCGGAAGTAGTAGTAGTTGTTCCGGGCAAGGTAGCAGGGTTATCTATACGTGGTGTAGTCCTTTCTGAATCAATAGTTGGCCTGGTAGTAACTACAATGGGCGCTGAGTTATTATTGGCAGGTGGCCTGGGTGTTGGCCGGGTGGCAACAGGGTGCTGAATGGTGGGATGAGTAGGATGCGGTTGCGGAAGGTAAATGGTATGGTGGTCAATATCGGTTGTAATGGTGGTATCTGCTACTACAGGTTTGGCAAACAAGTGCATTATAATAGGTATACCCGAAACAACAACTCCTATTGAAAGGGTAGATAACAACCCAATGAGTAAAGCAAAATTGTAACGTTTACGAATGTAAAAGGCTCCGTATGCTTTGTGCCGCCCTTCAAACACAATTTCGTTGCGGCCTACGCTGGTTACATCGTCCCAGCCTCCGTTTGTTTTGTGACCCATGTTGATTGAGATTAAAAGTTAGGTCACTTTGCTGCATGCTGCGTTGTGTTTATATATGTATAACGCTGTGGTATTTAATTTATTGTGTAGCTGCAATGCTCAGCTGAATGCCTTATTGGTTAGGGGTAGCGGAGGTTAATCGATTTAGCTGTATACGTAAAAACACGTAATAAAATATTGCGTTTTTACGTGTTTTTACTGATATTATTTACAAAACAGATTTTTATTTTTGTCTCAGTGCAAGGTTCAGAGTTATATTTTAATAAAAGGGCAAAAAGCAACAGGAAAAAATAATTCAGGTTGTTTTTGTAACAAGTAAATATATAACAGAGTATAAGGAATATAGAAGCGTATCATCAAAACCCCCATTACAGATGATAAAAGAACTAAGGATATTGATGCTTGAGGATACAGCAGAAGATGCTGAATTCATAGAAAGAGCGTTGCGAAATGATCACATTAAATTTGTAAGTAAACGGGTAGAAGACCGTACCGGTTTCACAAACTCACTGCACGAATTCAACCCTGATATTGTTTTATCAGACCATTCTCTACCACAATTTGATTCGCTTTCAGCGCTTCATATTGTAAAGGAGAACTATTCTCACATACCATTTATACTTGTAACGGGTTCAGTATCTGAAGAATTTGCTGTTAAGTGCATAAAAAGCGGGGCTGAGGATTATGTGTTGAAGAATAACCTGATAAGGCTTCCATCGATAATTGAAAATGCCTTAAATAAAAAAGACCTGAAAGCTGAAAACCTGGTGATTAAGAACCTTAACACAAAGCTTAACAGTGCCTACGAGGTAATTGCCCAAAAGAATAAAGATATTATTGATAGCATTAACTATGCCCGTAATGTGCAGGAAGCATTGATGCAGCGTGTTGTGGATATTAATGATTATTTCTCTGAATCGTTTGTATTGCTATTGCCAAAGGATGTACTGTCGGGCGATTTTTATTGGGTGCGGAATATAGGTGAACGCACAATTATTGCAGCTGTAGATTGCACAGGGCACGGTGTACCCGGTGCATTACTTACTATTATGGGTATGAATATTCTGCACTCTGCTGTAGGGGTTCATAAGATATCATCTCCTCCGGCCATTTTAAAATTTCTCGATGAAGACCTTAACCGTAAACTAAGTCATAGAGGAGGCGGAAAAATAATAAATGACGGTATGGATATGTCTATTTGTGAAATAGACAGAAAGGAAATGATAATTACCGTTTCGGGCGCTAACAGGCCTGTGTATATTATACGAGATGGAGAATTACAGTCAATAATTACTGATAAATACAGCATAGGAAGCGGCGACCCTGCCAAGCAGTTCGATGCCAAACATGTTCCCATTAAAAAAGGAGATATGGTGTTTTTATTTTCTGATGGGTTTCAGGATCAGTTTGGTGGGCCAAGTGGCAAAAAACTGGGATCGGCGCATTTTAAGGAAATGCTATTAGCTGCATGCAAAGAAAATTTTGCCGGAGCAGAAAAAAGATTACATACATCATTGAAGGAATGGCAAGGTAATGAAGAGCAAACGGACGATATTCTGGTAATTGGTATTAAAATATAATAACCGCTACACATGGAAAAACTCATTGACTTTTTAAAGTTTATACAAAAGAACCATATAGAAGAGGTGGCGAGAGAAAGCCTGAAAGATTCGCGGGAAATGAATTTGCCGATACTTAAATTGTTTGCACATGTGCCCGACGAAGTGCTGATACCACAATCTATAAAAGGGATAAACGATTTTGTGGACTCACTGGTTGATGGTACCTACCTGGAAAAGCAAATGGCCAGCCTTAAGCTTTGGGAGGAAGATAAGCTGCCCGGAATTAAAAAAGAGGATATTGAACCGACCGATCTGGTATTGATATATGTAATTCAAAAGAAGGGATACTTTAAATTTATTCCCTTATATACCAAGGATAGCCAATTGGCAATAGACATTGTATTGGAAATGGAGGCGCTGCATTTTGCATCGCAGAACGAAGGCGTAAATCTTCTTTTTAAAATGCGTAAAAATGCTGAAGCGCAACTTGAACTGGCCAATAAAGAACTTGAGTCATTCAGCTACTCGGTATCGCATGACTTGCGTGCACCTTTAAGGGCCATACATGGTTATACAAAAATTCTGCTCGAAGATTATTCTCCCAGTTTTGATTCAGAGGCGCAACGCATGATGAATTCGGTAATGCGTAACACCGAACGTATGGGGCAGCTTATTGATGACCTGCTGTCATTTTCGCGTATGGGCAAAAAAGAAATGGTGATAACAAAGGTGAATATGACTGACCTTGCAAGAAGTTCATGGAACGAGATAAACAGTACCCCACAGGCGGCAAAGGTTAATTTAACTGTAAATAATTTGCCTCCGGCAATGGCCGACCGTGCACTAATGAGCCAGGTGCTTTCTAACTTAATATCGAACGCGGTAAAGTATTCCGGTAAAAAAGATACCCCGGTAATTGAAGTAAGCTCAACCGAAAAGGATGGCGAGCTTATATACTGTGTTAAAGATAACGGAGTAGGTTTTGATATGAAATATTACGATAAGCTTTTTGGTGTGTTTCAGCGACTGCACAGCAATGCCGAGTTTGAAGGCACAGGCATAGGGCTGGCGCTTGTTAAAAGAATTATAACACGCCATGGTGGCAGAATATGGGCCGAAGGTGAACCTGATAAGGGAGCTGCATTTTATTTCAGTTTAAGAAACAGTAATTAAATTTTAAACCTCAATACATATGATGAACAACGACGAAGTAGTAGAGATTATGCTTGTTGAAGATAATCCGGATGATGCAGCGCTTACTATAAGGGCATTAAAGAAACAGAACATTGCCAATAAGCTTATTCACCTTCATGATGGCGCAGAGGCCCTTGATTTTATTTATGGCAAGGGAAACTATGCAGGGCGCAATATTCAAATTACACCTAAGGTAATATTGCTCGACCTGAAGATGCCTAAGGTAAATGGTATGGAAGTATTGGAAACACTTAAGTCCGACGAAAATACCAAGGCTATTCCCATTGTAATGCTTACTTCTTCAGCTGAAGACCCCGATATTGAAAGATGTTACCAGTTGGGTGCCAACAGCTATATTGTAAAACCGGTAGAGTTTGAAGAATTTACAAAAGCCGTTGCCGGCCTGGGTATGTATTGGATGCTTTTAAACAAGCCGCCTTTAGAAAGAGTTTAATGTAAATGGCTGAAATAGGGGATGGTTAATACTTACCCTGATTTTTTGTTGTTGCAGGCAAAATTCTTTAGTATACTTAGCGCAATTGAATTTGTCGAAATAACATTAAAAAAAAGAATCATGTCAAAGGCATTAGTATTAAGCGGTGGTGCAGTAAAGGGCTGTTACCAGGCAGGGGCCATTAAAGCAGTATTTGAATCGGGTTTTATTCCCGACATTATGTATGGAATATCGGTAGGCAGTTTAAACGGGGCATTCATAGCCAACCAGGCAGGTAAATTAGTTGCAGGTGGCAAAAAGCAATTAACGCAGGATGATTGGCTTGGTATTGCAAATAACCTTCAGCAGTTCTGGTTCACCAATATTCAAAAACCGGCTGATGTAGCTATACAACGTTCTGCAGTTAGCGACGTGTGGGAACTGCTCTGGAAAAAATTCAACGGCCTATCTGATACTACACCAATAAATAATAAGATAGATAGTATTGTTGATGTAACGGTGGCTATGCAATCTCCGGCAAAGCTTGTTGTAGGTACCGTTGATTTTTTAAGCGGTAATATGATATATGCAAGCCCCGGCGATGTTGATTTTATTTCATACCTGAAAGGAAGCATTGCTATACCCATTGCAATGCCGCCAAGTATTTCAAAAAAAGGTGAGGTATTGTTTGATGGTGGCACGCGCGATGTTGCACCATTGGGTTATGCCATTAACCAGGGCGCCGATAATATAATAGGCATTATTTGCCAGGCAGAACAGTTAGACCCCGTGCAGGAGAGTGCAAATTTTAACCAGGGTAACCTTGCACAACTTGCGGGGCGTATTGAAGATATTATAGTTAACCAGAATGTGCAGAATGACTCGCAATGGATTACTTTTTTAAATAGCATAGTTAGTGAGGCGCGCAGTAAAAATATCAGCCTCGATGCGCTGAAATCATACAAAATAATTAACCACCTGCTAATTCAACCCGATAAAGACCTTACTATTGATATTGCCTCTTTTACCTCGGCTGAGATACAGACCGATTTTCAACTGGGCTATACCTTGGCACAAACTAAGCTGAAGGGATATACTGTGAATGTATAAAGGCAGGTATAGTATAGCTTGGCAAAATATCGACCCCGATAATGTTAAAACAGGCCAGTTTCTGTTAACACTTTTTAACGTGTAAGCTATTGCGTGAGGCAATTTCTGAAATTAATTTTGTGTCGTAAAAATGAGATTGCAATCTTATTATGATTAATTCAAATTAATGTTTAACCCGTCTGCCATAAAAAATAATAACCGGCAGACATAAAATTAAGGAGGACTAATTATGAAAACACTTGTAAGATCAAACAGAAGCCTGCTCCCTGAGTTCCCATCATTATTGGATGATCTTTTTACCAGGGACATTTTTAACTGGTCAGTTGACAAACAATTGACCGGTAATTCCACCGTACCTTCGGTTAATATAATGGAAAATGAAAAAGACTTTGAAGTAGAGGTGGCTGCTCCGGGCCTTGATAAGAACAATTTCAAGGTAGAGTTGGATAATGATATGCTGATGATATCGGCCCAACGGGAAACCCGGAACGAAGAAAAGAGCAAAGAGGGTAATTATACCCTCAGGGAGTTCAGTTATGAATCCTTCCAGCGTTCATTCCAGCTACCGGAAGACATGGTAGAAAAAGACAAAATATCAGCTTCGTACAAGGATGGTATTTTGCATATAAGCATACCGAAATCGGTTAAGGCCAAGGTTAAATCTTCCCGGATAATAGAAATTGGCTAAAGAAGCTTTGAAAGGGCGGGTTCTCTGCCTGCCCTTTTATTCAGCTGATTGTTTAAACTCAATTATTCAAATGACCATGAAAAGATTGAGAATAAATGATGGACTTAAATGGCTAAAGCTGATCCGGAACCGGTTGGATGACTATATAACCAACAATATCATTTCAATTGCATTCTACAAGGCAGCTAGTGAAGACCTGGAAAAATTTGATGAAGAACGTTGGTATAGTAACAGCCACAGCGGACTTATAGCTTAAAGACTAAGTAATATTTGTGACAGAATAAAAACTTAAAAACTATAACCTATGAGAACATTTGATTTGTTTAACAACAGGGATTTTGGTAAGGAATGGGACAACAATACCTTGCATAACCTTGGTATTGAGGCGAACCAAATTACCAATATTAAATACGGCGTTATTTCGGCACTTTTAATGTCAGCCAGTGCTGTTGTACTGCAATTGATTCATTATAACCAGGCGGTTATGCTTTCTCTGCTGACAGTACCTTTTCTTGCATGGGCTATTTCCTCGTCTATAAGAGAACATAACAGGAAAAGCTATGGGCGAAAATTAGACCATTTTGAGGGTATGTTGGCCGGAATAGCAACTACGGTTACTTCAATTTCTCTTTTTGCTATTTACCTTACCTGGTATTTTACCATAAACCCTAGAGAAAACCCTTTCTTCTCGCCGCTCATGTCGGCATGTGCTGTATCAGTTGCAGGTACTGCTGTCGGTATTGTTATATCTTTTATTGCAACAGAATATCAAAAAGAATTCAATTAAAAAACAATTAAAATTAAACGGATATGGACAGGTATCATATTATAAAGAGACTAAGGAAACTCCTGAACAGGTTATCGCTTTACCTTCAGGGAACAATTATGACCGAAACCCAGATAAGAAATATTGTTCATGAGATAGAGGCTTTGGTCAGAATTGCAGAAGAGAGCGGTAAAAAGGTTGTAATTCCGCATAATACTATCTCAAGGATCAAATTCTTTATCGAATCTTTCAAACACCTTACCGGTATGGAAAAAAGCCATGATAAGGATGTTATGGGAATAGAACATCTGAAGGATTTTCTTTCAGAAGAACTAGGGATTAAAGTAAATAAGGACTATGTGTTCCATGCCAACAGGAATGGAATACCATTGCATTTATTATTGATATGATGAACTCAGTATGTCAAACCTTTAAACCAATAAGCCATGAAAACGCAAGCATTAAAATCTATCGTAATGATTCCGATGGTGCTTTTCTGGGGCTGCAAAGGCCAGACAACAAAAGGCACCCATGTACACCCAGGTGATACAACCGTATATGTTACAACACGCACGGGCAAGGATTCTGTAATTACACCACAGGTTAATGTAAGGGTGAATAAGAAATATGGTGATGATGGTAAGTTACAATCGTATGATTCTACCTACACATATTCTTATTCCGGGCCCGCAGGTAATATGCTCTCTTCTACTAACGACAGTGTATTCAATCATTTCAAGGCCTTTTTCAGGAAGAATTATCCGGGCCTCATGAACCCGCAGTACAATAACATTTTTTATACCGATTCCCTTTTTAAGTATGATTTCTTTAACCCTGACTACTTCAGGAAAAGGTATGAATTAAATAACCAGATGTTCGAGGGTATATTCCGCCAGATGGATTCATTGAAAAATGAATTCATGAAAGAGAACTACCCGGCTGGAGTGCAGAAGAAATCATAGTGAATTAAATAACAATCTTTAAAAAATAACCAGCCATGAATGCACAAATTGTAAATAATTGCCAGGAAATTCCAAAGGAAAAGGTTGCTTATCTCAGCTTCCCGACCAGTGAAGTTCTTAATTCGCCTGATGAAATTAGGTTAAGGCGGTTCAATGCGCAGCAGGGGCTTTTACTTGGAAATACGGTGAAGGGCAAAGTAAAAATTGTATTTGAGGATAAAGAGTCTGTTAAACAGGTTTTAACAACAATATGGGGATTAACAGACATGCATGTAATTCTTAAATACGGCCTGACCATTCCATTAAACCGCATCTACAGTATTGATGCTTGTCCCTGAATAAAGGTTCATAGATGATTCGACCCTCCCTCACGCCACATCACTTTGTCTAATCAACTGGCGCATTACATAGGGGAGGGTTATTTATTTTTGTGAGTAAATAACATTTTCAGTTTGTTGTTTCTCAGTGCCTGAAATTATATTCATAAAAGCCTAAATTAGCCTTATGGCATTCAATGAAAAATTAGCCAACAGAATAAGAGAAGCTTTGGTTAATATACCCAAGGTTGAGGAGAAACTTATGTTTGGCGGAGTATGCTTTATGGTTAACGGGAAAATGTGCATTGGTGTTGTGAAAGATGACATGATGTGCAGAATTAACCCGAAGATGCAAGAGAGTGCCCTTGAAAAAACTGGGTGCAGACCTATGGATTTTTCAGGAAGACCCATGCAGGGTTATGTGTATGTAGACGAGAGTGGAATGAAGACTCGAAAGGCTTTTGACTATTGGATATCGCTATGCCTTGAGTTTAATTCGGAAGCGAAAGCGGCCAAAAAGAAAACAAAAAAGAAATAAGATATAGAAAAGCCCCTCTCTGTAAAGAGAAAGGGGCTTTCTGAGGGAGGAAAATACAGTAGCTGTATTTTCGGGGTAGAAGTTTTTACCAAAACTGGAATCCAAAACCAAGGCTGTAATTTAAAAACGAAATGGGCGAAGAACCGCCTACGTGTGAATAGGTAACGTTACCATATTGGTCAGTATAACGTTCTGTAGTGCTCACCATTGGGTCGGTCCATAAATAGTCGATACCACCCAGCAACGAAAACAAGCCAACCTTGTAGCGTATGGTTATGCCGGCATCGGTTGCAAATGAAGTGCTGGTGCTGCCTGCAATATGCCATACAAAATTTTGTGTGGCAGTAGGCGATGTCGCTTCAGCGCTATACACCACTTCTGGCAAGTCGCAAACTGCAGGGCCACCCATCAACCTGAAATCTATTGCAAACGGGTTAACTGGTATTGTTGCATACAGGCCGGCTAAGAAAAAGTTCTCGTCATAAGCGTCCTGTAGCACAGGTGCGTAGTTAGTGCTTGCATCGCCCATTTGTATATTATTTACGTAATCATTCACGTCGAATAAATTACTGCTGTAGTTATACATTAAAGCCACACCAAAATTGGAATGCGCAATGGGTAAGCCGGCTGAAAAACTAAAGCTACCGCCCGATAGTGCATAGCCATTATATGAAGTACCTGTTTCGCGGCCAAATACACCGGTTGGTTGTGTAATACCAAAACCAAGGTTAAAGAAACCGGAATATGGTTTTTCTTCGGTTGCCGTGTATTGAGGTACAGGGGCAGGTGCAGGAGCCGGTGCACTATTATCCTGCCCGATCGCAAGTTTTGCTGCGCCTGCCAGCAATGTCACGAAAATTATTCTTAGTGTTCTCATAATTCAATTTGTTTTAAATTGTTAGAAACTCCGTTAATTTTCAGGAACTAAGGTAGGTAGGTACAGGCAGGGTACCTGTTTGTTTTCTTCTAACCAGTTAAAGTCGTGCTTCAACTCTATAAAATGGTAGACGAAAATATGAATATGGCCTGAAAATAAAGCTACGCAAAAGCTATAGGTTATTTAATGGCTGTAAATCACTAAATTTGGAATATGAAAATGCCCAGCCCCCGGATAGTATTTATTGGTTTATGGGTTTGTGCCCTTTTATATGGTTGTGGCGGAATAGGCCTTGATTACCAGAAAAAACTGCACGGAAACTATTACATTATAGCAACCGATGTTGACGAGCAAATGTGCATTGCCAAAAAAACATCGGGCAACGGGTTTACCGATGTGGTTGATGAAACTGTTTACGAAGTAGGCTACGACAGTACCTACATTGTTGCCATACAGCACCCTATGAAGAATAAAGATGTAAATGCGTACTATATTGTGAGGATGGATACCACCTCTGTTGAGCCATCAGATAAAAATACTTTTGGCCCATTAACCTTTCAGCAGTTTTATCAAAAACGAAAAGACCTGGGTATTGAAGACCTTGGTTTTACTTTGGTGTTTGATAAACTGAAATAGTTCAATCAATTACGAATTAAAAATTACGAATTACAAGTCAAATTAACACTGTTGATGTCTTTAATTTTTAATTCGTAATAGTATAAAACCTATAGCTTTCGTGTAGGTTTTGTCCTCCAATTCTTAATTTTTAATTCCTAATTCTTAATTGAAGAAACCTATAGGTTTTGCGTAGGTTTTTTAGTTCTGATTTTCAAGTTGTTCAGTTGTTGAAAAATAAATTTCCTCACACTTTCTCTCTTTCTTTTAAAATGGGGGTATATAGAGGGGGAGTATGAGGGGGAGAAAAAAGGGGGAATGGCTTTTCTTTCTCTCTTTGTTTTCGCTAGGCGAAAAAGTCGTTAGTCGCCAGCGGTTAGTCGTTAGTCTGGAAGTAAGAATCAAAACTGTCCGGAAATTCACTGACGACTAATGACTATCGACTGACGACTTCCCGGGGTTGTTGAAAACTGTATGTATATTTTAGTTAATAGTAGTAAACAATATGTTTAAATTTGCATTCGAAATCTAACCACTGAGGACTAACGACTAACCACTGATAAAATGCCCGCCATACCTTTCAAACACTACCCGCTTGATGCACCCGATGCAGCCTGGGATGCCAATGCCGAAGTTGCAAATGCCAGTACCGACGACCTGCGTGTAATGTGCGCATGGGACGATGCTACACGCCCTGACCAGAAGAATGGTTACAAACTGCCGCACCACAAAGCCGATACCTACCATACCAACCTGAAAGGCTTAATAGCTGCAGGTAATGCCATTATGGGCGCAAGGGGCGGGGTTGAAATACCGAAGTACGA
>Ga0207027_1136_pt1 | contig 11930 bp, 11 predicted proteins | sample Alteio_BWMinCont_43_FD_153280 | JGI IMG/M metagenome (GOLD analysis project Ga0207027, IMG submission 153280) | Enriched cells from forest soil in Barre Woods Harvard Forest LTER site, Petersham, Massachusetts, United States -... | ecosystem: Environmental > Terrestrial > Soil > Temperate forest >... | reverse complement strand
ATTTGGGATGGGATGTCAATGAATTTATTGTTGCTTAGTTCTAGTGTGTTGAGGGCTGTGAGTTCACATATTTCGATTGGAAAATCTTCTAGGTTGCTTACAAGACATAGATATTTTAGATTTGTTAGATTTTTTATTTGGGGTGCGATTGTTAGGTTGTCGCGTACAATTCGTAGTTCATGTAGTTTTGTGAGAGTGTAGAGTTCATCGGGGATTAGAAATTCTATGGCGTCGGCTTTGTTTTCGTTGGTTGGCATTATTGAGATTGCTGTTAGGGATCTGAGATTCGTTATCGTTGAAGGTAATTTACGGAGTGAATTCGATTTAATTTCGAGTGCTTCGAGGGATATGAGTTCTGTTATTTCTGTCGGGAGTTCGTAGATGTTTGTTGTGATGTCGATACGTTTTAGGTTTGTTAGGTACTTGATTTCTTTTGGGAATTCCATTAGTTTTGGGAGATTCAGTGTTAGAGCACGTAAGCCCGTCAAGTTGATAAATAATTCTTTCGGGATCTTATGTATTTTGTTAGATGTTAAAGTTAGGATTGTAAGATTTGTAAGTTTGAATAGAATATTTGGTAGTTTATTTTTTGATGGATTTTCGATTGCAAATGTTAGATCTTGTAGTTTTGTGAGGTTCAATAGTTCTTTTGGGAGTGTGATTTGGTCTTTTGTAATGATTTGGAGTTTGGTTAGATTTGTAAGTTGACATAATTCGGGAGGGAGTGTACGTAAATTTGTGCAGTGAAGATTGGGAATTGTTGATGAATTTATGCTTAGAATCTCTCTGGGTGAGTTGTATAAACAGTAATCTGTCATTGTCGATACGTTAAATAATTCTTTGCGTATTGTAGTCATATTGAGTTTTACTATACAAATTTTAGCTAATATAAAAATCAATTTTTTTGTTACTGATTACGTTCTTCATTGGTTTGGATGCGTGATTGTGTTTGATGCTTGTCTCATCTTTTTCTTTATCTTGTCATCCAACTTGCACAAAGGCGTTTTGATGATATCGTTGATTTTCGTGTCATCGTCGGTGTGTTTGTTGTCATTCTCAAATGAATCTATTTTGCTATGAGTAAGCTGATTTGGGTTACGAACGTAAAGTTGCATTGTTTTGTTTTGTTTTGTTGTGTAGTGTATTCGTTGTGTTGTCGTTGATAGTTCTGACGATAATATATGCTATCAGACGATTTAAAAATCAATTTTTTGTTATAGAGATTATGTATGTGTACATTATTATATATATGTGAAACATATTCTATAAAATATTTGCACAGGATATATATTTGCGGTGTATGTGAATCTAAAATAAAATTATACATCATCTAACAATATTCTCAATCTTTTAAGTAATTTTGCACAGGATATATATTTTCTAAAATATTTGCGGTGTAAGTTTATGGAACATGTATCAAAAATACATATATGTAAATCTAAAATAAAATTATACGTCATCTAACGTATATCATTAATCTTCTAAATAATTTTGCGTAGGATATATGTTCTATGAAATATTTGCGGTGTAAGTTCACGGGAGCCGCCTATCCAAAATATTTATACATCATCTAACGATATTGTCAATCTTTTAAGTAATTTTTCGCAGAAAATATATTCTATGAAATAATTTGCAGTGTAGGTTCATGGGCGCCTATCCAAAATATTTATACGTCATCTAACGATATTGTCAATCTTTTTAGTAATTTTTTGCAGGATATTTATTTCATAAAATATTTACAGTATAGGTTCATGAGGGGCGTGTATTCAAAATATTTATACGTCATCTAACGATATCATTCACGTTTTAGATAATTTTTCGCAAGATATATATTTCATAAAATATTTGCGGCGTAGGTTCATAGGGGGCGTGTATTCAAAATATTTATACGTCATCTAACGATATCATTCATGTTTTAGATAATTTTTCGCAGGATATATATTTCATAAAATATTTGCGGCGTAGGTTCATGGGGCGCCGGTTAACTTTGCGCCTATTCAAAATATTTATACGTCATCTAACGTATATCATTCATCTTATAAGTAATTTTTCGCAGGATATTTATTTCATAAAATAATTTGCGGTGTAGATTCAATGGACATAATATATTCTATGAAATAATTTGCGGTGTAGGTTCATGGACATAATATATTCTATGAAATAATTTGCGGTGTAGGTTCATGGGGCGCGTATCAACTTTGCGCCTATCCAAAATATTTATACATCATCTGACGATATCATCAATCTTTTAAGTAATTTTGCGCAGGATATATATTTCATAAAATATTTGCGGTGTAGGTCCATGGGGGCCTATCCAAAATAAAATTATATATCATTCATCTTCCAAGTAATTTTGCGCAGGTATTACTACAACAATTATTTTACATACTAAATATAATAACATGAATTCAGAACAACTCATGAAGATTGATGGATTTTGGCAAACAGACGTATGGAATAGTAACACACTTCACATCTACAACAACCGCATTCACAATACAATCTCTGAAATTCAACAACTCAACAACACAATCAAACCCGGCAACAGATTCTATCTCCTAAACACTGATGACTTTGAAATCAAAAATAATTCAGACATCATAGCAAAAATCGATGATCTCAAAAAGAACAACATACGTTACATTAAAACTCACGCAGATAGTATTCCGGAATATCATCAACTAATAATATCCTTAAAAAAAGATAGTCTCTTCATCACCCAAGACATATCTTTTATATAACGCTAATAATAAAAACTAACATGTATGGAATTCGAATATAATACATATGACAAATCAAATGAACTATCTAAACCAAATGAACTATCTAAACCAAATGAACTATCTAAACCAAATGAATTATCTAAACCAAATGAACTATCTAAACCAAATGAACTATCTAAACCAAATGAACTATCTAAACCAAATGAACTATCTAAACCAAATGAACTATCTAAACCAAAAGATAAGACTCTTCTTAAGCATGAACAGAACTACTACAAAATACTGTTCAACGATCATAAAAAATTCACTAATCGAATAAACTATCAAAGTACTGAAACTTCATATGATGACAATACTAACATTAGCAACTTTTCTAAACTTTCTAAACTTTCTAAACTTTCTAAACAAAAAACACCTACCATAGAAACTGTATCCAACAATCTATACAACAATATCAAGAAAATCAAGAAAGAATTATACTTCATCAACGAACATTTCACGAACACAATTATAATCCTTGACGGCGAAAATATTCTCAAGTCATCAAAATATCAATCCCTCATAAAACGTCACATAGCCCATGAACAATACAACAATTACTTCAACTTCTGGATCAACGGGGACGGCAACATACAACCATTCACATCTCTCAACATTCCTATCAAAGATAAAATATATCTAATAAACATCATCATCGCAAATTATCTTTCAACATACAACACAATAATAATCATCACCGGAAAAGACAGCATAGATTATGATACGATCAATCCCCAAATTATAAACAATAACACATGCTTAATAATACCTATAATCTACACCAAAAACGACATACGCGAACAAGATGATCATCTTCTACTGTATCTATATTATCACTATCTAAACATTAAAACTTGCAAACTAATATCAGGAGATAAATTTAGATGGTTCAAATTCATCAACGAACGATTATCAAATTTCCGTCTAGAATATAATTTCAATACCAACGTGACGAACATCAACATAATAGATTCATCCTCAAATGATATAATAATTCACAACAACATAACATATCAAGTAGGATGTTTCTACTTCCCATTCATTAACAGTGTAGCCCAAACTGACATCATAAGTATCGAAAGCCTATCTAACGCCATAAAATTAGAAAGCTACGAATTACTAACACAACAATTGATATCCATAATGCTACATCTCATCAATTCCAACTACAACAAAGATAAAATTACTATCAAAAAATATAGTGATATCATAACTCATATAACATCAGATCTAACAAAAGAAACATTCACTGACATAATAATACTTCTTGAATCCGTAAGCGCCATAGACAAGAAAAATATAGATCATGATTTCAAAATATATGATAACATAACCGTTGTCAATAACAACATTAAAAATTACATTCATATCACTGACATATATCTAATACTAAAATCCATAGCGTTTTTGTTATCATCGGCCAAGTCAATAATTAAAATCTCAAAATTATTCAGTATAATCACAAAAATATATGACAGCATCGAAAGCAACATATACAAAATTAGGAAATTATCAAATAATGATACTGAAGATAATAAAATATTTATGAAATTACATTCTCACTACATATATATGAAAAAATATGGATATTGTAAAAAAGATTTCTAATTCTAGTTCTAATTCTAGTTCTAATTCTAAGTTAGTTTCGTAATTTATCATAATAATATTCTGGTGATATGTTGAGAATGTCATCGCCTATGATAGTATTTAAGATGGTGATTAATTTGTGTTTATCTTCGATGTTATGAATTATGGTACACTTGATGCCGTATAGATCTGTAAGATCACTTTCGTTAGTCGAATTACAATGTTTGGATGATAGCATTGATGAACAGTAGTAGATATTGAATGGCCTGAAGATATCGAAATTTAGGAAATTTATTATTCTAATGACATATGCATTTATTTGTTTTATGTTATCTGTGTTGTGATCGAGGGTGAGATACGAAAATATTTTGTTGTAGGTTATATATTTTTGATTCATGTATCCTAAGGCTATGATTAATATTGATCCAAATAGTAGCTTGATTTTGCGGTCTGGTGTGGTGTTAAAATCTGTGGTGTCTGTTTGGATTAGTTTTATGAACATACGATCTAGAATGTCGAATAGTAATGGGATTATGAAAGTTAGATGCGCGTTGTTGCATATGGAAATGAATAATGGATAGTGTTTGTGTCGTACGGTGAATAGCTTTTGTGTGATTTCTTGGTTTGCTGCGTCGATGTAGTTGTAGTTATATGTTATTCGAAAATCATATGGGAATGCTTCGTGAAATAGTGATAAGTATACATCTTCGATTGAAGATAATCTGTGTTGGGGGTTTATTATTAGCATGTCGTTGATGACATCCATTTTGCGCATTAATTCGTCAGTGAGTTTGGTTTTGAGGGTTACGCTTCGGTGTGAATAGGTATGTATGTCGATAAAGTCTATGGATTTGAATTTAGAATCGATTTTATATTCGATGATAGTGTCGGAGGTGGTTTGGGTTCTGTAGTCGTAGTACCATTGTAGAACTGGATTGAATCCTATTATCATTTGCGCGAATATGAGGCCTAAGCTCCATATATCTGACGAGAAATTACTATTTTTGTATATTGATTTAGGGGTGGTGTCATGAGATAGATCTTCGGGACATCTTGAACATAGAGTACATGAAAGCTGATATTTTTGGAGATTGACAAGTTTTACTGCCCCAAAGTCTGTTAGGGATAGATCGTTGATGTTGTTGATTAATATATTTTGTGGTTTTAAGTCTCCGTGGATTAATCCGTTGTGATGGAGGGTCGCTAGTGATATTAGAATACGTTTTGCGATCGAGTCAAAGTTGTCGATTACTTTTGCGCGGTTGTTATATATGTATTTGTCGAGATTGGTGTCATACATTTTAAGTTTGCTGAAGATTAAGTGTCGGTAGTAGTTGTTGTTTAAATATTCTTCATATTTTTTGGAGAGTTTGTGGTCATTGATGTTGAAGAATTTTTTGAGATTTTGGAGATTATAAAAATTTGTTGTGATTGACTGGACGATTATTTTATCGTTGTGGATTAAGCTGTATTCTTGTGTGTTCATTTTCATATTTGTTGATATGTTTATTTGATTGTCGATGGTGATGGTGATGGTGATATCCGTTGATTTGATTGCTTCTTCGGAATTGTTTGTTGTTGAGTCTGGTGAGTTATTTATGATATTGGTGGTACTTATGTCGGGTATGTCATTGAACATATTGAGATATATTATTTCATTGATGTTAGAGTTGTTGATGTAGTCGTTTGTTGTGTCATCGTTTTCTGATATGTATGTTACTTTGTATATGTTGTTTTGTTGATCGGTGAATATGTTGCCAAATGAACCATTTGCATAGTTCAATAAATTTATTTTTGTGTTAATCATTAGGTTGCAATATTCCTTCTGTATTTGTATACTATTTTAATTTTAGGTTGCATGTATTATGGGATTGAATTCTGATGTCAATAGTCTTGCATTTTTTGATGGTTTGATATTTTCATGTTGGGTCGTGGCTTCAAGAAGAATTCTAGCTTTTTCTAACTTGGATTTGCGTCCTCTTGTTTTGGGTTTGATTTCGGATTCTGGTTCTGGTTCTACTTCTAAGAATATCTTGGTTGTCTTCTTTTTAGATTTTTTTGGTTTATCTTCTGGTTCTGATTCTGATTCGAGTTCGAGTTTGGGATCTACATGTCTTCTAGATTTTCTTGGTTCTGGTTCTGATTCAAGTTCGAGTTTGGACTCTGCATGTCTTCTAGATTTTCTTGGTTTGTTTTCTGGTTCTGGCTCTGGTTCTGATTCGGGTTCGGGTTCTACTTGTTTTTTTGATTTGCTGGTCTTCTTGGGTTTGAAGACTTCGGTGTCTACTGATTCTTTTGTGAATGATTTCGTTGGTTGAGTAGTTTGGGTTGGTTCTAAGAAACTTTCTAGTTCTTCTGAAATCGTATTTGTCTTGGGACTACGTTTTATAAGTTTTGGTTCTTGATCTTTGAATTTTGGATTCGAATTCGAATTCGAATTTGGTGTTGGGGCTTTATCTTCATTTTCGAATTCAGAATCGGTTGATAGTGATGGGTTCTGGCCTAAACGGTTTGTTGAGTTGGCGTCTATCATTTTGAGTAATTCGTTGGTATCGTTAGATGTGTTGTCATTGTCTGAATTATCGTATTCTTCGGTGCTATCAGATTTCGTTGTGGTGTTAGTGTGGCTATCATCGTCTTTGAGACTGTTGATGAACTGATATTGTAGTTTTTGTTTTAGACTGTTGTCTCTAGGTTCAAATATTGTTTCTGTTTTTGGACTCAGTTCTTCAAGTTTCGATTCGGTGTCACTTGATGAGTGACGTTTGTTGTGCATTCGGTTTCTTGGATTAGGACTTGGACTTGGACTTGGAGGTGTGATTTCTTCAAAGCTGGATTCTTCACTGGTATCGTTCCGGTATACATGTTCCCTGAGTTCTTTAATAAGCTGCCTTATCTTTACGAATTCGTCTAGGATAAAGTTTAGTTTATAGATTTCGTATGTTCCAAATACCAACATTGCAAGTAGTACAAAGCCGTATTCGGTGAAGAATGTCTCTCGGAAACTCTGATAGATTATGCCGGCTGCTAGATTGAGCCTTTCCATGGCCTTGTCGGTATCCATGTGATGTTGATAGCCTGATGGGTATGAGTAGTAATCCATAGTATGTATAGTAAGAGTTTGATATTGATATATACTGTATTTATTTTATATTTCAATTTTATAGAATGTCAATTTTTTTGCTACTATTGGCTGTATTGGCCGTCATGTATATGTTTGTTATGTATGATAGGGATGGTTTTGGTGTGTATTGGTCTGGAGGGTCGGTTACTAATAATCCTGTCAGTCCTATGGTTTATGGCCCTCAATTCGGTTATTGGCCTCAACAAATGTTACGGCACACTACAAATATGTCATATGATATGAGAGGCGATCCATTGGCTATACCTAAACAATCATATATCTGGAATAATTCAGATTTGTCACCTATTTACAATCCTCCCGCTGTATAACTTGAACGTAATGACATTGAGCCCCTCAAGCATAATCATAGAACATAATCATAGAACATAATCATAGAACATAATCATAGAACATAATCATAGAACATAATCATAGAACATAATCATAGAACATAATCATAGAACATAATTATAAAATAATAATCATAAAAATAATAATCATAAGCATAATCATAAAATAACAATCATAAACATAACAACCATAAAAAATAATAATCATAAAAATAATAATCATAAATGTAATAACCATAAAAATAATAATTCTAAAAAAATATAATAATGTGTATTGTAAAAAATTATTCTGAAAAATATAAAATATAGTAATATTATATATAACACAAATTATGAGTAGTGATTATCTATTATCATTGAATAAATCGAGTTCGGATATTTTTGTTGATTCTGCTACTGGGGGTGGTGAAGATGGTTTTGCTAATTCAACTAACTTAATAATTGCTGTTGTGATGATTGCGGTTGCTGTTGTGATATACTATGGAAGATCTCATTATGTGACTGTCAGAGCCCATATCAGTAGTTTCTCATGTGTCGGTAAGTTATGTAGAATGAATGTTGAATATGGAGCGCCTAGTGGCGGTGATAAGTATATGAAAGAATTTGTTTTGGATTCTACGTATAGCAAACCGCATAATAATCAAGTTGACGTTACGTTCAATATTTATAAACCGCATGATGTTGAGTTAGGATCATCGAGCTATGGCATGATTATGTTGACTGCACTGGTGATTGCTATATTCTTTATTATCACATGGTTTCTCAATTCGTCATTTAAGCCTAACTTTCTATCTGATCTTCCATCGATGAATGCATATACTAAAACTGGGGCATCAAGCGGCCTAATCATCGTTACCAAAAAAGATATTCAGGAATAATATTTTATAAAATATAATGTTATGTGTACATTTTGTAAGTTCTAAAATTATCGTATTTATTATGTAGTTTGGATTATGTTAGTTTTCAATTTCTGTGTGATCGAGGATGTATAGATAGATAATCATGTTATGTGTACATTTTGTAAGTTCTAAAATTATCGTATTTATTATGTAGTTTGGATTATGTTAGTTTTCAATTTCTGTGTGATCGAGGACGTATAGATAGATAATCATGTAGTTTTCATCGTCATCGTAGTCTTGATGGAGATTGTATGGAAATAATTTATTGTCGGTGCTTTCGTCGGTATGGAGTCCAACTGGTTCGGTGTCAAATTTGTTATAAAACTTAAATATGAAAGGTTGCTTACCTACATAAGATGATAGGCCTATGTGAATGTCGAGCTGGAGATCGTTGTTGATTTTGACTTTAGAGTTAATCAGTTCGGATCTTAGGAGATATTCTTTTTCATGATCTAAGTTGAATGCATATTCTAGAATTTTGCGTGAAATGAATGTATGTTTTTTCGGAATGCTGGGAATTGACCATGACCATTTCCACATATGCGTTTTGGGAACATATATGCCCATTATTTCGTAAGATGATTCTAGGAGTTTCTTTTTGTGTTTGTCATAGAAAATAATTGTATCAGTTAGATTGATGTTGTTGATCCATTCGATGTATCTTATCTTGTTTAGGAATTTGGAGAATCTGAGCTGATTTATGTCATAGTATTCAAGTGAATCCCTTACTGTTGAATCTATTTTTATTAATTTATCGTTGTTGTCAGTTGTCATAACATAATATTAGCTATTATATTATATTTTATCGTTTGATTGATAGGATGTTTTTGACGTTGAGGATGTTGAGGTTGTTGAGGACATCTTTGTTAATTGTTTCTATATTCTTATTGAATTCACGTTTCTTTTTGTAGTCTGTCGGAGTTTTGAATATTGGCGGGAATCCTCCAAGGTTTATGTGTTTCTCGTCTTCGGTTAGTTGAATGTTAATGTTCATATATATATTATTGTTATTATTATTATTGTTATTATTATTGTGTGTTTCTCGTCTTTGGTTAGTTGAATGTTCACATATATATTATTATTATTATTGTTATTGTTATTGTTATTGTTATTGTTATTATTATTGTTATTATTATTGTGTGTTTCTCGTCTTTTGTTAGTTGAATGTTCACATATATATTATTGTTATTATTATTGTTATTATTGTTATTATTGTTGTTGTTCATCTGAAATATATTGTGCGCGGATGATTCACGGACGTTAAATCTCACAAGTTTGATTTGTGTTTCCTATAATGACGTCGCACAACACATGACATTATACATAATTATATTTCAAGAATCAGATCATCTTTGTCACAATATATACGTACGTTATTATCAGTATTATGAGTGTGAGCATGATTTGCGGTTGAAGGCGGGACTATGTTTGAGTTATAAGAGTATTTCTTCATGTGATGAATGTTACAACACTTGCCTTTGTTAGAACAACTAAATTTAATATATTCGGTGTTTAAGATGTCACCAAGAAAATTTAAATATAGTAGTCTGTGTAGAGCTATCTTCTTTTGGTTAAAATAGAAATTAATGTATGTGCCTTTGGATTGGTTTTTCTCATTTGTGACATATCCATTCCATATGGAACATTCTGTGGGATCGAATATAGATGATACTAGAAACTTACTGATTCGCTTGATGTCATTGTAGTTCAGTTTCTTGGTTGGGTTGATAGTTTTTAATTGGTTCACAAGGAGTTCTTTTAGAAAATCATTAGATGTTTTGACTGGATCGGGTTGTTCTTCGGTTTCGGTTGTTGTACTTGTCGTGATAGTATCAGTAGGTGCTATGATCGTTGATAGATCATTATTTGTTAAAGGATTAGGTTCTTCAACTAATTTTATATCCAACTTTGCTAAGTCTGTCATAATCTCTGAGACTGTTGAATTATTTTTTCGAATTGATTTCATTTAATTTACGCTAGAAAGAAAATTACATTATAATAAAATTATTTTAAACGTGACTTGAACTGGGAGATAAAGATTATGTATTCGATTGATAGGATTACCGTATACGATGAATGTACTGAAGATCACAACCATGTGATAATTTTATAAAGAATATGGCTTCAATATCTGGATTTTTATAATGTTTATATACAATATTTAACTGTCGTAAAGTGAATGGTAAATTCGTAAGTATCAGTGACGATATTTGGTAACTCAACACAATTTGTAAGTATTCTAACTGAGGCGGCAAGTCATTAAAGTATCGATCTACATCTGAATCTTCGTAAAAAACAATAATGCTTTTGATTATGTCTTTGTTGTCTTCGATTATTTGAACAATTTTATTATCGTCTTTTCTAAAATGAGAATGTGAAAAAGATAAGCAATTATCGTATATCAGTGTAAAATAAAGTGCGTATAATGATACTGGACAGACTTCAGATCTAGTCAACGGTTTCTGTCTTAGTTTTTGAAATACTGCTAATCTGTTGTCGTAATGTACATCAAAATCAAAAGACGTATTGACATTAAAGTATTCAAGATTTATGAATTTAAATATTTTGCTATATAATTCTTCGTCTTCAATACATTCATCAATGATGCATAGTGATGTTACTTCAGTGTATTTTTCGTATGTGATAACTTCTAATTCTTCGATGCTTGTAATCTCCATGTGTTGGTTATTGTTGACATATATGCTTTGTAATATGTATGTACTTGAAAGTAATATAAAAATCAATTTTTTTTGCTGATGTGTTTATTTATTGTCTGACACATGCTATATTTACTAGGATAATCCAAAATTATTTAAAAGAATAACAATATATTCAAGTGACGTATAATTGTTTTTAATGTACGTGAATCCTGAAAATAATTATATTCACTAATTTTAAACACAATAATAATCGCGGACTCTGAACACAATAATAATATTCATGGACTCAAAAAACAATAATAATATTCATGGACTCTAAAACAATAATAATATTCGCGGACTCAAAAAAACAATAATAATATTCATGGACTCTAAAACAATAATAATATTCGCGGACTCAAAAAACAATAATAATATTCACGGACTCTGAAAACAATAATAATATTCACGGACTCTGAAAACAATAATAATATTCACGGACTCTGAAAACAATAATAATATTCACGGACTCTGAAAATAATAATATTTACTAACTCTGAAAAACAATA